>Ga0114978_10003203_pt1 | contig 13422 bp, 13 predicted proteins | sample S_140212_EF_Meta_FD_87027 | JGI IMG/M metagenome (GOLD analysis project Ga0114978, IMG submission 87027) | Freshwater microbial communities from Lake Simoncouche, Canada to study carbon cycling - S_140212_EF_MetaG | ecosystem: Environmental > Aquatic > Freshwater > Lake | place: Lake...
AAGTGACCAGTACCAGCTGTTGATTCCAGCTTGATTTTTTCGCGTCCGCCTTTGCTTGCCATGATGGTGCTCCTGTAGGGGGTTTAAGCTTGACCGCGTTCGCGCAGGTCTGCGAGAACGGCATCAATGCCATTTTTGTCGATCAGGCGCAAAGCGGCGCTGGAAACGCGCAGGCGCACCCAACGGTTTTCGCTCTCTACCCAGAAACGGCGATATTGCAGGTTCGGCAGGAACCGGCGCTTGGTTTTGTTGTTGGCGTGGGAAACATTGTTTCCGACCATAGGGCCTTTGCCCGTTACGTCGCAGACGCGTGCCATGTGGACACTCCGATACTTTTATAAACAGCTGGTGCCAGATGAGTTTTGCGAAACCAATAGAGGGGTTGCATGGATGCAACTGATCTGTCGTTTGCAAAACTTAAGGCGGTCCAGCCTCACCTCGCCAGAAGGGTGGCGGTAACCCATTTTGATGGACCTCCCATTAGGAGGATTCAGCAAAGCCTTGGATTATAGCCAGCTTTTTGGGGTCAAGCCAAATGAAAGAACCGAAAAAATGCCCGAACGGAGCAAGTCAGCCCTTATGTCGACGCAAATCCAACCCTAGAAAGGGGGTCTTTATGTGCCTTCTTGCTCCAAGAAGCGCTGGGCATCCAAGGCTGCCATGCAGCCTGTTCCTGCGCTGGTGATGGCCTGGCGGTAAACGTGATCTTGGACATCGCCTGCGGCAAAAACCCCAGGCACGCTGGTCATGGTGGCAAAGCCCTTCAGTCCGCTTTGGGTCACGATGTAGCCGTTTTCCATTTGCAGTTGGTCTTTAAAAATATCGGTATTCGGCGAATGACCAATGGCAATGAAACAGCCTTTGAGCTCCAAATCTTGAAGAGAGCCATCTTTGGTGGACTTCAAGCGCACACCTGTGACGCCGGTGCTGTCGCCCAAAACCTCTTCCAAGGTTTGGAAAGTTTGCAAAACAATCTTGCCAGCCGCCACTTTGTCCATCAATTTGTCCACCAAGATAGGCTCGGCCTTGAACTTGTCGCGGCGGTGAATGAGGTACACCTTGCTGGCAATGTTGGACAAGTAAAGCGCTTCTTCGACAGCCGTATTGCCGCCGCCTACAACGCAGCAAACTTGCTCCTTGTAAAAGAAGCCATCGCAGGTGGCGCAGCCCGACACACCGCGGCCCATAAAGGCCGTTTCTGAGTCGATACCCAGGTATTTGGCTGATGCGCCCGTTGCAATGATCAAGGAATCGCAGGTGTAAACACCGCTGTCGCCGGTCAAGGTGAAGGGGCGTTTGCTGAAATCGACCTTGTTGATGTGGTCAAACACAATTTGTGTATTGAAGCGTTCTGCATGTTCCAAAAAGCGTTGCATGAGGTCGGGGCCTTGCACGCCATGCACGTCGGCAGGCCAATTGTCCACCTCGGTGGTGGTCATCAGCTGCCCGCCTTGGGCTATGCCGGTGATCAGCAAAGGCTTCAAGTTGGCCCGAGCTGCATAAACGGCGGCTGTGTAGCCTGCAGGGCCAGAGCCCAAAATCAAAACTTGGGCATGTTGGGTGGGAAGGGTGTTGGACATGATGGGTAATCTTGCTGAATTCGGGTAAACGCTAAACCGCCATTGTAAGAAGCTTGTGAATCGCTTGTTTAGGGAGGTCTATCGGGTAAGCTTAAGGCTTAGATCATGACCTATTCACTTCGCACCCTGACCAACCCAAGCAACAGCCCTGATGCAGACTCGCCCAGAGTGCTCAATGAGGGGGTTGGCTTGATGCGCTTCACCCAGGAAATCATTCTTTTCCTAGGTGCGGCGGTCCTTGTTTTATTGGCTTTGGCCATGTTCAGTTTCAGTCCGAAAGATCCATCTTGGTCAGGTTCAGGTTTGGGTGGCGGTGTGCTTAACTGGATGGGTTTGGCCGGTGCTTGGTTGGCTGACGGCATGTATTTTTGCTTTGGCTATTCTGCGTGGTGGTTGGTGGCCATCTTGGGACGTTTTTGGCTGAATGCTTGGGCCGACTGGCTCAGAACGGATGAAACCACGAACCAAGCCGCTGTCAAAGAAAATGAATCGAACTGGAAAACCCGGCTGATTTTTTGGGCAGGCTTGTTTTTACTCATGTCTTCCAGCAGTGCGCTCGAATGGGCCAGGCTCACTCGTTGGGATGCCATCCTGCCGGGTACCAGCGGTGGCGCTTTAGGTTATGCCGTTGGGCATTTTTCTTTGAAATGGTTGGGCTTCAATGGCTCTAGCTTGATTGAAATTGTGTGCGTCGCTCTGGGTATGGGATGGGCCTTTGGCTTTTCTTGGAGCCAAGTCTGTGAATCATTGGGCGGCAAGATCGATGGCTTGATGCAATCTCGTCAAGTCAAGCGAGAAATGGAAGAAGACTTGGCCATGGGCCAACAAGCTTTGCGAGAACGCGAGCAACTTCAGTCCAAGTTGCCTGCAGAACCGCAACTGCACCCCTTCGGAAACGAGTTTGAAGAGAAGCCCTTGTTTGCCGCGGCAGGTGTGTCTGCACCGGTCTTCGCAGAGCCTGTTACGCCAATGGTCATTGAGGCACCTGTGACTGCGGTGCCGCGCAGCGAGCGTGTCGTGAAAGAGCGCCAGAAGCCCTTGTTCAATGAATTACCAGACAGCAAATTACCGCTCGTTGATTTGCTCGACAGTCTGACGCTGCGACAAGAGGGCGTCGCGCCAGAAACGCTTGAGATGACCAGTCGCATGATTGAAAAACGCCTCAAAGATTTTGGCGTTGAAGTGCGTGTGGTGGCCGCTGCACCCGGGCCCGTGATCACGCGCTATGAAATTGAACCTGCGACAGGTGTCAAAGGATCGCAAGTGGTCAATTTGGCCAAAGACTTGGCGCGGTCATTGAGCCTGATTTCTATTCGAGTGGTGGAAACTATTCCGGGCAAAAACTACATGGCCTTGGAATTGCCCAACGCCAAACGCCAATCTATCAAGCTCAGCGAAATTTTAGGATCGCAGGTTTATAACGAAGCCAAGTCCATGCTGACCATGGGCTTAGGCAAAGACATTGTGGGCAACCCGGTGGTGGTGGATCTGGCCAAAATGCCTCACGTCTTGGTTGCAGGGACAACGGGCTCTGGCAAGTCGGTGGGTATCAATGCCATGATTTTGTCTTTGCTTTACAAGGCTGAAGCGCGTGATGTTCGACTGCTCATGATCGATCCTAAGATGTTGGAAATGTCCGTCTATGAAGGCATCCCGCATTTGCTAGCGCCTGTGGTGACCGACATGCGGCAAGCCGCACATGGCTTGAACTGGTGTGTGGGAGAAATGGAACGTCGCTACAAGCTGATGAGCAAAATGGGCGTTCGAAACTTAGCGGGCTACAACACCAAAATTGACGACGCAGCCGAGCGCGAAGAATTTATTCTGAACCCCTTCAGCCTAACGCCTGATGATCCAGAGCCGCTTAAACGTTTGCCGCACATTGTGGTTGTGATTGATGAGTTGGCCGACCTCATGATGGTGGTGGGCAAAAAAATTGAAGAGCTCATTGCACGTTTGGCGCAAAAAGCTCGCGCTGCTGGCATTCATTTGATCTTGGCCACACAGCGCCCCAGTGTGGATGTGATCACAGGCTTGATCAAAGCCAACATCCCAACACGCATTGCCTTTCAAGTCTCCAGCAAAATTGACAGCCGAACCATCCTAGATCAAATGGGTGCTGAGGCTTTGTTGGGCATGGGTGACATGCTCTACATGCCTTCAGGCACCGGCTTCCCCATCCGAGTGCATGGCGCCTTCGTGAGTGACGAAGAAGTTCACCGCGTCGTGAGCTATTTGAAAACTCAGGGCGAGCCGGATTACATTGAAGGCGTGCTAGAAGGTGGCACCGCAGATGGGGAAGACACAGGCTACGGCGACAGTAGCGATGTTGAAAAAGACCCCATGTACGACCAAGCTGTTGAAGTGGTCTTGAAAAATCGCAAGGCCAGTATTTCCTTGGTCCAGCGTCACTTGAAGATTGGCTACAACCGCGCTGCGCGTTTGGTCGAGGAGATGGAAAAGGCAGGCTTGGTGAGTTCTATGAGCAGCAGTGGCCAGCGAGAAATTTTGGTGCCTGCGCGCACTGAATAAGCGTTTTCTTTCAAGCCGCCTGCTCAAGATGAAAGCCAAACTCTCCCTGCTCTGGCTGTCCATTGCGTGGCTTTGTTGGGTGCCGAGTTCGTGGGCTCAAACGTCGCCCGATGCCATCGAGTCTTTGAGTCAGTTTTTGAAGCACACCACAAGCGGACACGCTCAGTTTTCTCAGCTTGTCGTTGGGCCTTCTAAAGCCGATCAAGCGCCTCGTAAAAAAACGTCCTCCGGCACTTTTGAGTTTCAAAGGCCACAGCAATTTCGTTTTGCGTATCAAAAACCTTTTGTCCAAACCATGGTGTCTGATGGCCAGTCGCTGTGGCTTTTTGACGCGGACTTGAACCAAGTGACTGTGCGCAAACAAAACCAATTGTTGGGTCAAACGCCAGCTGCTTTTATTTCATCGTCTGGCGATTTGAAAGCGCTGCAAGCTGAATTCAATTTAAAAGCAGAGCCAGATTCTGAAGGTTTGCAGTGGGTCAGAGCAACTCCCAAACAAGCGGATGGCGCGGTCCAGATCATCCGAGTGGGCCTGAAGCTTGGCGTGGCAACTCCCAGCACATCTGTCCCTATTCCGGTCTTGACAGTCTTGGAGATTGTGGATGGTTTGGGTCAAACTTCGCGCTTGAATTTCCAAAATTTCGAAGTCAATGTGAAGTTCTCCCCTGAAGCATTTCAATTCAAAGCACCTGCTGGCGTGCAGGTCATTCGACCATGAATGCCAGCGTTCATTTGCAGCAGCCTCTGGCAGAGCGCTTGCGCCCTCAAAACTTGAGCGAAGTCATTGGGCAGCAGCATTTGATCGGTGAGGGCTTGGCCCTTCGTTTGGCATTCGAATCTGGTCAGCCACACAGTTGTATTTTGTGGGGCCCGCCTGGCGTCGGTAAGACGACCATTGCGCGACTCATGGCCAGTGCTTTTGATGCTCAATTTATCAGCATCAGTGCTGTGCTTGGAGGGGTCAAAGACATCCGGGAAGCCGTTGACAAAGCAGAGGCCGCTTTGAATGGACTGCAACCACAAAGAACCATTGTGTTTGTTGATGAAGTCCATCGTTTTAACAAAAGTCAACAAGACGCGTTCTTGCAGCATGTTGAAAGTGGCTTGTTTACTTTCATTGGCGCGACCACTGAGAACCCCTCATTTGAGGTGAATTCTGCCTTGCTCTCTAGAGCCGCTGTCTATGTTTTGCAAGCCCTCAACGAAGATGATTTAAAGCAAATTGTGAAGCGAGCGCACGCCATAGGCGCTGTGCCTCAATTGGCTGCTGAAGCCGAACAGCGGCTGATCGCTTATGCCGATGGCGATGCACGCCGTTTACTCAACACCCTTGAAACATTGGCCGTTGCAGCCCAAACAGAGAAGCTCGAAGTCATTTCAGACGCTTGGCTTTTGAAGGTTTTAGGCGAGCGCATGCGACGTTACGATAAAGGCGGCGAGCAGTTTTACGACACCATCAGCGCGCTGCATAAATCTGTCAGAGGCTCTGATCCTGATGCGGCTTTGTACTGGTTCACGCGCATGTTAGACGGCGGGGCAGACCCTCGCTACATGGCCAGGCGCCTCATTCGCATGGCGGCAGAAGACATAGGTTTGGCAGATCCGCGCGCACTTCGCTTGGCACTCGACGCAGCAGAAGTGTACGAACGTTTGGGCAGCCCTGAGGGTGAGCTTGCCTTGGCAGAATGCGTCATTTATTTGGCAGTCGCAGCCAAATCGAATGCCGTTTACAAAGCCTTCAACGAAGCCAAGGCATGGGTTAAAAAAGATGGCACACGACCTGTGCCCATGCACTTGCGCAACGCCCCCACTCAACTCATGAAGACCTTGGACTATGGGAAGGGCTATCGCTATGCCCATGATGAGGAGGGTGGCTTTGCAGCAGGTGAAAAGTACCTTCCTGACGGCATGCCTTCGCCGGGTTTTTACAGACCCGTCCCCCGTGGGTTAGAGTTAAAGATTGCAGAAAAAATGGCAAGCTTGAATGAAATGAATCATGCAAAAGCGACAAAGAAATAGGAGTTGGGTATGGACGTCTTTCTTCAGCAGGTGATCAATGGTTTGGTCCAAGGAAGTATGTATGCCCTGATTGCCTTGGGTTACACCATGGTCTACGGCATCATCAATTTGATCAACTTTGCCCACGGTGAGGTGCTGATGGTGGCTGCCCTGACCAGTTGGTCTGTGATTGCCCTCATGCAAGAAGCAACGCCGGGCATGCCAGGTTGGTTGACGCTTGTCGTGTCTTTGGTCATTGCCAGTGTGGTGGCGGCCTCACTCAACTTTGCAATTGAAAAAATGGCGTATCGCCCTTTGCGAAACAGCCCTAAATTAGCGCCACTCATTACCGCCATCGGTGTCAGCATCTTGCTTCAAACCTTGGCCATGATCATTTGGAAGCCCAACTACAAACCATTCCCAACCTTGTTGTCGACCACCCCCATCCATGTCGGTGGCGCTGTGATTTCGACCACACAAATCATGATTTTGGGTGTCACCGCCATTTCCTTGGCTGTGCTCATGTGGTTGGTCAATGCCACCAAATTAGGCCGGGCTATGCGCGCAACTTCTGAGAACCCGCGGGTCGCAGCTTTGATGGGTGTGAAGCCCGACATGGTCATTTCTGCCACCTTCATCATTGGTGCCGTGTTGGCGGCCATTGCGGGTGTCATGTTTGCTTCCAATTACGGAACTGTGCACCACAGCATGGGCTTCTTGCCCGGCTTGAAAGCGTTCACCGCTGCGGTGTTTGGTGGCATTGGTAACTTAGGTGGCGCAGTTGTAGGCGGCATTTTGCTAGGCCTCATTGAATCCATTGGTTCTGGCTACATTGGCTTCCTCACCGGAGGTGTTCTGGGTAGCCATTACGCCGATATTTTTGCCTTCATCGTGCTCATCATCGTGCTCACATTGCGGCCCTCTGGCCTGATGGGTGAACGTGTGGCCGATCGCGCCTGAGAAAGAGGACGGGCCCACTATGAACAATTCAAAGAATCTCAAAATCCTGGCCATCGGCGCAGTGCTGATCATTTTGCCCTTGGTCTTGCAGCAGTTTGGCAATGCATGGGTGCGCATTGCAGACATGGCCTTGCTCTATGTGTTGTTGGCCGTCGGCCTGAACATTGTGGTGGGCTATGCAGGCTTGCTCGATTTGGGGTACGTGGCATTCTTCGCTGTTGGCGCTTACATGTATGGCCTGTTAGCCTCGCCCCATTTGTTTGAAACATTCCCAGCCATTGCTGCCCTGTTTCCTGGCGGCTTGCACATGCCTTTGTGGGTCATTGTGCCTGTGGCGGCGGCATTGGCGGGCCTGTTTGGCATGTTGCTGGGGGCGCCCACTTTGAAGTTACGGGGCGATTATTTGGCCATTGTCACCTTGGGCTTTGGTGAAATCATTCGGGTTTTTTTGAACAACTTGGATCAGCCGGTGAATATCACCAATGGCCCCAAGGGCTTGAATCAAATTGACCCGATTCATTTTTTCGGTATCAACTTGGGCAAACCCTTTAATCTCTTTGGGATTGAATTTGCCTCCGTGAGTTTGTACTACTACCTGTTCTTGGCCTTGGTACTGGTAACCCTTTTGATTTCTTACCGATTGGAAGTGTCACGCATTGGCCGAGCATGGATGGCCATTCGCGAAGACGAAATTGCGGCCAAAGCCATGGGCTTGAATACGCGCAATTTAAAGCTCATGGCGTTTGGCATGGGAGCCACTTTTGGCGGCATCTCTGGTGCCATGTTTGCAGGATTCCAAGGATTTATTTCGCCTGAGTCCTTTAGCCTCATGGAGTCCGTCATGATTGTGGCCATGGTCGTGTTGGGCGGCTTAGGGCACTTACCGGGTGTTGTCTTGGGTGCCGTTTTGTTGTCTGCCTTGCCAGAAATTTTGCGTTATGTGGCGGGCCCCTTGCAATCTATGACAGACGGCCGCATTGACGCAGCCATTCTGCGTCAATTGCTCATTGCCCTGGCCATGATCGTCATCATGCTGATGCGCCCCAGGGGCTTGTGGCCTTCCCGAGAACATGGCAAGGCGCTTCAAGTGAAAGAGGGCGCTTAACATGAGCACCAGCCACTCTGAGAGCCATGCCGTTTTAAAAGTAGCGGGTATCTCCAAACGCTTTGGTGGGCTGCAGGCTTTGTCCGATGTCGGCATGACCATTCAGCGAGGTCAGGTCTACGGCCTCATTGGGCCCAATGGCGCAGGCAAGACCACCTTCTTCAATGTGATCACTGGCCTTTACACACCAGACAGTGGCAGCTTTGAATTGGCAGGCAAGCCTTATCAGCCCAATGCGGTCCATGAAGTGGCGAAGGCAGGCATTGCCCGAACCTTTCAAAATATTCGCTTGTTCGCAGAAATGACGGCCTTAGAAAACGTCATGGTAGGCCGCCATGTGCGCACCTCATCGGGTTTGTTGGGGGCAATATTTAGAACACCTAAATTCAAACAAGAGGAAGCCGAAATTGCGCAACGTGCTCACGAGTTGTTGGACTACGTGGGTATTGGTCAATATGCCGACTACCGAGCTCGCACCTTGTCTTATGGCGATCAACGCCGTTTAGAAATTGCCCGTGCACTTGCCACTGACCCACAACTCATTGCCTTAGATGAACCGGCAGCGGGCATGAACGCTACAGAAAAAGTTCAGTTGCGCGAGTTGATCGATCAGATTCGCAGAGACAACCGCACCATTTTGCTGATTGAACACGATGTGAAACTGGTCATGGGCTTGTGCGATCGCGTCACAGTGCTCGACTACGGCAAACAAATTGCCGAGGGCACGCCAGCAGAAGTCCAAAAAAATGAAAAAGTCATTGAGGCCTATTTGGGCACCGGAGGGCATTGAAATGACATCTACCTTGTTGAAAGTCAAAGGCCTTCAAGTTGCCTACGGCGGCATTCAGGCAGTCAAAGGCATTGATTTCGAAGTTCAGGAAGGTGAATTGGTGTCTCTCATAGGCTCCAATGGCGCTGGTAAAACAAGCACCATGAAAGCCATCACGGGCACCTTACCTATCCATGCGGGTGACATCGAGTATTTGGGCAAAAGCATTGTCGGCCAAGGCCCCTGGGATTTGGTCAAGCAGGGCTTGGCCATGGTGCCAGAGGGCCGCGGCGTGTTCACACGCATGACCATCATTGAGAACTTGCTGATGGGTGCCTACATCCGCAATGACACTGCCGCCATCCAAGATGACATGGAGAAAGTGTTTCACACCTTTCCCAGGTTAAGAGAGCGCAAAAATCAATTGGCTGGCACCATGTCAGGTGGCGAGCAACAAATGTTGGCCATGGGCCGTGCCCTCATGAGCCGTCCCAAGGTGCTGTTGCTCGATGAGCCCTCTATGGGCTTGTCCCCTCTCATGGTGGACAAAGTATTCGAAGTCGTGCGCGATGTGTTTGCCCAAGGCGTCACCGTTTTGTTGGTTGAGCAAAACGCCAGCCGTGCCTTGGCCATTGCCAACCGAGGTTATGTCATGGAGTCGGGTTTGATTTCCATGACAGGCCCTGGCCAAGACTTGTTGAACGACCCCAAAGTGCGTGCTGCCTATTTGGGCGAATAAAAAGACTCAGTCGACTTTGGCGCCGCTGGCTTTCACAACGGGCTCGTACTTTGTCAATTCACGCTTCATGAATGCGGCAAATTGATCAGGTGTGCTGCTCACAGGCTCGATCATCATCAGGCCAAAGCGAGTTTTGGTTTCGGGTGCTGCAAGGGCTGCCGAGAAAGCCTGGTGCAATCGCGCCACCATGGCAGGGGGCGTGTTGGCTGGCGCTACCAGGCCCCACCAAGTGTCGACCTCAAAGCCCTTGAGCGTTTCTGACATGGCGGGAATATCAGGCAAAGCGCTGGTGCGTTGAGCCGTGGTAACGGCCAATGCCTTGAGCTTACCGGCCTTGATGTTGGGAGCTGCTGTGGCCAGGTTGTCGAAGTTGAAATCGACTTGCCCAGACAACAAGGCCAACTGTGCCGGATTGCCGCCGTTGTAGGGTATGTGAACGGCATAAATACCTGCATCGCGCTTGAAAATTTCTGCAGCCAAATGGCCTGCACTGCCATTGCCGCCTGAGCCGATGTTGAGCTTGCCTGGGTTGGTTTTGGCGTAGGCGATCAAGTCGGCGACGGTGTTAATTTTCAAACGCTGCGCGGTGTCTGCATTCATGACTAACACATTGGGGACTCGAACCATTTGGGTGATGGCAGCAAAATCTGTGGCCGCGTTAAAGGGCATTTTGCTGAAAAGCCAAGGGTTGATGGCGTGCGTGGCCACTGCGGAAATGCCAATGGTGTAGCCATCGGCGGGGGCCTTGGCCACGATGTCAACGCCCAAGTTGCCACCAGCGCCTGGCTTGTTGTCGATGATGACAACGCCCAGTGAGTCTTTCACACGTTCTGCCAATGCGCGGGCTGTGACATCAATGGGGCCGCCAGGTGCATAGGGCACCACCAATCTAATGGGTTTTTCCAGGGGTTGTGCGATGGACGTGGCGATGCTGGCAATGGCTAGAACTGCCAAGACTAATTTGAAGCATTGGCTTTTTGCCGATGAATGAATGTTTCGCATCAGTTGGACTCCTTGGCCTTATCGGCTTCCGTGGTAAATGAATCGGCAAAGAAGGCTTCATCAGGCAATCCTGCTTGGCCGACATAGTCGGCACGTGCAGAGTCCACCACAATGGGAGCGCCACAAGCATAGACCTGAAATTCGCTCAGGCTGGGGTGATCTTGCAACACGGCCTGATGCACAAACCCAGTTCGACCTGTCCATGCATCTTCTGGCAATGCATCAGACACCACTGGCACATATTTTAAGTTGGGCATGAGCTTAACTTGAGTTTCAACCCAATCGTTCATGTACAAGTCGGCAGGGCGGCGACCACCCCAATACAAAGTAGCCGGTCGTGCAATGCCTTTGTGCTGCATGTGCTCAATCAAGGCTTTGATGGGCGCAAAACCGGTACCTGATGCCAGCAAAATGATGGGTGCTTGCGAGTCCTCGCGCAAATAGAAACTGCCGTAGGGGCCTTCTATGCGCAAGATGTCTTTTTCCTTCAAGGTGCTGAACACCACATCGGTGAATTTACCGCCAGGCATGTGGCGAATGTGCAAGTCCACTTTGGGAGCGGCAGGCTCTAGGGTATGGGGCGCATTGGCCATGCTGTAGCTGCGGCGCGCGCCATCGCGCAATAAAAAGTCAACATACTGGCCGGCGTGATATTGCATGACATCGGTGGCCGGTAACTGCAAGGTCACTGCCATCACATCGTGCGATTTCTTTTCTAGACTGACCACACGCACTGGCATTTTCTTGATGGGGAAGCTGCCTGCTTCTGTCACTTGTCGCGAAACCAAGACCACATCGCTTTGCGCTGTGGAGCAGCAAGTCAAAATGAGGCCGGCTGCTTCCTCTTCTGCACTCAATGCTTTTGACTGATGCTCACCATGGATCACGGTGCCAGAAATTTTTTGGCATTTGCAGGATCCGCAAGCGCCATCTTTGCACCCATAGGGCAGGCCAATGCCTTGCCGTATGCCGGCTGCGAGCAAAGTTTCGCTGCTGTCTGAGTTAAAAGTACGGCCACTGGGCTCGACGGTAATTTGGAAGCTCATGTTTTCGTTATCCTAGGGGGGTCTTTAATTCTCTAAACCCTGATTTTGCCTTCAAACCAAACCCCTTTAGGTGCTTTACCCGCCCGCTTTCGAAAAGAGCGTGTTTTGATCATCGGTTGTGGTGATGTAGGTCAACGCGCTGCCAAACAGTTGGTGGGCCGAACTCGGGTCTTGGCATTGACCTCTAGCCCTGATAAGGCAACAGGTTTGAGGGCTCAAGGCATCATGCCGGTCCTTGGCAACTTGGACGATTCGCAGTCCTTGCAGCGATTGTCCGGTTGGGCTACGCGAGTCCTTCATTTGGCCCCGCCCCCGTCCGACCGAGTGGGGGAATGGTCGACCGATTCGCGCACTTTGAATTTGGTGCGTGCACTCCAAAAAAGGGCTTTGCCTAGCGCGCTGGTGTATGGGTCTACCAGTGGTGTTTATGGCGATTGCCAGGGACAATGGGTGTCAGAATCTAGGCCCGTGAAGCCACACACTCCCAGGGCCATACGTCGGGTCGATGCAGAAAATACCATTCGATTTTTGGGGGTAAAGGGTGTTCGCAGCAGCATTTTGCGCATTCCAGGTATCTACGCACCCGATCGACCCAACGGCACCCCGCGTGAACGGCTTTTGAAGGGCACCCCCGTACTCTTGAAAAAAGACGATGTCTATACCAATCACATTCACTCAGATGATTTGGCAAGGGCTTGCGTGGCCGCACTCTGGCGAGGAAAGCCGCAAAGAGTCGTTCATGTGAGTGATGACAGCCATATGAAGATGGGTGATTATTTCGATTTGGCAGCCGACTTGATGGGTTTAAAGCGACCACCCCGCGTACCCAGAAGTCAAGCACAAGAAAGCTTGCCCCTGATGTTGTTAAGCTTTATGAGTGAGTCAAGGCGTTTGACCAATGACCGACTCAAAAAAGAACTGAGAGTACGTTTGCTTTACCCCACCATTGTTCAGGGACTGGCGCCGCCTTTGCCGTCAGCTTAACCTTGATTGCGCTCTACTTTTTTGGGCTGCTAGATGTCTGAAAACTTAAAACCTTTTTTCTCAAAATAATCGAGAAGGGCTTTCATCAGATAGGCGCCTAGCAGTGCACCATTGAGATCACCCAAAAACATCCAAACGGCTTCAGTCGCATCAAAGGCTTCGGAGTATCCAATCAGCACCCAAGTGACATGGTGAATCAATGAATTGCTGACACAGTAAATGAGGGTGAGAGTGGCTAAATCTTGAAGCGACGTCAATTTCACGCGCCTGTTCCAATAAATTCTGAGCCCCAACATGGCAATTAAAGGCCCGGCGCTCGAGCAGGCAATGTTGAGCAGCGCAATTTCAACAGGTTCCTTGAGCTGTGTCATGAGCAGCAGTCCGCCCAGGATGGTAGCCAGTGTGCCAAAAAGGGGGCCCAACACCAATAGATTGAGCAGGCGTAGAAAAGCTGGCAGGTGAATCAGCGATATGTTCTGGTTGATGGTGGCAAAGTCAAACAACCAACCACTTAAGATGTGTGTTGCTGGAAACAACACAGCTAATGCAAGAATCAAGAGAATGTGCATTTCGCAAAAGAGTTGATTCGATTTGTTGCAAATCGATGGTGCCCGAGGCCGGAATCGAACCGGCACGCCTTGCGGCGGGGGATTTTGAGTCCCCTGCGTCTACCAATTTCACCACCCGGGCGGATTGCGAAGAGAGCG
>Ga0114978_10003208_pt1 | contig 13411 bp, 15 predicted proteins | sample S_140212_EF_Meta_FD_87027 | JGI IMG/M metagenome (GOLD analysis project Ga0114978, IMG submission 87027) | Freshwater microbial communities from Lake Simoncouche, Canada to study carbon cycling - S_140212_EF_MetaG | ecosystem: Environmental > Aquatic > Freshwater > Lake | place: Lake...
ACATCCAAACCATACCATAGAAAACATTTGGGAAGAGCGAATAATTTTTCAATTGCACATGTGGAAAATTTACCAAGCCATGGTAAAAATTTCGTGAAAAAATATACCCACCATTCAATCGTATATAAACATAATTCTTTTATAAAACTAAGTACATTTAAAAAACACATTAAAAAAAACATAAAATAAGCAAATGACTTCAATTGTTGCAAATAAGATACATATGTTTGAATTTTTGTGATGATGGTTTGTGCATATTCTAAAATTTGTTGTATATATGATATTTGTTGTCTTATAGATTGCATAATTAATTGAGGTTGTATTATCGGTAAAATCTCCATTTTTTACTACTAATATATAAGAGATACTATTTTATTTAACCGCCAATTATCGGTGAAAAAAATCCGTGAAAAATAAAAAGGCGTCTATATTTTCTATTTCACTATACCCAAACTTTTACCAATATTTGCAATCGACTCCAACACGGGTTTGTGTTGATTCATTTTTTCAATCAAAACATTTTGTCGTTCCATTAATTCCTCGATTTTTGAATTGACCTCTGCTTTATCAAGGATTTCAAAGGGTGTTATGCCTGGAATGTTCATTTTTTTTCCAGTGGACGATTCATGTGATTCGAATGGTTTGACCTCTGGTTCTTCTTTGATTGTATTTTCATCATTCATTGTATTTTCTTGTTCCATGGTTTCGATGATTTCTTCATCCATGCCTTCATCCATACCTTCTTCTTCTTCTTCCAATTTTTCCTTCATGGATTCGATAGTTTCTTCTTCCAATTTTTCCTTCATTTTTTCCATGGTTTCATCATCCATGCTTTCCATGCCTTCATCGACCATGGTTTCATCGACCATGGTTTCATCGACTACTGTTTCATCATCACCTTCTTCCGAATTCTTTTTCTCTTTCTCTGTAAATCCTTCTAATGATTTGGCGCCATTGCTAAAGATGAAAGAGACGACCATCGCAATTATTAATATCACAATCATATTTTTGCTGAAAAATGAAACCAGAAGTCCTACAGTGAAAAATATGGCAATCTTCAGCCAGTTAGATGCCGTCAACATGTAAAATAAATCGACCACTGCGATTGCGAAGACAACATATAACAAATAAATATTGTGCAAAATACTTGTTTTGGATTTCGAATCCAGAATGTTTCTATAAATTCCTGAAAAAAAATTCTTAGAAGCCATTATATATATTTGGGATTAGAAGTTTTCTTGTTTCTGATTTTCTGGTTTTCTGATTTTGTAATTTTCTGATTTTGTAATTTTCTGATTTCTGATTTTCTGATTTTGTAATTTCTGATTTTGTAATTTCTGATTTTTGATTTTCTATTTTATAAATTTTCTATTTTATAAATTTTATATTTTATAAATTTTCTATTTTATAAATTTTCTATTTTATAAATTTATAAATTCTATTTTTCGGTAGTTTCCTCATATTCCGGAATGAATGCAGCAGAATACAAATCGAGAACTTCTTTTACCACAGGTTCTCGCTGCACATCATCCACATTAAATTCCACCGAAGATATACTCGCCGACCGTTTTCCACTTCCGCGAAATTTCGCCAAAAAATCTTCCAATCCATTGATTTCCCCTGGCCGGTCATGCTGCTCTAAATCGCCCGTCACAACCAATCGACTGTTCTCCCCCAATCGCGTCAACAACATTTTCATCTGTCCAACAGTAGAATTCTGCATTTCGTCGGCCACTATCCACGCATTCTTGAACGTGCGACCGCGCATAAACCCCAGCGGGGCAATTTCAATGATTTTGTCCGCCAGCATCTCTTCCACCTCGCCCGGTGAATAATGCTGATACAAAATGTCGTATATCGGCCGTATCCACGGCGCCATCTTCTCCTCCATGTTTCCAGGAAGAAAGCCCAAGTTCTCGTCCACACTCACCGACGGCCGCGTGAATATCAATTTCTCAAATTCGCCCGACTGCAAATGCGCGATTCCGTATTGGGTCGCAAACAACGTCTTGCCCGTCCCCGCGGGCCCAGACACCACAATGATTTTTTTATCCACATCTCGCAATAAGTCCACATACGCCTTTTGATGCGGATTTTTCGGTTCCATGAATTCTTTTGTATCGATGCATCTATGTTTTGCAACCGGTGTTTCGTCACAAACATCCGCGAATTTTTCAGGGAAATAAACGCTTAAATAATCCGCCTGAATTTGCTGTTGGATCCGGCGTTTGTTTGCTCGCGATGCCTTCTTTTTCGCTTTTTTTCCGTCGATGTCCGCGTCAGAAATCATTGGTTGTATATCTATTGTATCCACCGACTTTTATCGACCTACTATTTTTACAGGATCCAACAGGGAAATCTATGAAAACAGCCAACGGTCCACTCGTGTTCTCACGCAAAACGCGCGATGGAGGATAATTCCCAGTATGAACAATACCCCTAAAACCAGCCACAGCGATATTTTGAAACTGCTCGAAATGATAATGGCGGCGACAATTGTGACTGCAACATCAATCACGGCGATGTCGAAGATGCGATAAGAGTGAACGCCTTCCCCGGGTTTACCGAACACATTTTTATATGGACAGCTCATTTATAATGATTCCTTTTATTTTTTTACAGAGGAAATGCATTCTTATCTCTATGCCTATGCCTACGCCTTTTCTCTTGTCTTATTCGACCTTCTTTCCAGGATACAGAATTATTTCCCACCCATGTTTCCCGCAAGTACAAACGGTCGCTGTCGAATATATTCGACTCAAAACCCGTGTTGGAGAACGTACAAAGAAAAACATATAAAAATGTGGGGTATATATTATTTAGCATGAACGCAGCTGTCGAAACCCCCACTCCTATCGAACACATTACCTCCAACAATGGTGTCGATATGTTACTGACTCCGAATGACAATCGCTTTGTGATGTTTCCGATTAAAGACGGTGATATTTGGGCAATGTACAAGAAGCAAATTGACTGCTTCTGGCGAGCAGAGGAAATCGATTTCAGTAAAGATTTGATGGATTGGGGGAAATTATCGGAGGACGAAAAATATTTTATTTCGATGGTGTTGGGGTTTTTCGCAGCGAGTGACGGTATTATTGTCGAGAACTTGGCGCAGAGATTCATGTCGGATGTGCAATTGGCCGAGGCCAGGGCCTTTTACGGATTTCAGATTGCCATGGAGAATATACATTCGGAGACCTACAGTATTATGATTGACACATTTATCAAAGACAAAGAGCAGCAATCTAAAATGTTTGAATCGGTGCAGAATTTTCCTTGCATTGCCAAAAAAGCCAATTGGGCGAAGAAATGGATTACGGACAATCGCAGTTCTTTCGCTGCGCGATTGGTTGCGTTTGCTGTTGTCGAAGGCATCTTTTTCAGTTCGTCTTTCGCCGCCATCTATTGGATAAAGAAACGGGGTCTTATGCCGGGTCTTACCTTGAGCAATCAATTCATTAGCAGAGATGAAGCGATGCATTGCGAGTTTGCGGTTCTTTTGTATCACAAGTTGCAAAAGAAGCTGACCAAGAAGCGTGTGTATGAAATCGTGAAAGAGGCCGTCGAAATTGAAAAGGAGTTTATTACCGAGTCGATTCCGTGCCGTCTCATTGGAATGAACATGAATATGATGAAACAGTATATTGAGTTCGTAGCTGACCGTATGTTGTTGCAATTGGGATATGACAAGGTGTATCATTCGTCGAATCCGTTTGATTTCATGGAGCTCATTAGTATTGAGTCGAAAACCAATTTTTTCGAGAGAACCAATTCCGAATATGCTCTGGCGAATAAAACGGTGGACAAAAATATGGATGATATATTCGAATTTGGGGCAGATTTTTAGACATTGGTTTCTTCATCCTTTGTTTTTTTGGTTTTTTTGGTTTTTTTGGTTTTTTTGGTTTTTTTGGTTTCATCGGTTGTTTCATCGTTGGTTTCTTCTTCGGTTGTTTCTTCATCGTTTGTTTCATCATCGGTTGTTTCATCCAAGTTCTGGTTCTTCATTGCATCTATTTCGGTAAACGTTTTATTCGGCGTAGAATCAGAAGACATTCTCTTTTGCAACATGTAAATGTCCGACAAGATATGAAACCCAATAAATATCCACAATAATATGATTACCCATCCATAGAGAGCCGGTTTTTGCCAGCCAATGAAAATCAAAAGCAGGCCAAAATACGACATATCTATCAAATAGCTCGAGTGGTTGATGTAATAATGTGTAGTAAAAAATAGAATTCCTAAATAAAAAAACCATTGATAATGTGTCCAATTGTAAATAAAATCAAACATCACACAAACTTATATATATGATTGCCAAAAAATTGATACGATTACATTCGCGAACCACACATCATACAAATAAATAAACCAACAACTCAAAAAACCAACAACTCAAAAAATCAAACAATGGAATGTGTGAATCCCCCCGTTTCTTCTGTATCTCCGTCATTGATTGCCACCATGGACCGTGCATTGCCAAGTCTGAAAGCAAGAACCGTTATTATTTTCGACGTGGAAACTACCGGCCTCCTTCCCAAAAATAACCAACCCATTCGCCCAATGCAGTCCGTGAATCTTTCGGATTACCCCTACATCACGCAAATCAGTTTTATCGTCTATGATACGGAAGCCAAAATCATTCGAACCACCTACAATGCGTACATCAATATACCAGAGGACGTCATTATCTCACCTTTCATTACCGAACTGACAGGTGTGACTCGCGATATTTGCAACAAAGGCGTCTCCATCTGCGATGCGCTGATTACGCTATATAACACCTATGTCTGCTGCGACCAGATTATCGCCCACAATATTGAGTTTGATTCTGACCTTATTCGCGTGGAATTGGAGCGAAACTGGAAGAAAATCATGCAGACGTGTCCATTTATTATGGGAATGCGCAATTTTCATCACAGATTGAATCCGCGTATGGCATGCACCATGCGACATACGATTGACCTATGTAATATCCAGCGCTACAATACACGCGGCCTCTATAAAAAGTTCCCCAAACTCGCCGAGCTGTATGCGACCCTCTTTTGCGATGGCGATGCCAATAGCCGACTTATGCCCCAGAACTTGCACAATTCGTTGATGGACACATTGGTCTGTCTGCGCTGTTATTTGGAACTTACCGGTAAGCATATGGAACAACACGTGTTCGACTCGTATGTTCGCATGCTGTTTACGCCTTTGTAATCAGGAAAATTTGCTATTCGATATTGAATCAATTGTATATTTTTTTACAAAAAGTATTTAGATATTTATAGTTATTATAACTATCTAAAATCCGTACAATATGCAAAAGAACTACTATTATTGCGAATTGTGCGACAATATCAGTCAGCAAAAGAGTCATAATGAGCAACATATAAAAACCAATTTACATACACAAAGATGTAATATATATAAGTGTAATGTTTTGGAGAAGATGGATTTATTGACGTTGATTAATGAACATCAAATACAGCTTACCGGAACAATTTATCAAATTTATGATAAAATTATATTACAAAAGTCGCAACTGATACTTACAAAAGAAGAGATTGCCATTAAGCAATCACAAATTCAGTTGAAAAACATTGAAAATAAAATTCCAATTAGTTTGTGCCATGAACTTACACAATTTACAGTAGGCAAAACTGAGCAAACATTAAATCAAGTTGCAGAAAGATATTTATTAAATTCAAACAATTTATATGACCATTTAATTGAAGTACTTGTTACGAATAATAGTCTTGCTGAAACAGAACAATGGAAAGTTAGAACAAAAACTAAGTTTGGCGATAATCAGGACATTAGTATTGATATTTTATCGAGTAGCAAAGAAAGTGATTTTAATACGATACATCAGTTCATTAGCAAAATTATTACAGCCAAAACAAGAAATGAATTACCAAATGTGTTAATTATTTGTTTCCATAAAAAGAGAGTATGTGACGATTTGTTTACACTATTTGATACATTTTGCGGAGGAAATTTTATTTTGAATTCGGTAAAAATAAAGTTTCATTTAAGTTTTGATGAGCCAGATTCGAATCTAGGTATTACCTCTACATTTCTTACTAGATACAAAAAGTATGAACATATCATTGCCGGAATTATGTTTATTACAGCCACTCCATATGACGATTTTTGGAATATGTTGATAGAAAATGGAATTACACAATTATTAAGTTTGCAAAATAAAACCGGATTTTCAAAAGAATCATATGAGGAATATTTGGAAGGGTATAGGTCCATCAAAGACCACAAATTTATTCCCTTCAACAATGATACAAACAATCCAGTCGAATATATTAAAAAAGTATTTGAAAGCAAATATAAAGAAGTAGATGCTTCTGAAAGTGAAATTGGCCACTTATTACCATACATTGACGAAAGTATTCAAGGAAATATATTCGCTCCAGCACATTTATATACAGAAACATTGGGTGTAGGAAGCCACGAAGAAATGGTAGATTTTTTTACATCCAAAGGATATACCGTTTTCCTTAGTAATGGAAAGTTTAAAGGGTTTGTCGACCCTTCTGGTGCAAGACAACCTCTTACAAGCTTTAATGAACAACATGGCATTGAAGGAGAGTATAGAGATTCGTTACGTAAATGGCAACAGTTACATCCAACAAAAAACATTGCGGTTACTGGATATTGGACAATTGAACGAGGTATTACATTTTGTACAGATGGTTTCTCTTTTCGTTATGCAATATTATCTAATTATCATTTGAATAAACTTAATAAATTAGTACAGCTGATTGGTAGAACTACTGGAGGCAAAAAATATGTCAAAGAAATGACAATTATATGCCCCAAACTCATTTATGATACAGTTATTAATTTGGTTGAAAACACAATTGCTTTGAGAAAATTAAATCCTGAAAATTATAACAAAACGGATTTCACGGTTGATAATAGTGCGATTCCTGTAATGGTTGAGTTTGTTGATGCAGAGTATCGTGAATTGATATTCAAATCTCTTACTGGAAAGAGAAATTATAAGGACGATATTCATTCAAAAATTGTAAACGGTTGGAAAGATAAAAAAATAGTTATTACCGACAGAAATAATTTCAAGCTTGATTTTTCAGAAAGAAAATTAAAGGGTGTGAAGAATTATATCAAGGTAAGAGTGTGTAAGAATAATAACATAAAAGAGGATAAAATAGAGGCAAGGAGATTCAAAGAGTTCAAAACTGCATTTGATTTATACAAACCTTCCTCTCAAACATGTAAACCAAACGAGTATTGTATTGATTTCGCACAAGATGATTATATTAATGGAGATTTTATAAATAGTAAAAACATTGCATGGATTACATTTAAATAAAAAGAAGTCTCTATGAAAGTGAGAGTACCTTAAAATTGATTTACTTTTTTTTGCGCGATTTCAGGCATACATGCTTTCAAGAATAAAAAATGAACGAAGAAATAGTGGAACGCGCAAACTGGTCTGTTTTGGAACATGATTTAATGGAGTCACTCGAGTCTCAGAAGAAGACCGCAAAAGAGAACTTGAAAATCCTTCGTCGGTTTACCACCTGCGTCAGTGTGGACGAATCCTCGAATACTGCACTGTTGAAGAATATGATGAAGCAAACAAACAAACATATTCGAGTTGCAACGCTATATCTAGAACGCCTTACCTCTCACAAAAATACCCTTTTCGAACGTATCCAACAGCAGAAACTTCGGGTAAAAGTTCCACAGGTTCTCTGTTTAACTCTCGACAAGTGTCCCGAAGTCATCAGCAATCGCGTAATGGAATATTTGCCACCTCTGGTCAGATTGATAAATCTTCGACAAAAATACACGGACGACTACCTCATTGCAGGACTACTCTCAAATAGAACGGTTAAGGATTTGATATTCATTAATAATAAGTATTGCTTCGAGGTATGGATGACCTGTAGTCACTTAGATATGGATGGGGTTATGTGCCAAAAAGTAGGAGACGTATATACTTTTGATGACCACGGAGAAGCATTTGACCAGGATACGATGACAGATGTCGAGATTGCTGAGCACACGGTAAAATGGTTTTCACGTGTCATTGAAGAAGAATATATCTACAAAACAATGTATGAACCTTATTTATGCGATTTCGTATGCAAGCGCGCAATTCAATTATTGCTTATGTTGGTCACGATTATCAACAATTAGAGTAGCTAGAGTAGAGTAGCTAGAGTAGAGTAGCTAGAGTAGAGTAGCTAGAGTAGATAGAGTAGCTAGAGTAAATATATAAACATATGTTTCTTTTTTTTGTATCAATGTACTCCTCCTCCAATTCTAAGACCGACACAAAAATCAACCGATTCGACGCCTATATCCAACACGATATTCAAATGATACAAGACACCATTATCGCCGCACATCATGCGAATATGACTACGCGATTCGAATGCATTCGCTGCTGTAATTTGTCCTACATGGAACGCGTCGTCGATGAATTGGCACATGTTTTCGTAGACTCCGATATTATCCTACAGGAAAAATGCGATGATATTGATAAAACCAAAATCTACTACAAATTGATAGTGGACTGGACAGTCAATATGAAAAAAGAAGAACAATCGAATCACCAAAACAAATAAACATAGAGAACTTGTCCTATGTTTATTACACACCATCGAAAATGGCATCTTACAACCGCGTCAATAACACGGTTCACATTATCAACAACAATATTCAGCACCCCCTTCTCCGCATCACCATGAACAATATGGACCTGTTGGAAACATACAAAAACCACGTGGCCAAACACAACAATGCGGTACTCCACGACCCCTATCCCAATGCGGGGTTCGACCTCTTTGTTCCAAAACAAACCGTAATTTCACCTGTTGGATCCACCATGGTTTCCATGGACATTCAGTGCGAAATGGTTCTTCCGAACAATCAGCCGACGGGGTATTATTTGTATCCGCGGTCGAGTATTTCGAAGACGCCGCTCATGCTGGCCAATCAAGTCGGCATCATTGACTCGGGATATAGAGGGAACATTATTGGGGCGTTTCGTCTTTTGTCTAATGGGAACGAGGGAAATTTATCCTACACGGTTGATGCGAATACACGGCTTTTGCAAATATGTGCGCCGAGTTTGCAGCCGTTTTTGGTTGAAATCGTCGATGAGTTGTCGAATACGGAACGAGGGACGGGGGGATTTGGGTCGACGGGCGTTTGATTTGACTGTGTATGATTTGACTGTGTTTGATTTGACTGTGTTTGAATAAATAAAAAACTTATTTTATTTATTCGGTTATGTTATGTCTTTGTTATTGATGGATATTTTTTGCATTTCTTCGAAAATATTGATTCTTTCCAAGATAGAATTTGGTTTTTTCACTTTTTGTTGATTTTTATTTTGAATGTTTCTAATATTTCTTTTTTCGAAATTTATTTTTTCAAAATCCTTATTTTTATTTTCTTCATTTTCTTCTTCGTAAACTTCAACAAAGATACGGTCCGTGACACATAGCGAAGTCAAAGTCGAAATCGGAAGAGTCAAGAGTTGGCGTTGTATTCATAATATTATAATATGATATTATTTTTATTTTTTATAGAAAATTGATTCATTTTTTATATAAATAGTAAAATCACACCTACAAAGACAACACCATAAAATGAGCGATTCAAACAGATACTCCGTTGGATTCTTAACCTACACGGTTGGTTTGGGAATCACAATGGCAATCACTTCCACCTTGTTCAACTTTTATCTACAGAATCAAGAAAAAAACTGGTATTCGCGAGAATACAATAAAATCAAATACGAAAACCAAGAATTAAAAAACGAAAATGAATGGCTCTCGTATAAATGCGATGAACATAGGGATGAACTCGAACAAATCAAAACCAAGAACGCGCTCCTCGTCGAAAAATACAATGTTCTCTCGGAACGTATGAAAAATATGGAACCCTATTCCTGGTTCAAACGCGATACATATGATTCTGGTGCTGGATTTCCAAAACGCCAATCTGGTCACGACGTCGACAACAATACGAAGATACTATAATTCGTTTACGATGAATGAATTCGAACAAAAACTTGATGATATGCAGACAGTGGATAGTGCTCTTCTGCGTATTTTTTTCCCATAAATTGTTGCCCATAAAATTGAACCTTTTTTTCCAAGATACGACAAGGCATACTCTACAACAAACAACAACAACAACAAACAACAACAAACAACAATGTCCATCATGTCCTCTATCTACTACTTTGGTCGATTCCTTGGTGAATTCGCACTAATTATAGTGTTATGTACACTTTCCATGATTCAAGCTTTACTGAATATCGTACTGAATATCGTACTGATTATCAGTGGGCTCTTTCTCACTATGAATATCCTAGTTGGTTTGATGGATTATATCATAGAAAACGAGCAACTGTATGGAGTGTATGGTCCCACCTTTTTCGAGGTTGTCCGTACTTTGTACTCAATTACGTTCATTCTCATGTTCATTCTCCCTGCATGCATAATTGCATACTTTCCTCACGTGATTGCGAATTATCCGTTTAAGTTTCTAACAATGTTCGAAGAACCTTATAAATGCAATGACCAAGATGAAAGGGCAAAATCGGAAAAGGAATTGGAGAAATTGGAATTGAAAGCGAAAAAGGAGAAATTGAAAGCGAAAAAGGAGAAATTGGAATTTGAGAAATTGGAATTGGTGAGATTGGAATTGAAATTGGAAAATAAGAGATTGGATACAATATATAAGGTACTGAAACCCCTTTCCGTGCTTCGAAAAAATAACATTGAATGCGAACTTGTCATCCAGAACAATAATATATCAATTCAAATCAAAGACACCAACAGGGAAAATATAAAAAGGTCCTTTTCCCTACTTCGTCGAGAACAAATCGACTGTAGTCTCGTTGAATCGAAGAATAAGATCCATATCGAGATATATGGAACCGACTAAACCAAAACAACAAAAAAACAAAATAAAAAAAATAAATATTGTTCATGACGGAGCTGTACAGCATCCATAAAATTGATGCCTTTTTTTCGGATATATGACACAGCATACTTAACATCAAACAACAACAACAATGTCCTCTATTTACACCCTTTGCAGCATAATCGCATCATTTACAGTGTTCTTATTGCAAATGATGATTCTCGGCGCACTTACGTACCTTGGTCTAGAACTATCGCATCGACTACATATGAAACTGGAACTCTTTAGCATTCTCAACGACCGGTTCCGTGATCCAATATTTCTCCGCATGATCTTCTCGTATACATTAGTTGCATGCTTGATTGTCCCCCTGATTGTGCACGTGATTTCGTGGCCAAGAATCGTGTTCGAATTGTTGTCAAATCATAAACAAATTGACGCCGAGAAGAAGAAACGGGCTGTGGAATGGGACGAGTCGTCCTATCGAGTATTGAAGAGCCTTAAGGTTCTCCGGCAGAATAACATAGATTGTGGCCTAGTCGAATGCGAGAACGAGCTCCACATCGAAATTTATGGTTCCGACTAAACCAAACCTAACAAAAAAACAAAATAAAATAAATATCGTTCAGACTGAGCTGTCTATTCTTTGCATCTTTGCAAAATATTCAAGCAATGTCTTTTTTTTACATTTTCCTATGTATTCTAAGTTCATAACCTATGATCTGTGTAAATACTTCTTTTTTATTTTCTGCATAATCGCCGAATGTTGGTCATGTTGATATGTCAATTGCCCGTCATGCAATCGATACATCAACAACACCTCCGGCAAATTGTCGATTTCGCCATATTTGATTAAAAACCGAATCAACATTTCATAATCATGCACGACTTTCAATTCCGGATTCGGGTCATACACAAACCCCCATTGTTCACCCAATTGCAGCATCGCCTCTTTGCGAAAACAAATCGTCGGATGATTCATAAACCACGACTCGTTCTCCTCCTCTAATTCTCCTACACGGATTCGCGACCGATGTTGCGTAACATAGACCCGCTCTTTTTTTCTGCCCTCATGTTCGCGAAACATTTGGATTTGCGCCCCGCATAACTTGCAGTCCGGATTCGCCTCCATATACGCCATCTGTGTTTCAATTCGCGTCGGCAACATTATATCGTCCGCATCCATTTTCAATACAATCTCGTGAGAACATCGCAATAATCCCGCATTGATGGCCGTAGACACACCCCGGTTCTCGCGTGTATGCAGATACACCACTTTGCAATTCCGCGTCGACCGTTTGAACCACGCCAGTTCGTCTTCCAATACGGCGCTTCGACTCGCGCACGACCCATCATTTATCCACACCAACTCGATTCCGAAATCTCCCCTTTGCGCACAGATAGACGCCAAACATTCCTGTAGGAAATGTCGCGGAGTATTGTAACTCGTAACGAGAACCGACACCCATTTTGTCTGCTCATTGAAATAGAAGGGGTCTTTCGGCACACTCTCGATTACTGCGTAATTCTGGTTCGATGTTCCCCAGAATTGATAGGCGTATATTTTCCGATGACCCATGTATTTTTCGGACGCGGGCTCGAAATGCTGCGGTGTGAATAAAAAGCTCGGATACACCGTTATATCCGGATACTTGCCTGTTTCCAAGAACCGCGTCAGCAAAGATGGGCCGAGAACTTGCCATGCACGTAATTTCGGAATATATGTATCGAGTCTTCCCGATGCGATTTCGTCAATCATGTCTTTCACCAACGGATGACCCGGAACGAACCCTATCGTGCCATTGGCAATGAGTCCTGGACGCATCGTCTCATTTTCGAACGCAGCGAACCCCGTATTATCCAACAGGGTTTGGTCAATGGGCTCGATGCAAATCGAATCCGCGTCGACGAAGACGCCGCCGTATTTGTAGAGGATTTCCAAGCGAAGAATGTCTGCAATTCCGCAGGGCTCGATGCACAACTCGATTTGTTTTCTGCAGACAAAGGTTTCTGCGGCGAGTTCTTGCTCGGTCCATAGACGGTAGTTGTCATGTTTCGATTTCCAGGTCTGCATGAATGTGCGAGGCTGTAGTTCGGGTTTACCAATCCAGATTTGATGGATGATTTGTGGAATCATTGGTTTCGTCTTGTATTATTGTTTTATCTTGTTTATTCTGTTTTGAGAACATCTACAAAATTTGGACGCTTTATCTTTCCAATATTTTGTAGGTGATTCCGATTTCACTACTGTTTTCCCATAGTCCAGAGATTTTAATAAAATAATGAGACGGTTGTGACCCCATTCGCATATGTGTCGCCGCATTCCGAGAATAGAATTTAACCGAACCCTGTTGGAGTTGGTCGGATAAAGAATATATTTTACGTTTTGCGTGATTCATATGTGTATGTGTATACATATTTGAATGATTCGATGTATGGTACTCTACATAATACTCTAACAATGATTTCTCGATTTTGTAAATGTTCTCCA
>Ga0114978_10003210_pt1 | contig 13410 bp, 10 predicted proteins | sample S_140212_EF_Meta_FD_87027 | JGI IMG/M metagenome (GOLD analysis project Ga0114978, IMG submission 87027) | Freshwater microbial communities from Lake Simoncouche, Canada to study carbon cycling - S_140212_EF_MetaG | ecosystem: Environmental > Aquatic > Freshwater > Lake | place: Lake...
GTTTGCCCGGCGTTCAGGGTTGACCAATGCCCAAAAGCAATCGGCTGGTCTGTTGTGGCCCGGCCCGGCACCTCAAACCAGCGGGAATAGCCCGGCGGTGCATCTGCCTGGCCGCCTTTGACGCTGAACTCCATCTCGCCCGCATTCGTGCAAAAGCGCAGGCGGGTCAGGGCGTTGACGATGACCCGCCAGCGTTCAGCGCCCTGCAAGCCGTCGTGCCATTGCGCGGGTTGGTTGCCAAACAGCTGGGTTAAAAAGTATTTGAAGTCATCTGCACGCAACTGCTGCTCCAGCTCGCTGGCCAGGGCCAGCGTTTGCGCCGTTGTCCATTGCGGAAGCACGCCTGCATGCACCATCAGCCAGCCGTGGTCGGCTATCGCCAGGGGCCGGTGCCGCAGCCAGTGCAGCAGATCGGCGCAGTCAGGCGCAGCCAGCAGTTGCGCCAGTGTGTCGCCCTTGTGGTCAGTACGAACGCCTTGCCACAGGCCCAGCAAATGCAGGTCATGGTTGCCCAGCAGGCATTGCGCCGCGTCGCCCAGCGCGCTCAGCCGGCGCAGCACGGCCAATGAATCTGGCCCCCGGTTGACCAGATCACCCAGCAGGTACAGGGTGTCGCGGCTGGGCGAAAAGTTGACCGACTCCAGCAGACGCTGAAATGGCGCATCGCAACCTTGCAGGTCGCCAATCAGGTACATTGACATGTGTTTATTTTGCTTGAAGACGCATGGACTTTTTGCTGATTGCCTTTTTGACATTGCTCAACGGCGTGTTTGCCATGTCGGAGATGGCCCTGTCGTCAAGCCGCAAGGCCAGGCTGGCGGCCATGGCCGAGTCGGGCGACAAAGGGGCCGAGGCAGCGCTGGGCCTGCTGGACAATCCGACCCAATTCTTGTCATCGGTTCAGGTGGGCATCACCTCTATTGGCATGCTCAACGGCATCATTGGCGAGGCGGCTTTCAGCGGCAACCTGTCGGTGTGGATGCAGAGCTTGGGCATGCCGCTGCGCGCGTCAGACATCACCGCGACGGCGCTGGTCGTGGCCATCATCACCTACATCACCATTGTGTTTGGCGAGCTGGTGCCCAAGCGTATCGGCCAGCTGTACCCCGAAACAGCCGCCCGGTTGGTGGCCCGTCCCATGATGTGGGTGGCCAGCGCGGCCAAGCCGTTTGTCAAATTGCTGTCCTTCAGCACGCACGCGGTGCTCAAGCTGCTGCGTGTTGACAACACCGCAGGCCGCGGCGTGACCGAAGAAGAAATCACCGCCAGCCTGGAGGAAGGCGTGGACGCGGGACTGATTGAAGAGCATGAACATCAGATGGTGCAAAACGTGTTTTTGCTGGACGACCGGTTACTCACGTCGCTGATGTTGCCGCGCTCTGACATTGAGTGGCTGGACGCCGCCGACACCGCCGACGAAGCGATTCAAAAGGCCGGCGTCACCGGGCACTCGTGGTACCCCGTCTGCCGGGGTGGCCTGGACGAGGTGGTGGGCGTGATCAGCGTGGCCAGATTGCTGGCTTTGCGCGGCCCGGATGCGCAGCCACTGGGCGAACGCATTGGCGGGCATGCAGTTGCGGCCGTGTTTGTGCCTGAAACGCTGACGGGCATGGAGCTGCTCGAGCAGTTTCGCGCCAAGTCCAGCCGTATGGTGTTTGTGGTCGATGAATACGGTGTGGTGCAGGGCCTGGTCACGCCCTTAGACATGTTGGAGGCCATCACGGGTGAGCTGCAGCCTGGTGCCCAAATAGATGCTTGGGCGACCCTGCGGGATGACGGAAGTTGGCTGATTGATGGGGTGATGCCGGTATCCGAACTCAAGGCCCGGCTGGACATCAAGGACCTGCCGGCCGAAGACAAGGGCCGCTACAACACCGTGGCGGGGTTGTTGCAGGCCGTGTCTGGCCGCTTGCTGGCAACGGCCGATCGGGTCGATTGCGCGGGTTGGCGCTTTGAAGTGGTTGACCTGGATGGCAAACGCATTGACAAGGTGCTGGCAAGCCCCTTGAACTTGCCGGACTGAAAAGACAGTTTTGCAGGCCCCTCGTCTTGAAAACAAGTCTAAACGGGCTAAAAAGATCATTTTCAGATTGCAAATCAGCCTCCAGGCTAATGATGCCTTGCTCAAACAGCTCCTAAATCAGGAGAGCCTCGACTGCTTTGATGCAATGCCCGGTGCCGCGCCGGCATTCACCTTGGTGGCTAAACTCTCAGCTTGATTCATTTTCTGATTTATAGGCGCACACCATGAGCTTGATTCCTGTCACCATCCTCACCGGCTTTTTAGGCTCCGGCAAAACCACGCTTTTGAAGCGCGTTTTGACCGAAGCCCACGGCCAAAAAATTGCCGTGATCGAAAACGAGTTTGGCGAAGAAAACATCGACAACGAGATTCTGGTCAACGACACGCAGGAAAACATCATCCAGATGAACAACGGCTGCATTTGTTGCTCGATTCGCGAAGACCTGAGGGACACGCTTCAAACGCTGGCCGAGAAAAAGCGCAAGGGCGAGCTGGTATTCGACCGGGTCGTGATTGAAACCACCGGCCTGGCCGACCCCGGCCCGGTGGCGCAAACGTTTTTCATGGACGAAGAAATTGCCGAACAGTACCTGCTGGACTCGATTCTGACGCTGGTCGATGCCAAACACGCCGACGCCCAGCTCAATGACCGCCAGGAGGCACGTCGCCAGATTGGCTTTGCCGACCAGATCTTCATCAGTAAAACTGACCTGGCGACTGCGGATGAGGTCAAGGCGCTGATGCACCGCTTGACCCACATGAATCCGCGCGCGCCGCAAAAAGCCGTGCATTTTGGCGATGTGGCGATCGCCGATGTGTTTGACCTGCGCGGCTTCAATTTGAATGCCAAGCTTGACATTGACCCGGACTTTCTGAAGGCCGACGACCATAGCCACAATCACGAAGGCCACAACCACGAAGGCCATGACCACGTTCATGGCGAGCATTGTGACCATCCGTCCCATGCTGCTGAACAGGGCCATCACCATGTGCACGATGACGATGTCAAAAGTTTTGTCTTCCGTTCAGACAAGGCCTTCAGCCCGGCCAAATTGGAAGACTTTCTGGGCGCGATTGTCAATATTTACGGCCCACGCATGCTGCGCTACAAAGGGGTGCTCAACATGGAAGGCACCGAGCGCAAGGTGATTTTTCAGGGGGTGCACCAGCTGATGGGCAGCGACTTGGGACCCGTCTGGGCAAATGGCGAGACCAAAACCAGCAAAATGGTGTTTATCGGGATTGACCTGCCGAAAGATATCTTCATGCAAGGCTTGGAACAGTGCCTGGTTTGAGCTAAGGTCGAGTTAGCCCGCAGGCTGTTTGTAAAAACCGCTCATTTCGCGACGAAAAGCCATGTTTGTATCGATTCTCCAACGGTTTGGATTCAAGGCCGCCCGAGAGGCCCGACAGCCGCTACAATCGCGCCGACCAAAATACCCAGCCGCGCGCACTTGCCGGGGCTCACCCAGAGGCGGCTTCCCAGAGGAGACATGCAATGAAAGCAAAACCAGCGAAATCAGTCAAACCGGCAAAGTCGGCAAAGGCGACCTCATCCGCAGGCAAAACGGCGGCTAAAACCACCGTGAAAGCCGCCGTCAAAGCCAAGCCCAAAACACCCTCAAAGGTGGTCAAGCCGAATGCCAAACCCGCCCCCAAAGTTGCCGTGAAGACCACAAAAACCGTCAAACCTCCTGTCAAGGCGGCAGGCAAAAAAGTCGCCAAGCCGCCTGTCAAGGCCAAGGCAGCTGCCAAAAAGCCAGTCGTTAAAGCTGTCACCAAGGTAGTCGCCAAAAAGCCAGTCGCCAAAGCCGCCACCAAGTCAGTGGCCAAAAAGCCGCTGCCCAAAGCTCAATCTGTGGTCAAAGCGGCTGGTAAGCCAGCCGCCCAAGCAGCCACGAAAAAGCTGCCTGTAACCTCACCCAAAGTGCTTGCCAGGCCGGCCGTTAAAACTGCTCAGAGTGCCGCAACCGCCAAGGCCAAGATCACTCCGGTAGTCGCTGCTGTACCTTTGGCGGCTCCTAAACCGGCACCCGTCAGCAACGGTTTGCCGCCCCCGCCACCCCTGAAGCCAGGCCGCCGAAGTTCGTCGCGCGCGCTGGCTCATATGCCTCCCCCCGCACCTATGGTGCCTACCCATGCGCCAGACGCAGCAAAAGCCAGTTACTCAACAATGATCGAACGCGTGATCGCGCCGCCTCCCCATGTGGCCGCCAAAAAAGACCCCAAACTAGCCAATAACTGGAAGACCAAGACCCCTGAGACGCTGACCGAAGCAGAAGTCAACGCCATGCCTGACGCGGAATACATGAACGATATGCAAATGGCCTTTTTCCGCCATAAGCTGTCCATCCTGAAACAGGACATTCACAACAGCGCTGGCGCCACAACAGAACACTTGCGTGAAGACACAGTCGTGGTGCCTGACCCGGCCGACCGCGCCACGATTGAGGAAGAACACGCCCTCGAACTGCGGACCCGTGACCGGGAACGCAAGTTGTTGAAGAAAATCGAGCAGTCGATTGCCCGCATTGATTCCGGTGACTATGGCTACTGTGACGAAACCGGCGAGCCGATCGGCGTAGGTCGGCTGATGGCTCGGCCTACTGCCAGCCTGTCGCTGGAGGCTCAGCAAAGACGCGAACTGAAGCAGAAAATGTTTGGCGATTGACGCTTTGACTCCGCCCTCTGATTAAGCCCCCTTCTTCGATCACGTCATGGCAAAAGAAGACGCCTCACCGGGTTTGCTTGCCAAGATGGTGAAGTTTGTCCGCAATCCTGCAACGAGCTGGACTGATCTGGACGCCAAAGAAATCGACCGCGACGAGACCGTCAGCAGGCAACTGCTCAAGGAGATGATTGAGCGCAGGCAACAAAATGATTTTGTGCGCAGACGCGAATTCGACATGTTGCGCAAAATGCGCAAGCGAGAGGCTATGGTGGACCAGGATCCATCTGAGCATCCTTCTTTTTTTCAGAGCAGCATGCCGTCCAAGCAGGATGACCGTGCCAAGACGCTGAAAAAGATCGATGAAATCGAAGCCCAGATGTCCATGCAGTGGTGGAAAACCAAGCCGGGCAACTTAAGGGATGGTGTAGCTATTTCGGGCTCGAGCGACCAAGCTCGTGTAGCCGAGCCACCCCAATTGCAGATACCGATGCTGAACAACGCCCTGCCGCTCTTGCAGGAAGATTACCGGCCCACTGAGCCTATTGGCCTGCTACCACAGAGCGAAAAACCTGCTGTCCCTGCCAAACGGGCTGTGGTTGCCGATGTCTCGGCGGTCAAGCCGCTCAAGCGGCTGGTCATTTCAGGCTTGGCAGGCCAAAACTATGAAGGCGGTGCATCTGGTTTTGGTTATAGCAACGTGATGGCGATGGATGTGTCAGAGATTGCCCACGATGCAGAACTCGAAGAAGCCTCCATCCGTTTTGCCAATGGCGATGACATCGGTGCCGAGGCGGGCCTGCAGGAAATGCTGACTCCCGGCGGCTCACGGGCAGGCCAGTCAGAAGCCTGGATGGCCCTGCTTGACCTGTATCGCGCGACGGATCAACAGGAAAAATTTGAAAACACCGCACTTGAGTTTGTAAAGAAATTTGACCGCTCTGCGCCACAGTGGTTTTCGATGCCGGACATGGTCAAGGCCATGTCAGTGCCAGCCAACGCCGTCGTCGGAAATGGGTCTGTCGCTGACTGGATTTGTCCGTCCTCTGTCGGCATTCAAACCACCGCCGCATTGAAGGCCGCACTGGCCAAAAAGCCGATGCCGTGGCATCTTGACTGGAGCAATCTCAAAACCATTGAACCACTTGCAGTTCAGGCCTTGACCCAAGTTTTTGTCGCTTGGTCGGCACAGCCTGTGCAATTGCGTTTTATCGGTGGTGATCAATTGCAAAAGGTTCTTCAGCAGGCAACACCGTCGGGGCAGCGCGACACAGAACAGGCTTGGTGGCAATTGCGCATGGAGGTGCTGCGGGTAGCGCACCGCCCTGACGAGTTTGAGCTGGCTGCGCTGGACTTTTGCGTCACCTACGAAGTCTCTCCGCCTTCGTGGGAAATAGCGCGCTGCGAATACAAATCCGTGGACAACCAGGGTCTGCCCATTTTTGGTAACACCATCATCGGTGAGGTGTCGCGCGACTTCATGCAGTCAAGCCTGACCCACCAAGACGGCGACACGCACATGGATGCTTTGTCATCGCAAACGGCGAAGCTGATGTCGATTGATCTGTCTGGCCAGATCGAAGGCGATGCCGTCACAACTCTGGAGAAACTGGAAACCAAACTGATGGGTGCGGACATCATGATGATTTCATGCGCCAAGTTGATTCGTGTCGATTTTTCAGCGGCAGGTACGCTGCTCAACTGGGTATCGGCTCGCCAGTCTGAGGGCCGAGCCGTGCAGTTTTCCGATGTGAACCGGCTGGTTGCGGCCTTTTTCAACGTGATAGGCATCACTGAACATGCCAAGGTGATGACGCGGCGTGACTAGACCTTCAGCCCAACTTTCATAAACCTGACGATGGCATGGGCCACTTCAACGCCTTTGTCCTCCTGTAAAAAATGCCCGGCTTGACGCGTGATAGCGTGCGCTTGGCCTTGTGCTCCCGGCACCAGTTCTTGCCAGACTTTATGGCCGCCGCGCGTCACCGGGTCACGGCTACTGAACAATGTCAAAAAAGGCTTGTCCCAGCGCTTGAACAGCTCCCAGGCGCGCTCATTGTTTTGCCGCTCAGGGTCTTGCGGGGTGGTGGGCACAAAGCCTGGAAACAGCCGGGCTGCGACTTTGTAGCGGCGCGACGGGAAGGGCGCGTCGTAGGCCGCCACCTCCTCAGGACTCAAGCCAGCCACGCAGCCGGTCTTGACGATACGGCCGATGGGAAACCACGGGCTGTACCTTGAAAACGCACGCCAGATCTTGAAGGCGCGCGGCACTTCTTCCATGCCAGTGGGTAGCCCGCCGTTGGCCAGCACAATGCGCGCGAACCGCTCGGGCGCTTCGGCCACCATGCGCAAGCCTATCAGGGAGCCCCAGTCCTGGCAAAACAGCGTGACATTCTGCAAGTCCTTGGCTTGCATCCAGGCGCTCATCCATTGCACGTGGTTCAAGTACGAGTAGTCAGACTTGTTGGCGGGTTTGTCTGACCGGCCAAAACCCACCAGGTCAGGCGCCACCACGCGCATGCCAGCGTCCAGCAGCACCGGAATCATCTTGCGGTACAAAAACGACCAGGTCGGCTCACCATGCATCAGCAGCACGGTGGGCGCGTCGCGTGGGCCTTCATCGATGTGAGCGATGCGCACGCCGCCTATCTCGGTGTAGTGGGGCGTGTAGGCAAAGTCGGGCAGGTTGGCAAAGCGCGCTTCAGGGGTGCGAAGCACTTGGGTGACACGGGGTAGGTTTTGCATGGTCAGAAGCGTCGGCTCACTTTGATGTCGGTGGACGCGGCAGGCATGCTCACAAAGTCGCCGTCAGCGCCGATGCGAATAGGGCCTCTGTAAATGTCAGGAGCCGCACCCAGAAACGCTTTCTCAAGGCCAGGCAGCGGCAGTGGCGGCGCGATGTGGTTGAGCAGCAGATAGCCCACCTTTGCGTCGCGCGCCGTCTCAGCGGCTTCTTCGGGTGACGGGTGGTAATTCGGGATGTCATCAAATATCTTGACCAGGTTCACGCGCCCAGCTTTGGCAGCACCGTCTTTCAGCAGGGCCATGAGTGGCCCTGACAGCGCTTCATGCACCAGCAGGTCCACACCAGCTGCTTCGCGCTGCACCGCGGCTGATTTTTTGGTGTCGCCACTGATGACCACGCTGCGGCCCTTGTAGACGAACCGGTAGCCGACGGCTGGGTGCACCGGGCCGTGGTCTACCGTGAAGGCGGTGATTTCCAGGTTCGCGTCCTTCAGCAGCACGACCCTGCCATCGGCACCTGGGATGAAAGGCACAGCCTTGCCGCCAAAGCCGCCGGCTGGCACGGTGGCTTCGCCGTGGTGCGCCACCCGATAGTCCCGGTCCTGGCTGTACGCTTGCATGAAGCCGGCCAGCACGGTTTCAACACCGCTCGCTCCGTACACCGGTACAGGTGCAGTATTGGCGGCTGAGCCCCAGCGTTGCAGCAGCAACTCGCCCAGACCGTCAATATGGTCGGAATGAAAGTGGGTCAGCAAGATGGCATTGATGCGGCCATGCTGAAAACCCATCTTGCCAATGTTGCGCGCGCTGCCGCTGCCTGTATCCACCACAAACAGCTGTTTGCCCGCCACCACCAGCGTACAGGGGCCACTGCGCTTGTCGTCGGGGAGGGGCGAGCCTGCGCCGCACAGGCCAACGTGCAGTCCATCCGGCAGGTCGTTCATGGCGTCGGCCCCTAACCGGTAGGCCGCCACTTTTCCAGCGATCGCCATGCTGATGGGCACGCGAAATGCAAAGGCCGCAGCGACCACGATGGCCACCAGCACCAAGATAGAAAGGACAAAAGAACGGGAGGACTTTTTCATGTCAAGCACCTTTTGAAAAAACCAGGGTGCCGTCTTCGACAGCCCCAAAACGCAGCGTGAACAGGTCCAAAGCATAGTTTTGATGCAGCCGCCAGGGTTTGCGATTGCCCTGGGTCGGAAACTTATGCAGCGAGCGCTGGATGTAGCCGGAGGTGAAATCAATCCAGCTTTCTTCCTTCACGCGCGGATCATTGAGGGTCGGCATGCATTGCCGCCAGCCCTTGCGGGACATGGTGTTGAGCAGGCGGCAAGCATAGTCGCCCACCAGGTCCGCCTTCAAAGTCCAGGACGCATTGGTATAACCCGTGACGTACACGAGGTTGGGCACGCCATCGAGCATCATGCCTTTGTAGCTCATGGTCTTGTTCAGCGCGATGGGCTGGTTGTCCACCATCAGCGTCATGCCGCCCATCGCGAGCAAATCCAGACCGGTGGCAGTGACGATCACGTCGGCCATCAGCTCCTGACCAGAGCGCAGCTTGATACCTTTTTCAGTGAAGCTCTCGATATGGTCTGTGACTACCGAGGCCGTGCCGGTGCGTATGGCCTTGAACAGGTCGGCGTTGGGCACCAGGCACAGGCGCTGGTCCCAGGGCTTGTAGCTGGGTGTGAAGTGTTTTTCCACATCACAGCTGGGCCCGACAAACTTTTTGACACCCTCAAGGATCATTTTTTTGATGAACTCGGGGTAGCGCTTTGAAAGCCTGAAAAACAGCGCGCCCAGCAAGACGTTTTTCCAGCGCGTGATGCCATAGGCCAAGCGAGCTGGCAAATACCGGTTCATCCTTTGGGCCATACGGTCTTTCGCGGGCCGAGCCACCACATAGCTCGGTGATCGCTGCAGCATGGTGACGTGCGCGGCTTTTTCTGCCATCGATGGCACCAGGGTAACGGCCGTGGCACCGCTGCCAATCACGACCACCTGCTTGTTGGTGTAGTCAATGTCAGCTGTCCATTGTTGGGGATGCACCATGCGCCCGGCAAACAGCTCTGCGCCGGGGAAGGCTGGCGTATAACCCTGCTCGTAGTTGTAGTAGCCGCTGCAGACATACAAGAAATTGCAGGTAAGCGTCACGCGTTCTTGTGGTGGACTGTCGGTTTCTTTTTCGATCTCAAGAGTCCAGCGGGCATCTGGCGTGGACCAGGATGCCTTTTTTACCCTGTGTCCATAGCGGATGTGCGGGGCAATGCCGTAGTCACGCGCCGTGTCGTCAATGTACTTGAGGATGGTCGCGCCGTCGGCAATGGATTTGTCTTCTGTCCAGGGCTTGAAGGCATAGCCCAGGGTGTACATGTCCGAGTCAGAGCGTATGCCCGGATAGCGAAACAGGTCCCAGGTGCCGCCTAGCGTCTGGCGCCCTTCAAGAAGGGCAAAGCTGCGCGCAGGGCAATTCTTTTTAATCTGCGCGGCAGCGCCTATGCCGGACAGGCCTGCGCCAACGATCAGGACGTCAAAGTGTTCAATGGTCATACGGGCATTTCTGGTCGTTCGGGTAGTCAGAGTGATGAAGAGTTATTCGCGCACAAAAATACGGGCCAGTCGCCCCATGGAGGACCAGTAAAAATCGCGACCCCAGCCGACGGATGGAAACACCACGCCTTGGGTAATGCCGCCGCTGCGAACGCGAGCAATTTCCTCGCCCGATTCAATGTTCAGCACCACGACTTCTTCGCCATGTCTGCGGTAGTCGTTGATCAGCAGCTCGCCCGTGTCCGGGTAAAGAATCATGTGACTGGCGCAGCCGAAGGGTTGTTTGTGCCACAGCGGTGTCAGGGCTAAGGAGTCGGCGTCAAAACGCCAGGCCTGCAGATGGCAATTGGCCGAGTCGTAGCCGATGACGATATGACGTTTCAAGTCATAAAGCGGCGGGTTTGTGATGCTGCCGCCCGGCAGGCCGCTGACCAGCAGCGTCTGGTGGTCGCTGGCGTCCTGCATGGACACGCGTATCAGCCGGTTCGCAGTGGCACTCACGCCAGCGCCCACCATCTTGACGACATAACGGTGCTTACCGTTGTCCATGAACCAGGCATGTTGACCGTCCAGCACCACGTCCCATCCGTAGCTCTGCTGGCTGGCGGCGATGTAGTCGAAGCGCCAGTCTGCGTCCATTAGCAAACGACGCGATGGCTCATCCCAGTGGTAGCGAAAAATGGCGTGTACGCCGACCACATAAACCGTGTTTCCGGTCGCGCTCAGGCGCGCAATCGAAGGCTGGTCACATTCGGTGTCGGGGCAGGCCAGCGTCATGGACTCGGCGTCAATAACCGTCAGCAAAGCATTGGTCGAATCCGACAGATTCTTGGTGATGATCAGGCCGTTGTCCAGGATGACGAAAGAGTTGTAGGGCTGATTGACCGGCAGTTGCAGCGACGCCAGGGGCTCGCAGACCCGGTTCAGGCGATGCGCGTAACGGCCATACACCACGTAAATATCACCGTTGCGGTGAATCGCCATGCCGCCCGGCCACATTGGGCCACCGGCCAGACGCGGTGAACGGCAAACAGTCTTCAGGCTGTGCGGATCAATCCGCTCCACGCGCGCCGTGGTCGGCAGCCCCAGCTTGGCCCGCATCACCGAATGCGTCAGCAGGTAGACCTCGCCCGGCGCGCCCAGCACGGTCATGGTGGACATCAAGGTGTTGCGGGTGACGCAGGCCAGCGCCTGTCCCGCGCGCAGGGCCAGTCCGGCACCACTGCGTGGCGTCTGCAGCCGAGCTGGGCCGCCGTCTTCACAGGGCCAGGGGCTTGCCAGGTAACCTGCTGCGTTCACGAGGCCTGCATCCGGCGACGCCGACGAACCAACATAAAAGCGGCCGCGAGTAAAAGCCCAGCAGCCAGAATGGGCAGCCCGATGCGTTCAAAGCGTGGCAGGTAAACGTTAACGAAGGCGTTGATCAGTACTTGCTGTATCGGGTCATAGTTCTCAGGCATAGGCAGCACGCCATTGGCTTTGGCGTAAGCCGCGTAGTCGGCCTGCATCGCTGCGAAGATGTCGGGCATTTGGCTTTGCAGGTCCTTGGTCTCGCCCGGATCGTTGCGAATATCGTAAAGATGCCATAGCCCATCGCCGACGGGAGGAATGTTTTTAATCAGCTTCAGATCGCCCTTGAAGACGGCCTGGTTGCCTGACAGTTCATAGCCAATGGCCTTATCTGCGGCGTGGACCTGCTGCGCTTGTCCCTTGAGCACCGGCAGCAGGCTGCTGCCCGTCATGGGCTCGACGGCTTGGCCTTTGTAGCGCCCGTTCGGCCGGGCCACCTGCGCCAGTTCCAGCAGGGTAGGCGCGATGTCGTTGATGTGCGCCAGACCGCTGAAAATCTGGTTGCGTTGCATGTTGGCCGCGCCTGAGATGATCAGCGGCACGCGGATACCGCCTTCGCCTGAATAAAACTTGTAGGTGCTCAGCGGTGATGCCGCAGCGCTGGCCCAGCTTGGCCCAATGATGCTGTAAGCCCCTTTGGCGCCCAGTTGTTCCAGGGACTTGTTGTACTTCCAGTCCAGCCAAAGCCGACCGGCGAGTACGGCGTAGGGGTCAGACGCTTCAGCACCGTTGTCGGACATGAAGACAAATACCGTGTTGTCATACTCGCCGACATCCTTCAGGTAAGCGACCAGGCGGCCGACCTGAGAGTCCATCGCATCGGCCATGGCGGCGTAGACCTCCATTCGCCTGGCCTGATATTGCTTGTCCTTGTCGCTCAGCGCGTCCCAGTTGGCGGTGGTGCTCATGGTCACCATGGGCGTGTCTTTGGGTATCAGTCCCAGTTCGATGGCCTTGTCGCGCCGCGCCTGGCGCAGTGCCGTCCAGCCCTTGTCATATTTCCCTTTGTATTTATCAATGAATTCTTTGGGTGCCTGCAGCGGAATGTGATTGGCCTGGAACGCAACATAGGCAAAAAAAGGCTTGTTGTCTTTCGCACCGGACTGGATGTACGCCAGCATCTTGTCGACAAAAAATTTGGATGAGTAGTAATCCGTCGGCATGACGGCCGTCTTACCGTCTTCAAACCAACTCACCGTGTCGGCCAGGTCCAGGTAGCGCTTGCCGGTTTCCCAGTTGTCCGAGCCGCTGTCCCCCTGGACGATGGAGCGCTCAAAGCCGCGCGCAGGCGGCAGGTTGTGCGGCTCCTTGCCGACATGCCACTTGCCAGCCACGTAGGTTCGATAGCCACTGTCCTTGAGCAGGCTGGCAATGGTGACGACATTGGTGTCCAGCACGCTCAGGTAGCCGGGCTTGCCCACATGCGACTGTGGAATCGTCTCCCGCATATTGCCGACGCCATTGCGGTGGTTGTCGACCCCGGTCAGCAGCATGGCGCGGGTCGGCGAGCACGACGCGCTCACGTGAAAATTTGAAAACCGCATCCCGCGCCGCGCCAGGTCATCCAGGTGGGGTGTGGCAATTTCGCCGCCAAACGCCCCTACATCGCTAAAGCCCCAGTCGTCGGCCAGCAGCACGACGATGTTGGGCCGCGTTTTTTCGGCGGCTAGGGCGCTGCTGGCGAAGGAAAACCCGCAACAGGCCAACGCCATGATCAGCAGCTGTGTGTCTATCCGGCGGCGCATGGCGCTAGCCTTTCTTGGCGGCGTCAGCCAGTGGTTTCCAGTGCAATAGGCCAAACAGCATGGCCAGCACCATGCTGATGGCGAGCGGGCCAGGGTAGCGCTTGACATGCTTGAACATCACCGCCAGCTCGACGGCATGGACCGCCAACATCACCAGCGCAATCGTCTGCATGCTGCCTGCAAGACCACTTGGCAGCAGGCCTGCCCAGCCGGCGATGGCCAGCGCATAAATACCCAGGCACACTGCTTTCAGGACAAAGTACATGATTGACTCCCTTTTAATAATTCGTCTTCTACGGCCCACAAACGATCCTGGCCCCAGA
>Ga0114978_10003211_pt1 | contig 13410 bp, 19 predicted proteins | sample S_140212_EF_Meta_FD_87027 | JGI IMG/M metagenome (GOLD analysis project Ga0114978, IMG submission 87027) | Freshwater microbial communities from Lake Simoncouche, Canada to study carbon cycling - S_140212_EF_MetaG | ecosystem: Environmental > Aquatic > Freshwater > Lake | place: Lake...
ACAGCCCGCAAAGCACTGGAGGGGAAAGATGAGTGACCTTGTAAGGAGGCTGCGTGGTTATCCCGGCAAGCGTGGCATGGAAAAGCCCCCTCATGTGACGATGGATGAAGCCGCCGACTACATCGAGAAGCTGGAGGCGGCGCTGCGGGAAATCATCGTGCATTGTGAGGTGCCAGCACCGCCAAACGCTGAAGCATTAAAAATGTTCGCCCGCAAAGCACTGGAGGAAGAGTCATGAAAATAATCCACATGGACCAAAAGAGGTTGAAGATGAACAAGAACCTCGGAACGAGGCACCCGCCCGTCCGTGTTCAGGACGGAGACAAGGTGGAGTTCTGCATGGGCGTCAACATCAACGGACCATCAAGGGTTGTGTACCGGCCAGACGAGCCGCTGCCGTCTTTGGCGCGGTTGTGGGTTGAGACTGATGCGGACTTGGAGATCATCAACCACACCGACAGCCCTGCACCAAAGGAGGGCTGACATGGACAAGATCTCCATCGACACCGACATCCCGCCGCCCATCACCAAGAGCCGCAAGGATCCCCTGTACCCTTGGCTATCCATGAAGGTGGGTGATAGCTTCGTGGTCGAAGGACGGACGGAAGCCGCATCCGCTCGGGGAAGCTTCAGGCGCTATCAAAAGATGGGCCTGATCCCACCGCACCTCGTCGTGTCCCAACGCGCTGAGGAAAAGACATGGCAGATACGCCTGTGGTTAGTAGAAAGGGAAAAGTGATGACCCACGTTGACCAGACCACCGACTGGTTTGCGCATGCCAGACAACAGAAGCTGGCATTTGAGATGAGAACACAACAAGCGGCTCGGGCTCTCGCAGAAAAGAGAGCCCCGCCGCCCCCACCACCGCCAATAATTCTGGAAATAGTGGCGGTGGTAGAAGCGCCACCCCCACCCCCACCCGAACCGGTCAAGCCACCGTCACTCTTCGAGAAGCTTGAGGACTACAGGCCAGCGTGGAGAATCATCGCACAGGAGGTGTGCGCAAAGCACAACATCCCCCTCAAAGAATTGCAGGGGAACAGACGGTTTAAGAGATTGTCCGTCGCCAGACGAGAGATCTTCTGGCGGTTGCGGCATGAGAAGGGGATGTCCCTGTTGGATATCGCCCGCAAGATGGGGAAGGATCACACGTCCGTCATCCATGGCTTAAAAGTGTACGCGCGTAACAACCCACCCCCACCTTCAACAGGAGAAGAAGCATGCAACATCGTGAAATCCTGACCAAGTGTGTCGAGATTCTGAACAACCGTGCCCAGTCATATGGAAATGAGGACAACTTGTTTGACACTGCCGCACAGCTTGCGTCCATCATGTCGGGGACGAACTACAGCAAGTACGACATCTCTCTGGTCATGGAGTGCATCAAGCTCGCTCGCCGTCGCTTCGACCCCCTGCTGGACGACAGCTACATTGACCAGATAAACTACACTGCCTTCTCCGCGCAGTTTGCGAAGGAGGCGTTCACCAAGGCAACACCGATCCCAGAGGAAGAGACTGCCGCTCCAGCAATGCGGCCTTATCCCGTAACAACGGAGACTACGCATGAAAATCAAGTCAGGGTACATTTTGACGGCGTCAGCACTAGCGTTGTCAACCTTGTCCCCAAGCCTTCTGAAGGCTGAGGAAGAAACCGCAGGACAGTTCTTTCGGAACGATCAAGAGTTCTGGAGCAAGGGTCTTAAACTCCCTGACAAGGAACCGGACAAGAAGAGGGTGGCAGTCAGAAAGTCCGCCGCCCTCTCACAGGACAAGCAGGAGGTAGCCAACGCTGTAGCGAAGGCAACCCGGTCCAAGGTTGGCGAAGCCTACGTCGATGACGTGCTGCGCCTCGCCAAACTGGAGTCGGGGTTCACCTGTAACATCCGTGGTCCAAAGACCAGACACGGCAGGGCCGTCGGCCCCTTGCAAGTCATGCCCCACAGTGGGGTGGCCCTTGGCATATCGTCCAAGGATCTCCACACCTCCTGTGACGCACAGATCGAGGCTGGCCTACGCCACGTCGAGAAGTGCATCTCGGTGGGGGCCACCTCCTACAAGCAGCTTGCCGCCTGCCACGTCGCTGGCTGGGACAACTGGGACAAGAAGCTGAATAGGAAGTCAGCGGAGTATCGTGAAAGGTACATCCGTCTGGCAATGTCGATCCCTTCCCAGAAGGGCCTCTTCTGACAAGACCCTACACTCGGAGAAAGCGATGCAGGAAGATGAGCAATGTACCGTTCTGACTGCGTCACCCTTCGAGTGTAGGTGGGTCACCGACACGATCACAGAAGACGGGTTTCGTGTCTTCTGTGGTCAACCAGCCCCCGGCACCCACTGTCCGTGGTGCGCGGACCACCTTCCCCTAATCTACATCAAGGAGCGCAAGAACCATGGTGACGACGACCTCAAGCCTACTCCACGACATCGAGGAATACTTCGCGGACCACAACGTCGGACCGGAAAGATACCCCCGCCTCCACCCTATTAGCCTGCTGCGCCGGGCGCACGAACACATGGAGGATCAAGACGACAAGGTCCACGCCCGGGCGGGGGAAGAACGCAGGATTAAGAACAGCTTTTCGAACTGTTCTTGTTGGCGGGATCTAGATGACAATGATGACAGTTGATGGTAATAGTAAACAAAGTCAACGGACATAGGCAGCACAGACATGGAAGAGACCAGCGCGTACATCCTTGATATCAAAAGGAAATTTAAGTTATCCACACAATTAGCAGCGGTCCTTGAGCTTTTGTTGATCAAGCCCATGGTCCGCTTGGATGACTTGAAGCCGCTGTTCTCGACCTTCCATGGCGGCAAGTCCTACCACAACGCAGACCGCATGATTATGTACCGACTGCGGTCGCGCATGGAGAAGATCAACATCTGCATCTTCAGCCAGTACGGCGAAGGCTACTATCTCAAGCCCGCCGACAAGGCCTACCTACGAGGGATCCTCGAAGGCTTGATCGAGGCTTAGGGTCGCCTCTCCCCACGAGGGGCCAAGCTCGGCGTCCACGATGGACGGGACATGAAGCTCCACGCAGTTCTGCATGATCTCCATGATCCGTTGTCCCTGCTCCTTGCTCTCCACCGACATCGCCAGTTCGTCATGGATCTGGATCATTGGCAGGATCCCGGCCTCGTAGAGGTCCACCATAGCCTTCTTGGTCTGGTCAGCAGCGGACCCTTGGATCAGCCTGTTCAGCGCCTTGTAGGTGTACGCCCGCTTCAGGGGAGTGGTCTCCCCGTACGTGTCGCGCGCCTCCTCCAAAGGCAGACCCTTGTGGACCCCGAAGGTCTTGGGCTCCCAGAGTCCGAACCGGCAGCGCCTGCCAAGCAGGGTGCGGATGACGCCACGGTGGTTGGCGGTCTTGGCCACCGCCTCGGTGAGGCCACGGACGAAGGGCACCTTGTCGTGGTACGTCTTGAACAATTCCTTGGCGGTGCCAACATCGAGGCCGAGTTGCTCGCCCAGCTTGTTCACGCCCATCCCGTAGAACAATCCAAGGTTGATGGTCTTCGCCTGCTTGCGCGGGACACCCACGATGTCGGCTGCGAGTTGGTGGAAATCAGTCCGTGGATTTCCCCCATATGCCTCGACAAACTTGTCGGCCCCGTCGAGTTCGAGAATCTGGGAATAGTGGACGACGATCCGTGGTTCTTGTGAGGAGTAGTCGAAACTGCCCCACTGGCATCCCTCTTCGGGTAAAAACAGCCCCCTGATTAGGGGGGAGATTTCACCGTCTCGTGCCGGGATCTGCTGAAGGTTGGGGTTCGAATAGCTGAACCGCCCTGTCACCGTCCCGCCGTCGTCGGACCGAAGCTGGTGGATGTCTGCGTGGATGCGCCCGTTGATCGTGTGCTTGGTGATCGAGTCGATGAAGGTCGTGCGGGCCTTGTTCAGTTCTCTCGCCTTGACGATGGCCTGCGCAAGAGGGTGGGGGTGGGTGGCGAGGAAGTTCTTAGTGAACGAGGGAGCGTTGCTCTTCGGTGTGCGGGGGTAGGCGATGCCGAGATGGTCGAATACCCTAGCCACGGACGCCGCAGCCCAGACGTTGACGTCCACGCCGGTCTCGTCCCGCACCCGCTCAAGGATGCTCAACTCCTGAAGGTGCAGGCGCTTCTTCACCTGTTCAGCCTTGTCGAGATCGACACGCACACCCCGGGCGCGCATGGCGAGGCAGACCTTGAGAACCCGCATCTCCAGATCGAAGATGGCGGACATCTCCTCGGCGATGATCAGCCCACGGAGGTGGATCCACAGGCGCAGGGTGAGGGCAGCGTCTTGCTCGGCGTAGCGCCCCACGAAGTGGGCGGGCAGCTTGTACATCTCGGACTTGGGGTCGAGGCCCATCTCCTTCGCCGCCTCGCGCAGGGCGCGCTCGTCCTTGCGCTCGTTCAGATAGTCGAAGCCGAGGTTGTTGAGCGAGTAACTGAAGCGGTTCTCGTCCAGCAGGGGCGCGGCCACCATCGTGTCGGCGATGTGCCCCTTGATCTCGACGCCCTCGGCGCGCAGCCAGCCAATGTCGTACATGGCGTTATGAAAGACGTAGGTGCAATCAGGGTTCGAGCAGACGTCGGCCAGCCAGCGCAGGGCCATGCGCGCATCGAGGTTGCCCCCGTTTGCATGGCGGATGGGGAAGTACCACGAGGCCCCCCCTTCAGCGACAGCGATGCCGATGATGTACCCCTTGCCGGTGGCCCACCCAGCGCCCGTCTCCTTCAGCCCGGGGTCGTATGTCTCAAGGTCGATTGCGATAAGTTGGGCGTCGGATAAATCGGGGAAGCTGTCCGGCATCACCCATTCGGTCTCGTGCGTGTACTGGTATGTCATTGCTCACCTTCATGGATTGACGGCAGGAACAGAACGGCCATGCGTTCTTCACTTTACGCAAAGTCGTTACAAGATCGTCCTTGCCACAGGCGCAGACAGCGTAGACCTCTAAGTCCGTACCCGTCATAAGAGTGGGAACCCTCTTGAAACCATTGGGTGGATTAGGTGTAGTTCTTTCTTTGCCCTTGTCAGACCCACGTAGAATACACGCTTCTCGTCATCGAGTTCAGCGGCATCTATGCTCCCACTCGTGATCCGCTGTGGGCAATCGGTGACGAGCATCACGTTAGTTGCCTCGGCCCCCTTCGCTGAATGGATCGTGGAGATGCGGATGCGTGGTTCCTTCGTCAGGTCCTCACCCCTGCGCATGCAAGCCTTGTAGTAGATCACCTCATTCTCGGGGATCGCACCAAGGGCCTCGGTCCACGGTTCGTCCGTGAGCAACCCGTGGTTCATCTTCAACGCCTCGATGTCGAGGAGCGTGTCCTCGTGGATGTCGGGCAGCGTCTTGTGCCCACGCAGGATCTGCTTGTGAAGGATCATGTACTTGTAGACGAAGCGGATGTCCTTCACGGACAGGCTCTGCCCGCGCCTCAGCGCCTCCCAGAACTGGATTGCCGCCACGCACTGGTGGTTCATATCCTTGGACAGGCTGAAGGAGTACAGCAGGCCTCGCTGGCGCACCTCCTCTTCAAGCTTCTTGGCGAGCTTGCGGGTGCGGGCAAGCAGAAGCCAGTCATCCTGTTCAAGGTTGACCTCTTCGCTGTGGCGGTGCCAGATCACGGTGCCTTCCTCGGGCCGTGGAAGGAAGTCCTTCTGCCTGCGGTGGTGGACGGTGTGGATCAGGCGTTGGCTCATGGCATGGTGCGATGCCGGGATGCGATAGCTCTGTCCGAGAACCTCGCTCGTCACATTGAGGCGGATGAAGTACTCGACGTCGGCCCCGGCCCACCGGTAGATCGCTTGATCGTCGTCGCCTGCAAGGACGACCTCCTTGCTGCGGGCGGCTATCTGGTGGAGCATGGCCCACTGTATTGGCGACAGGTCCTGCACCTCGTCAACGAACACGATGTTGAACATGGGCGACAGTTGCTGGGCGATAAAGATCTCCAGCATGTCGGTGAAGTCGTAGAGGTCGTGCGCCTTCTTGTAGGCCCGTAGGCCACGGTCCACGTACTCGACCTTCGAGAAGTCCGTCGTCATCGCCGCCTTCGACCGGTTGTAGACGGTGCGCAGGGGGAGCATGCAGATGCGGGCCATGTTGATGACTTCGAGGTAGCGGTCGCCAAGGCCATACTCCTGATACGGACCCTCCTCGACGGGCCTCGTCTCGGCAAAGGCCCCGATGTTCAACCACTCGGCACACTTCTGGTAGTCGGAGAGGTTCATTACGCTCTTGCGGTCGATGCCTGCCCGGTGCATGGCGAGGCTATGCAAGGTGCGGAAGTAGGGGAGGTCTTTGTAGGACACATGGAACTTCTTGACGGCGCGAGTGATCGCCTCCTCCGCAGCCCGTCGGGTGAAGGAGAAGTACCCAATCCTGTCGGGCGGAACTCCATCGTCCATGGCCTGCTCGACCATGTTCAGGAGCTTCGTTGTCTTGCCGGTGCCGGGGGGTCCAAGGATGATGTGCATCAGAAGGGGTCCGCTATATCGAGGGGCGGTAGGTCTAGCTTGATGTCTTCAGACCCAGCGAAGAATGTCTGGGCGACGAACCACAGATGAACGGTCTTGCCCTTCACCCGCCAATCCATCTTCTCGGCCTTCAACTCCCTGAGCCGCAGGCCTAGTTGGACATTGTTGTATCTCAGGAAGGCGTTTGCCTTGAGGTGCTTTTGGAGATCGCGCAGTTGGAAGTAGACATGTTCGTCGGCCCACACCGCGATGCCTTGCAGGATCTCCTCCCGCTCGACACCGCGCGCACGGTCGCAACAGAAGGATGTGAGGAGTTCTTCGAACTCACCCATGGCGGTGGCTTCGAGCGGAGCCTCGATGATGGTGAGCGAAGCAAGCAGCGTTTGCATTCGCGCGGACCACGCTTTCTCGCTCATGGTCTTGGGGTAGAGGTTGATCTGGTTGAGGCAATCCTTCTGGAACTGCTTCTGCATGACGAGGCTTTCTGTGCCAAGCTCGACCCGCTTGCCGTCCACGTCCATGATCCAGACCGGGGGATCGCCGTTGATCTTGGTCAGTGAGCCAAGGTCATTGGACTTCTGCCCGGGGCCAATGCCGAACTTGCGTCCGATGCAGACCTCCTTGTTGCAGTAGCTGGCGATGGGCTGGTCATCGCACTTGTAGAAGTACTCTTTCTTCGTAAGCTGGGAGATGATGATCTCCACCTCCTTGTCGAAGAGAGGGGGGATCATCATCGTCTGATTGTAGTGACGGACACGCTCCTCCCATTTGTCGGGAGCAGCCATACGTGCGTATACACCAAGGTTGAAGAGGGAATTGTTGCGACCACCCTCACCGAACCCCTGTGCGGCAAGCTGCTGGAGACACGGCGGACCCTTGGGTAGGACCTCTTCGGCCTTCTTCGGGGAAGTTTCAAAGTCAAGAAAGGTATCAGGGGTAACGCTACGCCCAGTAGCAAAGTCAATAAACTCTTCAGGTCCAAGGCTTTCTCCCTTGTCGTTGTACCCGTAGCGGGTGGTCCGTGTGCCAGCGAAGTATGGCATGTTTAGGAAGTTACCGGTATCCCCACGGTCAACAAGGATCTCTTGCTGCTTGGGGAACACCTCTGATCCGGCATAGCCAAGGAGCGCGGCCAGTGAGACAAGCTTTGGCTGCAAGTCTGCCGCTGCTATCTCCTCGCTGAAGAAGAAGTACAGGTGAGCGCCGCCGGACTTCGACCGGCACACGACACCGGGGAGGCTATGCTTCTCGACCTGACGGATCAGGGAGGAGTGTTCGAGATTGTAGACGTCGATATCAATGGCCCCCCAATGACAACGGTTGTTGTCCTTGATGGGGATGATGCCAAGTCCGGTGCCGCCGCTTAGATGCTCGGTCCAATGGTTCGCGGTCGGAGGATCACGCAGGATGCGCGCCTGTCCCTGCTTCTTCCCATCGCGCTGCCGGTCGTTCTGAACATTAAAGGTTCCATGCGCGCGGTTATTGCCAGCAAACAAGGTGAAGTATCTTTGTGCAAGGTCCATTCTACGGCCTCAATTAAAAGGGGGACCAACCTGTGGTCCCCCGGTATGCCATCAGAACGGGACGGAGTCGTCATGCACAGGTGTAGCCTGCTCGACTTGCTCTTCCTTCACCTTAACCTCTCCAGCCTTCACCGACTTGGAGAACTCCATCGCCATCCCAAACGTGGACTTGTCGTTCGTATACGCCAGATTGAGGGACCGCTCATGCGAGATCTCCCACCCAAACCATGACCCCTTGTCGTTGCGCTCCTCGACGGTGCGAAGACGATAAGTCTGGGACATCATGGGCATGGTGAACAAGCCGTTCTTGCCCATCGCTGTACGCGACTGCATCTGCGTCAGCCACTTGCGCGCCTTCTTCAACTGGGTTGAAGTCATGGTGAGCAGGCAGCGTTGCGGGATCCCGCTTGCATCCATGCGCAGCACAAAGAACTGCGCTGTGTTGGTGAGGAGGTTCCCGTTGGGCAGCACGTCGTTGCCACGGTCATCGCGATAGGTGGTGTTCACGATGGGGTCGTCAGCGTTGTACGAGTTGACGTACCCGCCACCCTTTTCACGGGGCTTCCACTCGACATAGCGACGGCTGTAGTAGCACGGCACAACCTCAAGACCCTCTTCACCGTTGAAGACTTCGTTGGCCACGGTGTCGTAGATCATACCGGCCTCAGCGCCCTGCACGTAGGCCCCGTCACGCTTGTTCACCTGTGGTGAAAGCTGGGCGAGAACGCGCAGGAAGGGGATCGACATGTCCTCTGTACGGACCTGATCGAGACCCATCCCGGCAAAGCCTTCGAAGTCCTCGGTAACAAGGGCGGGGACGAAGCTTTCTTTAACTTCAGCAACAGCATTCTTGGACATGTTAGTTTCCTTTCTTGATCGTGGTCTTCTGACCGATGTAGATACCAAACAGTTCGCTGGGGATGTCGGACCCCCGCTCGATCTGCTCCTTGCAGAAAGCCTTCAACGTGCTGGGGTGAACAGCTTCCTTCTGATCGGGATCCCACCCGTTCGAGTCCAGTTGGCTGATCAACGCAGCGGCTCTCGCATCTTCGCCCTTACCGAAGACCACGGACACCGTGTTCTTGATGAGGTCGGCATGGCCGTTTGCACGAAGCCAATCATGGGCTTCGTTCGCGCGTTCCTTGCTGATGTTCGCACTGATCACGGTAGCAATCGTGATCTTCGAACCGTCAGCCATCTTCAGTTCCGTGAGGCCGTGTTCAGCAAGTGCTGCGGGCAGGGCCTCTCCAGAGATGTGTGCGAGGTCGGCCTGTGCCTTCTTCAAGTCGGCAGCAAGGTCTTCGACGCGCTGTTCCAAAAGCAACTGCTGGCGCACAAGGCCAGACACCTGTTTCAGGTCGTTGTTGTCCACGCTGGACAATTGCATTGCAACAATTTCTAGGTCCACTTTCTATCTCCTAGCGTTGGTAAAGATCGACTTCGATTGGGTAGTACCGGCTCTCAATCCTGTCCCACTTCAACACCCTGAACCGCCCGTTGTTAGCGAGCGCAGCAAGGCAGCAGGCTATCCCTATGCAGACCGGATCTCCGGACAGCATGAGGTAGTCTTCCGAAGTGAACTTAGCCAGCTTGCGCTGCATCCTCCTGACCGTGGGCATGGCGGACAATGAGATCTGTTCCTTTGCAGGGAGCAGGATATCGAGGTCACCAAACACCAAGGCGTCGGACAGATCGCGACCGGGAACTTCTTGCGTTATGTATACTGTCACGGCTTTCTCCCGTTGGACGGACACAAACTACGCCCACCCCCCGGGGGTCTGTCAAGCCGTCTTCTAAAAAAGTTTGTCAGATTGTCGGAAAGCTTTTTTCTCCACAGCCTGACAAGTTTGTCAGATTGTCGGAAAGCTTTTTTCTCCACAGCCTGACAATCTCGGACTTGCAAAAGTTGCAAGCTTGATCCTATGTTCCCGTGTGCCAAACAGAAAGGGCAACGGACCATGGACATCATTGACCGCTACAAGTTCCGCATGCAGCCGTACCAGCATCAGATGGACGCGCTTAAAAAGTCGTGGGATGAGAAGGAGTTCGCCCTGTTCGCAGAGATGGGAACAGGGAAGTCGAAGATCCTCATCGACACCGTCTCGATGCTGTATGACCGGGGTCAGATCACCGGCTTCCTCGTCGTCGCCCCCAAGGGCGTCTACAAAAACTGGGAGACCATCGAGCTTCCCAAGCATGTGCCAGAACACGTAATTTACGACGTGATTGTCTGGGATCCCGGGACATCCAAGAAGAATCTTGACCGGTTGGACCAGTGCCTGAGGGATGACGAAGACCTGAAGATCGTGGTGATGAACGTCGAGGCGTTTTCCACAGAGAAAGGTTTGGCCTTCGCACTAAAGTTCATGCGCGCCAAGAAAGTCCTGATGGCCGTGGACGAAAGCACGACGATCAAGAACGGCAAGGCGAAGCGCACCAAGAACATCATCCGTGCAGGGAAGGCCGCAGCCTACCGCCGCATCATGACGGGGTCGCCGATCACCAAGACCCCGATGGATCTCTACACCCAGTGCGCATTCCTCGATGAGTGGATCCTCGGCTTTGGCAGCTTCTACTCGTTCCAAGGAAGGTACTGTCGCACGTTGCGCCGGAGCGTTGGATCACACTCGTTCAATCAGGTGGTCGGGTATCAGAACCTTGACGAGCTTTCGACGCGCCTCGACAAGTTCTCCTACCGCATCCTGAAGAAGGACTGCTTAGACCTTCCCGAAAAAGTGTACACTAAACGCCTTGTCCAACTCACCGATGAACAGGCTCGCGTCTATGCCACTGTCAAGAAGGCCGCGATTGCAGAGCTTGAGGGAAAGACGCTCACAGCTCAGAATGTGCTGACGCAGATTATCCGCTTGCAGCAGATTTGCTCGGGATATTTCAAGGCCGACGATGGTACGGTCATCGAGATGAAATCGGACAAATTTGACGAGCTTCTCGGAGCCCTCGAAGAAGTCGATGGCAAGGTCATCATCTGGGCAAACTACACTTACGACATCCAGATGATTGAGCGTTCGCTTGCCAAGGAGTATGGCCCCCCGTCTGTACGTTCCTACTATGGCCAGACAACGCCTGACGAACGACAGCAGATTGTTAAAGACTTCCAAGATCCCGATCATCCGCTTCGCTTCTTTGTTGGCCAACCACGGACCGGCGGCTATGGGCTCACGCTAACAGAAGCAAGCACGGTGATCTACTTCTCAAACAACTATGATCTGGAAGTTCGCCTGCAAAGTGAGGATCGCGCACATCGCATTGGGCAAAAGAACAACGTCACCTACATCGACATCGTGACGGAGGGGACGGTGGACGAGAAGATCCTCCGCGCGCTACGCGAGAAGATCAACATCGCCACCATGGTCCTGAAGGAAGGCCACAAGGAGTGGCTGATCTAGCACTTCCACGCCCGCAAGGACTTGTTAATGCGGGAGTCCGGATCGTTGGCGGTCTTCGATGAGGTCAGCTTCTTCTTCATGCCGGTCATGCGGGCACAGAAGCTGGCTTTACGGGGACCACCTTCCGGTTGCGGGGCCTTGAGCCCGGGCTTACCCGGGTTCGCCTTGTTATAGGACGCGCGGCCCTTGGCGTTGAGCCCGCCCTTGTCGCTCTTGCCTTCCTTGCGCTGCCATGCCGGGGATTTTGCCATCACTTGCCCTTCTTCGCAGCCATCATGTTGTCCACAAGATTTGGATAGGGGCGACCAGTCTTCTTCGCCGCTGCCTTTGCAGAGGTCTTCTGCTTGGACGATAGCTTCTTCGGCGCACCCAGTTCAGAGGGACGCGCCTTGTTCCAGATTGGTGCCTTCGCCATCACGCCATCTCCGTCGCCTTGGCCTTCACGTCATTGACGCGAATGGTCCAGCCCTTACCAAACGTCTCGAAGGTGCCAAGGTTCTTGAGGAAGTTCATCCGCATGTTGCAGACCTCATCCACGACATCCTCGGCATCGCACTTCTGGATGGCCTTCAGGGACTGTGGTCCGATGACCCCGTCAACCGTGACACCCGCAATCTGCTGGAGGTACTTCGCCGCCCGGCTAGTTCCAGAGTTCACGGCCAGATCATAGGCAGCATAGTCCACTCCAGAGGGTAACTCGTCGCCCCTGATCCGATCCCAATAGTTCTTCTTGTAGAAGGGCTTGACCATCTCTGGCGTCAGTGCCCTCATGTCCGCCTCGGTCACGTCGTGGTCCAGATAGAGTTCCCAGTTGGTGCGAGTAACCCCCAAGTTTGTCATGCCGCCCGGGTCCTTTGGGTGGTTCACAAAACCACCTTCGTGCTTCAAGACCATTGCGAAGCAGGCGTCCCAGTTCTCTTTCATCTCACTTGTCCTTCGCGGTGAGGGCGTCAGTCTTGGCTTTGGAGCCAGCAGAGGAACCATAATAGAACTGCACGACACCTGTCCATGAGGTGCTGAGGGAACCCAACATCATCAGAAGGACCTCGGTCCCCGTCTTCGGGATCCCAAATATCAGGATCCAAACGAGCGCCCCGAAGAACCCGAATGTGATGAAGAAGGCCAGTACTTTAGGGGTCCAGTCCCGGGTCTCGCGCTGCATCTGCCGGGCGCTGTCGCGATCTCCAGCGGAGATGCGCTCAAGGTCGATGTCCAGTTCCTTCATCCGCACCTTGAAGTCGGCGTCGATCTTCTTGATGACGGAAAGTTGCTCGGGGCTGGCATTCTGCAAGGCGTTGGCCACGTCCTCCTCGGTCCCCGACTCATGGCCAAGGAGCGCGTTGGACAGGGTTTTGACGGCGATCCCGGCAAGGGGGCCACCGAGAGCAGTGGCTATGGACGGGGCAACCTGACTTAGCAGGGGGCCGAACTTGGCGATGAGATCCACTTGTAGCTCCTAGCGGTGAACGAGGCCTATGACGATCAGGAAGATTACGGCGAGAACGAGAACGAACACAAGGATGACAGAGCCCCACACCAAGATGGAGTTCATCAATTCTTCTTGGTCTTTCTCAGCCTGAAGGGCATCAGCCTTCTGCTGCTTCTTGATCTGCGTGGTAGCCGCAAGTACTTGATCCCATGCAGCAATTCCAAATTCCCCGATGAAGTGGTTCTTCAACCCCTCCATCATCTGGTCGGCTTCGGCCTTGGCGGCAAAGGCCTCCATGGCGATCTGCTGCGCAGACTTGCCCGCCATCAAGCTGCTCTTGGGGTCGGCGGCAACACGGGTGATAGCAGCTACGCTGTCGAACAAGGACCCAAGGTCCTTGGCCATTCCTTGCAACTCTTTACCGACGGCGATCCCGGCCTTCAACGCTTCGTAGCTGACCTTGGCCGCAGCAAGAAGTGTGAGCGGATCCATTTACTTCCCCTCGTAAAGGCAGATCCTCAACCCGTTCGAGAAGTCCCACCCGCTGGACGGCTTGTCCCCCGGTCGGCAGGACGAGGACG
>Ga0114978_10003217_pt1 | contig 13401 bp, 4 predicted proteins | sample S_140212_EF_Meta_FD_87027 | JGI IMG/M metagenome (GOLD analysis project Ga0114978, IMG submission 87027) | Freshwater microbial communities from Lake Simoncouche, Canada to study carbon cycling - S_140212_EF_MetaG | ecosystem: Environmental > Aquatic > Freshwater > Lake | place: Lake...
TCTAACAGTACAGGGTACGGCTAAGGGTAATATTGTTGTTGACGGAAATTTATCATCTTCTAGTACAATTACAATAGGTGATCAACAATTAGATACTGTTACAGTTAATACAGATTTTACACAAAGTATTATACCTGGGGTAGACAATGCGTATGATCTAGGACAGCAAGCCAACGATTCTAGCCCACGACGCTGGAGTGAAATGCATGTTCCAAATCTAACACAAGTAGGCACCATGCTGCCTAACAATACAATAGTCAGTACTGAATTAAATCTCGACGGACTAGCTAATAAAATTTCAGCAACACAAAGTAATTCGGATGTCTTGCTAAATCCCGACACCGGTATAGTCTATATAGAAAGTACCAAATGGCAAAACAGCGACATCACAAACCTTAATAATACTGCATTTACTCTTGCATCAACTGGCATAGGCTATACTCGCTTTATGGAAACAACTGCTTTTATTATTCCAAATGGCCCAAGTTCTGCTCGCAGGGCTAGTCCTGAACTAGGTGAAACCCGCTGGAATACCACAGTTCCACTAGATCAATATTTAGAAAGTTGGGACGGTAGTGTATGGCAACTATCCACAGGTGGTGGTGAAATTGTTACCACACGCTTGATGGAAGATCTAGGGTTTATCTACAGCGCCATCCTGGGCTAAATTTCCAATAGACATAAATACTATTACTGTAAGAACTGACCAAGTTTTTACGATACTCAACAGCGAAAACCCGCTATGTAAGGTGGTTATATCCGTGAGATTCGGTGGTAAATGGAGAGCATATGGCTATTGGTCGAATTTCCGGTCCGCTCTTAAAGTCAAACCTCATCAGAGATGGTGTGGATTTAGCCTTTGAGACAGACCTCTTATACTTGGATGTAACCAACTCCCGCATTGGCGTGAACACAGCCACTCCGACCACAGATCTAGATGTTAACGGCACCACTCGTACAACAAACCTCACAGTAGACAATCAAATAGATATTAATAATTTACATATCTATGGTAACACCATTGAAAGCGATTTGCCTACTATTAATTTTATTGCTTCTGCAGGTGAGCCTGTAGTTTACCATACAATATTACACGTTGACGACATTCGAATCACTGGCAATGTTATTTCAACATTTGTTTCAAACTCAAACTTAGAATTTCATCCTAACGGTACAGGCATTGTAGCTATTGAAGGCAATACTACTATTACTGGTAATCTACAAGTTGACGGAAATATTAACGCCACCGGTAATATAACTATCGGTGGTAATATAACTATTGGTGATGCACTTACTGATAATATTGTTATTAATGCCAGCATTCAAAGTGATTTAATTCCACAGGCTGATAATACTTACGATTTAGGATCTTCATCTTTTAGATGGAGTAAAGTATACGTTAATAACGTATATGCAGATACATTAAACGTACCAACACTAGACGTTGGCAACTTGATGTTCCGTGATAATCAAATTACCACAACTACAGGATACGATTTATACATCGACGGCAATGGTGCTGGCGGTGTTAGATTGGGTAATTTCCGTATTGTAGATAATGTTATCACTAATGTTGTTTCAAATCAAATAACACAAATTGTACAAAGCGGTACTGGGTATTTTAAGATCGATGGCACTAACGGATTTGTACCTCCAAGGGGTAGTGATGCACAACGACCTACAACTTATGCAGTTGTAGGTATGACAAGATATAATACCAATTCCAAAGCTCTTGAAGTATGGGATGGGCTAACTTGGGCCAGTCCAGCAGGTGCATCAGGTGCTGTTTCAGAAATTCAAGCTAACGATATTTCAGCGGGCTTTGCCATCGCTTTAGGATAAGAGAAAAATGCCAACCTTATTTAGACACGCAGTAACAACATCAGTAGGAACTACGCCTGTAGACGTATTACAGATCAACGAGGGAGTTCGTGCTACTGTTATTGGCTGCATCATTGCTAACATTACAGACTACGATACAGCAGTAGTAAACATGTATGTGATAGATGAAAACTCTACACAAGCTACCTATGCTCGAGGGATTGTTATTCCGCCCAACAGTACAGTAAAGGTAATTACACAAGGTGAAAAATTAATTTTGCCAGCAACATCGGGAATAAGAATTGAAAGTGATACTGAAGACAGTGTCGATGTAACAGTAAGCTATGTTGAGATTTCATAAGGAGCGAATATGCCAAGTACATACTATTTAGGACAAAGTCCAGACGAAGCACTAGGCGATTCACCTAGATATCTTTATTTCATACGTAGAAATGAAGATGGTGAATTATTTTTACTCAGAAGCGATCAGTTAAAAGATAAAGACAGCATTCAATTAAATATACCAGGAGATCCTGCAGAAAATTTTGAGGATTTTGAACCTGGTGTTGATTATTTTGAAGGCATAACAGTAGAACACGAAATAGAATATGATAATTTGTATTGGACACAATATAGATGGGACAATCGAAGCATACTATATTATGTAGATGATCAGGGAGTGTTGACTCAACGAATTAATCAATCTTACGCATACCCAACCGGACATTCAAGTTAATTGGAATAAATTATGGCAGAATTTAAGATCAGTAGAATTAGATATACGTGGAAGAACAATTGGACTAGTTCTACACTGTATGTCAAAGATGATGTAATAAGATATGGTGGAGCCACATGGATCTGCCAACGTCAGCACACCGCAACTACCTTTGCAGAAGATCAAACTTTCTTAGCAACTCCAACAGATTCAGCACCATCACCAGCATGGTTCAAAATGACCGATGGCTATGCTTTCAAAGGAGAGTGGACTCAACCAACATTATACGGACCAGGCGATGTTGTAAATTATGGCGGAGTATTGTATCTATGTGTAATCAGTCATACTTCATCGACTACGTTTGCTGCTAACGATACTAAATGGACAGTATATACATCAATATACAATTGGACATACGACTGGACAATATCTACTCGATACGGCATTGGAGATATTGTAAAATACAATGGTATTATATATCGTTGTATAGTAGAACACACATCATCTACATTAACCGATGGATTAGAAATTGTTCAATCCAATTGGGCTATAGTATACGACGGCATTGAATATGTAGGCCCTTGGACCGATGGTGTTAGATATCGCGAAAACGATTTAATCCAATATGGCGGCAGCATATTAAGATGTACAACAGGGCATTATGCAATATATGCCCTTGACAATAATAATTGGGAAACAGAATTCCCAGGATTTAACTTCCATCAAGAATGGGACGTAACAACTCAATACGCAATTGGTGATGTTGTTAAATATGGCGGCGACATTTATGTTAGTCGTTCAAATAACGTTGGCGATGCTCCTGCTGATATCGGTGCAGGTGCTGCACACTGGAATTTATTAACCAAAGCTATTAACCTTAGAGGTGTATGGCAAGCTGATCAAGTTTATAAAACAGGCGACCTAGTACGTAGAGGCGGATATCTGTATGTGGCACTAGCAGATGCAGCATCAGATGGCAGTTCAACTGACTATCTTGATGCTAGTAACTGGGAAATAGTTGTTTCTGGGGACGAATGGAAAAATAGTTGGACTAACGAAACTACATATTCAGTAGGTGACTTGGTAGTTTATCGAGGCGAGACTTGGAGATGTAATGTAGAACACATCGCTAGCGGTGAAAATTTTCCATCACTAGATGGTGGATCGGGATTCTTTTATTGGGATTTAGTATTATCGGTTGGAGCACGATTTGGTCTAGTATCTCGCGGAGATTTATTAACTTACGATTTATCAAGAACACTTGTAGGCGACGGCAGTACATTTGGTCCAACCAATGTATCATTAGGAACAGCTGATCAGATTGTATCTATTGATGAAAATGGCAGTGTATATTATAAAGTTTGGGGTAATGTTGATCAAGTTCGTTATGTTAGTGCAGATGATTCAATTGCGCTAGACGATGACACTGATCCAGATCGAGGTATTAACCCTTTCAAACCTTGGAGAACTATCCGTTACGCTTGTGAACGTGTTGAAGCACTTGGTGATACTGGAGTTCGAACTACAATTAAAGTAGGTACCGGCCTCTACGAAGAAGTATTGCCTATTATTGTTCCAGCAGGAGTAGCTCTTCGTGGCGAAGAACTTAGAGCAGTTACAGTTAGACCAAAACCAGCCATTGATGCATTAGCAGTAGATTATACATATTCAATTGCAGCACTAAACAGAATTAGTGCAATTATATCAAACGTACTAAACGGTATTGCAGTTACTCCAACAGTTGGCAACACATTGGAACCTGCACCAACTACAGTTATAAGACAAGTAGGAGTTGGTTTTACCCCTCCGCAATTTGATGAGGTAACAGGCGAACAGATATTCGATTATTATATTGATAGTCCGTATCTTTTAACTACATCATCGATGGTAATTACAGAAATTCAAACATTGATTAGTAATATTATTAGCTATATTAATTTCTATGTTGGAAGTTCAGGTTCCGATCCAACAATGACTGGTAGCAATACAGCAGTAACTACTAAAGCATATCTAGATACTGCTGAGTTACTAGCAGCAAACAAAGAATTTTTAGCAGCAGAAGCAGCAGCATACACATCCTTTACATATCCTACATACACGTTTGATGCTGAATCGTGCAAGCGAGATATTAAAGCATTTATTGATGCATGGATATATGATATTCAGTATACCGGCAATTACAAATCACTAATGGCTGCTAGATATTATAGAAATGCAGTATTAGGTTCTGAGACCGAGGACATGTTCTATGTAAGAAATGCAACAGGCATAAGAAACATGTCATTAAAAGGATTAACAGGACAATTAAATCCGCCTGCCGTAAATGAATTGTATCGCCGACCTACCGGTGGTGCATTTGTATCATTAGACCCAGGTTGGGGCCCCGACGATGAGCGTGTATGGATTAGCACAAGATCTTGTTATGTACAAAACGTAACAACGTTTGGTGAAAACTGCGTAGGACAAAAAATTGATGGGTCATTACACAACGGCGGTAACAAATCTATCGTATCAAACGACTTTACACAAGTTATCAGCGACGGTATTGGTGCATGGGTAACAAATAACGGTAGAGTTGAATTAGTTTCAGTCTTTACATACTATGCACAAATTGGTATGTTTGCCGAAGCCGGTGGTATTATTCGTGCTACAAACGGAAACAGTTCATACGGAGACTACGGAGCATTAGCTGACGGCAACGATCCTGCAGAAACGCCAAAATATGCCTATGTGAATAATCGCACTACACAAGCTACAATCTTGTCAGCATTTGCTGGTGAAGTAAATGATGAAGTTTTATTATTAGAATTTGGAAATGCTGGACAAGAATATACAACTGCCGATTATACGTTTATAGGATCTGGAACTGGTGCAACAGTGATCCAAGAAGAGACTAGAGATCAAGCAGTATTTGAATTACAAGTTCGTAATCCTCCTACTAGTCCAGGCGGGTTTCCTGGCGGTGGTGGGTATTCACTAATTGGTAATAACGTTCAAACCGGTGATGCAACAACGGTAACATTAGCAACCAGCAACGAAAATACAGAAGCTGAATTACTAGGACTACGAGTTATTATAACCAGCGGTGACGGCACAGGACAATACGGATACCTAACAGCATATAATCCATTGACTAAAGTTGCTAACATTTCAAGAGAAAGTGACGGCCAACCAGGTTGGGATCATGTAGTGTCTGGAACTCCTGCAGTTTCTTATATGACCACTAATGCTACCTACCGATTTGAACCAAGAATTACTTTTGCAGAACCTCCATTTGTTGCTGCAGATTCAACGCTTACTGTGTCAACAACCTGGGCAAATGTCTGTTACGGTGAAACTACTACTACCTACGCAGGAATTACAAGTACAATTGGGTCAGGTACCACAGTTGATGTAGTTCCGTTTGCAGCAACTTGGAACGTTACTAAAACTGGTAGAACATATACTGTAACTTTAGTAGAAGGTGGTGCGGGATATGCTGATGAACAAACAGTAACTATCGACGGATCATCAGTTGGTGGAGTATCTATAGAACATGATATTACCATAACTATTAAGTCAGTTTCAAACGACAGTACTAACTCAATTCTAACTTTTGAATATGATGGTGTTGCACAAAGCGGAAAATTTGTTATAACACCATCAACAGGCACCTCAGCTGTAGCATCGGCTGATGGCGATACTTGGGAAGATGTAGTAATGCCAGTAGCTGGTAATTGGAAATGTTTAGCAGCCGGCGGTAACAACTTTGTTGCAATACAATACGGCAGCAGAGTTGCAGCCAGCAGTTCTGACGGAATAACTTGGTACGAAAGAACAATGCCTAGCCTTAGAGCATGGAATGCTGTTACATATGGTGACGGAATTTTTGTGGCTGTTTCAGGAAACTTAAATTCAGCAGCATTTAGTACTAATGCTGTGTCGTGGTCTGCAAGTACACTACCAACTGCAGGTGATTCAACTATAAACGAGTGGGTGGCTATCACTTATGGTAAAGATAAATTCGTAGCTATTGCAAACAGTAGTAACGTAGCGGCAGTAGGTACATACACTGGTTCATCAATTACATGGTCTGCTACAATCATGGATGTTATTTCTGATTCTTCACAAAAAGACTGGGTTGGTGTTGCCTACGGTAATCAAAGATTTGTATCAGTAAGTAGTACTGGGGATGTTGGATATAGTTTTGACGGAATGACATGGTATCCAGCAGTGATGCCTACACAAGACGGCTCAACAGCACACGCATGGCGAGCAATTAAATATGGACAAGGGGTATTCTTTGCGGTAGGTGATACAGGTGTAAGAGATGTTGGAAATGATCCAAGTACTGGACCAACAACATTTGCTGCTACATCTTATGATGGTATTGTATGGACCAACAGAGAATTGTCTGAACCATTAAGCTGGACTGCTGTGGCATTTGGAACTCCAGATGTAACATTAGGCGATAGTACAGCATCTAACAGTCGACCAACATGGATAGCTGTTAGTTCAGACCTAACTAACAAAGCATGTAAAGTGTTTACAGGAGCTAAAACATTAGGTCGAGCTATTGTATCAGCAGGTCGAATTCAATCTGTAAGAATTTGGGAACCAGGAAGCGGATATATTTACGGACCGCCATCATACACTATTATTGATCCTAATAATACCTCTGATGCATATATTAAACCAAGAACAGGTAATGGTGTACTGGCACAACCAAGTTGGGTTGCTCGAGGAAATAACTATAAAACCAGTTCAACACAAGTAACAGTAATGGGCGACGGGTACGCTGATGCTATTCCAGTGGCACAGTTTGTAACAATTAGCGGACTTGAAACGCTACCAGGACCAGGAACACAATTTAGATTCCGTGGAGAAACAGGATATTTTACAGTAGCAACTATTGAAAGAGATAGTACGCAAGGTGATGGTACATTTACCGCAGTATTCCGCATAGGACCTTATCTAAGTTCAGATTACGATCTTGAACATGGATCAGCAGTTGAAATTAGACAAAGATATAGTCAAGTTCGTATTACGGGCCACGACTTCCTAGATGTTGGATCTGGAAATTTTGAAGAAACTAATTATCCAGCATTATATGCCACTGAAGCTACTTATTTTAGTTCTCCAGAAAACGAAATTGTTGAATCAAACGGTGGACGAGTATTCTACACCAGCACTGATCAATCAGGTAACTTTAGAACAGGTGAACTATTTGCTGTTGAACAGGCAACTGGAACAGTAACAATTTCAGCAGACTTCTTTGATTTACAAGGATTAACAGAATTAGCATTGGGCGGCGTTAGATTAGGAGGGTCCGGAGCAGTTATCCGTGAATTCTCAACTGATCCGCTGTTTACTGCTGATTCAAATAACGTAGTACCAACACAAAAAGCTATTAAAGCATACTTGCAAAATAGATTAAACGTTGGAGGTTCGGATCTTTTAACAGCTAGTTTCATTGCAGGTACAGTAAAAGTTGGACCAAACTTAATTATAAACACAGCCGACTTGTATGTTACCATTCCAGTATTAGCAAATTTCTCAGGATTAAGCAGCACTGGACAACCTGTAAACATAAGCGGTAGCATATTAGCTCAAAATATGTTTTATAAATCTTTTAGTAGTAAACGATAGGGTAACAATATGATGGATAAATACACTGACTTCACAAAAACCGGAGTGGAAAATGGCAGAATTTAAGCTAGGAAGAATTAGATTTGTATGGAAAGGGGCTTGGACAGCCAGCACTACCTACTACATTGATGACGTTGTACGATACGGCGGCCGCACATACATTTGTGCAGTGGGCCATGCATCTGCTTCCGATTTTAATACAGATTTAGAATATGTTCCAACAAAATGGAACCAAATGTCCGATGGTCAAGAATGGAAAGGAAATTGGACAATTTCTACTTTCTATAAACTTAACGACATTGTTAAGTATGGTGGATTATTATATCTATGTAAAGATAGTCATACATCTACATCTAATCTAGCATTAGGCCTTGAAGCAGATCAAGATTTGCCTAGCCAAACAAATTCTAAATGGGAATTGTTTGCTGAAGGGTTTGATTGGAAAACTGACTGGACTACATCTACCCGATATAAAGTTAATGACCTTGTAAGATACGGCGGATATACTTACGTATGTAATGAAGGACACACCTCAGCATCATCTACAGCATCAGGATTAGAAGCAGACCAATCTAAATGGGATGATTTTAATCAAGGATTAGAATATAAATCTGCTGGTTGGGTTTCCGGTACCCGATATAAGAAAAATGATGTTGTTAAAGAAGGTGCAGGACTTTGGATCTGTACAACATACCATACTGCCGCAGGAGCATTCTTAACAGATCAATCTGCGGGACGTTGGTCACAATTTGTAAAAGGGTTTGAATTTGAAAACGATTGGAATTCAGCTACTTTATACCAACCAGGTGACGTAGTACGTTACGGTGGTAATCAATATGTGGCTAAAACTGTACATACAGCCGCAGCAGCGACAGAAACTCCTCCAACACAGACATCAAGATGGGATTTATTTGCGCAAGGCTTTAGATATCAATCAGATTGGGCTAACTCGACCTCTTATAAAATTGGTGATGTGGTTAGATTAAACGGCTACACTTATCTAGCAGCATCAGATTCGCCAAGCATCACAACAACCGTAACAGGATCAAATGTAAGCGGCTTATTTACTTGCTCTAGTACAGCAGGATTTGTTGTTGGAATGACTGTGAAATTTACAGGAACAACATTTGGCAATGTGTTTACAGGTGGTACATATTATATTAAAACAGTTCCTGTAGGAGGAACAACATTTACCGTAAGTACTACTTTGGGCGGTTCAACATTTACACCTACTTCAACATCGGGTTCGATGACTGCAACAGTATCAGCAGCACCACCTAATGCAACATACTGGGCAAAATTAAATTCAGGTGTTAAGTGGCAAGGTGAGTGGTTAGATGATACCGAATATCAATTAGGTGACGCAGTTAGATACGGCTCTAATGCATATATTTGTGTACAGACACATCGTTCAGAAGCAGACGATGCGTCGACAGTAGGGTCACAAGGTGGCGGTCAATCTAATAGCCGTCCTGATAGAGACTCAACAGGTACATATTGGAATTCATTAGCCCTTGGTAGTGAAACAACAGCATTAACTACCCGCGGCGATATGGTGTACTACGGTGGCGCAGGACCAACTAGATTACCAATTGGACTTGAAGGTCAAGTATTACGATCTTCAGGAACTGATCCAGAATGGGTAACACTTGGTAAAGTAGACCATGTCTATTATGTAGCACCTCAAGGCACAGACGGCCCAGCACCAATCCACGGTTGCACATTAGATAAACCATGGGCAAGTATTCGATATGCTTGTGAACAAATTGAAAAAGGTTGCAGAAATCCTAATGCACAACGTTTACTAGAAATGAATCGTGTATTCATTCAACGTGAAGTTACAGAATGGATTGACCGTCAAGTTTCAACTAATACTGCACCATTTACATCAGCATTTGATTATGACGAATATAAATGTGAACGTGATACAGGATTTTTAGTCGACAGACTAATATGGGATATTGGTCACGGAGGCAACTTAAAAATGTTAGCGGCATCGTTAAGCTACATTAATGCATTAGCTGGTGCTGACTTATATGCAACAGCAGCTGACGAAAATGGAACCGGTACTTACACTAAGTTAAGTGCAGAAGGTACCAAAGACGTTGCGGCATATAATTACATGCTTGAAGTTATTACAGCAGTTCTTAATAATCAAGCGCCAGCAACAAATTATCAAGTATTGAATGGTGACAATTCAACATCAACAGTGGCTCAATATATTGATACTGACTACACTGCTGAAGCTGGAGTTATTGATACTGTTACTGATTTAGTCGGTATTGTAACTACTGCATTAACTGACCAAACAGCAACAAACTTACCAGCACGTTTAGTTCCAAACAATACCATTAACGTTAAGAGCGGTAGATATCGCGAAACGTTACCAATTATTGTTCCAGCAGAAACAGTAGTGCTAGGCGACGAAGTTCGTTCAACAAATGCAGGACCTGCAGGCAGTTTAATAGACATCTCTGATGCATATTATTCTGTAACGGCATTGGGCAGATTAAGCACTGTCATTGGACAGATTGTTACAGGCGCAACAGTTTCTAAATCAACTGGCAATGCGTACACACAGGATCAAAACTGGCCGTATGCTAGCTCAACTGAAGCAACATTGGCTAGCAGTTTAGTTAATGTAATGAAATATCAAGTTGATTCTCGATTAGGTACAATGCACGTATCAACATTAACAGATCCTACAGGATACAATGTTGGATATCTAACAGGTTACAGTGATGCTAGAAAATTAGTCAGAGAAAATAAAAAATTCTTGCAAGAAGAAGTTATTGCATACCTAGCAGCTAACTATCCTAGTAGCAAGTATGGAAAAACAAAAACACGTAGAGACGTTGGATATATTGTTGATGCTGTATTATACAGTTTAACTTACGGCGGCAATTCGATGAGTATACAAGCAGGCCTTGCATATTTTGATGCTGAAGGTAGCACAAATTTAATTCCTGCAAGTATTAAGGCACTAACACTAGCATCAATTAGTTTCTTAAAAACAAGAATGCAATCAGTTTCTACTAGCAGTGCAATTACTCCTTTACAAACAACAGTACCGCAATATACTGACACCGCAGGTTCAGCAGGAGCTTCTGCATTAATTGGATCTAATATTGATATTATATATAATCTAATTAACGGCGGAAGTACAACCTCTGCTCCAAACCTTACAATTACTTTAATTGCTGGGACAACAACATTAACGTCAACAGGCCATACGCTGGCAGTTGGTGATACAGTTGTTCCAAGAACTACTGCTAACGGATTAACAGCTGGTACAAAATATTATGTTAAAACAATTGCTACTAACACCTTTACGTTAGCTGCAAGTTTTAACGGTACAGCAATTACAAGTTTTAGCAACGGAGTTATTAGTGTAATAGCAGACATCGTATCGCAACCAGCAGCAACTAATGGGGTAACAACAACTACAGCCTTAATCGCAGCTTACACAGCACTAACAGCACAAATTCCTACTATCGGTACAGGAGCAATTGCTACAGTTAATGCTGCATACCCAACATTGAGCTACAGCACAGCTAAAACATCACGAGATGTTGCAATTGTTCTTGAAGCAGTTGGTTATGACTTTATGTTTAACAGCAATTACAGAACTGTTAAAGCTGCATTGGCATATTTAAGAGCCAATTCAGTAGAGTTGTATACAACAACAAACTTAAAAGCAGCTACCAGAGCAGCGTTGAGTTATGCTAAGACTCAAGCTAAGGCTAATGTTGGCGGGGATGCTACTGCACAAGCTCGTATTGAAACATTAATGACATTAGTTGACGATATTGTGTTTGGCGCAGCCGATGAAGGTGATGTTTGTCAAACAGAATTACGTAGTAGAGATTGGGCTTGCTTACAACTTGAACGCAATAGAGACTTTATTGTTGAAGAAGCTCGTGCATATATTGCTAGCACCTTTACAGGTACAGTAACAGCATCAAATACAACTACTGATATATTTACAATCAGCAGCACAAGTTGGTTGAAACGAAATGCAGCTATTCAGTTTACTGGCTCTGTATTTGGTGGGGTGGTATCTGGTAGAACTTACTATGTTCAAAACGTAGTTAGCGCAACTACATTTACTATTGCTACTACAAGAGATGCTACAACAGCATTTAATTTAACAACAGTGGCTAGCGGATCAATGACAGTGGCGTTTGTTTATAACAGCGACTTCTGTTTAAGAGATGTTGGAACATACATTGATGCAATTAAATGGGACATGAAATGGTCATCTAACTACAAATCAAGATTTGTAGCAAGATACTATGCTAATGCAGTTACAGGTAGTTATGAAGAAGATATGTACTACCTACGTAATGGTACTGGTATTAGAAATCAGACGTTAGAAGGACTAAACGGAGATTTAACACCAGAAAACACATACGGTACAAGTCGTGTTACAGCGGGTGCATACGTGTCATTAGATCCGGGTTGGGGTCCAGATGACTTCCGTACATGGATTACTAATCGTTCACCATATGTACAAAATAATGCGTGTTTTGGTAATGCTGCAATTGGTCAAAAAATTGATGGTGCGTTACACGCAGGCGGTAATGATTCTATTGTATCAAATGACTTTACACAATTAATCAGCGATGGTATTGGTGCATGGGTAACTAACAATGGACGTGCAGAACTTGTGTCTGTGTTTACATATTACTCACACGTTGGTTACTTATCAGAAGCAGGCGGACGTATTCGTGGTACTAACGGTAACAACTCCTACGGTGACTTTGGTTCTGTAGCAGAAGGATATGATGTTACAGAAGTTCCAGGAACTGGATTAGTCGATAATCGCAACTTTAGAGCAACAGTTGGTCAAGTAATTACTGACGGTGCGCAACAAGTTCTTAATTTTGAATTTGACAATGCAGGATCTAATTATACTGAAGCATCATGGTTGATTAGCGGTGCAGGTACTAATGCAGCAGCTCAAGCAGATGAGTTCCGTGACGGAGCAGTATTCCAAGTTCGACTATTAGATAACGTAGACGATAGTACAAGTGCTCCAGAAGCTGATGGTAATTTTGGTGGGTACGGATATGTATCAAATGCTAATACAGCACAAAGTGGTACTACAACACAAATTACTATTGCAGCTACAGACGGCGAATTAAGTTTTGCTTATGTTGGCATGAAGATTGTCCTAACAGGTGGTACCGGAGTTGGCCAATACGGTATTATTGCAACATATAATGCAGGTACAA
>Ga0114978_10003218_pt1 | contig 13399 bp, 12 predicted proteins | sample S_140212_EF_Meta_FD_87027 | JGI IMG/M metagenome (GOLD analysis project Ga0114978, IMG submission 87027) | Freshwater microbial communities from Lake Simoncouche, Canada to study carbon cycling - S_140212_EF_MetaG | ecosystem: Environmental > Aquatic > Freshwater > Lake | place: Lake...
ATGGCCCGTGGCGCGATGACCAGTGCCTTCGGTGTACCCCAGCCCTCACCGGTGCCGCGCTTCTCGCGAACACCCGGAACCACCGGCCAAGCGCCACGCGCACCCGGCATGGACCGGGTCTCGGTGATGCGCGACTGGCTGGGCTTGGCAAATTAAAAGGACTTAAACCATGAATGCATTGCGGCTCTTCTTCGGTGGCATACAGACCGAGACGAACACGTTCTCGCCCATCCCCGTTGGTCTGGAGAACTTCAGCGAAGGCGGTCTTTTGCGCGGTGACGAAGTTTTCGACCCGGTGCGCGGCAGCGCCATGGCAATCTACGCCCGCAAGCTTGGGCTGGAAGTGGTGGGCGGCCTGCATTGCGATGCACATCCTGGCGCAGCGGTCCGGCGCGACGCCTACGAAAATCTGCGCGATGAACTTCTGGAACGACTAGGCTCGGCAGGTGCTGTCGACATCGTGGCCCTGGATATGCACGGCGGCATGGTTGCGCAGGGCTATGACGACTGCGAAGGCGACATTATTGCCAGAGTACGGGCCATCGTCGGACCCGACGTGGTGGTTGGCTGTCTGCTCGATCCCCATTGTCATCTGTCGCAGGCCATGTACGAGAATGCAATCTTGATGTGTTACCGAGAGAACCCGCACACTGATATCCGGGAGCGCGGTCGCGAGTTGGTGGACCTTCTGCTGCGCACGGCCCGGCAGGAAGTGCGTCCGATGACCTCGGTGTTCAACTGTCGCATGGCCGATGTTTTCCAGACTCAGCGTGAACCGATGAAGAGCTTTGTGGCGCGCATGCGCGAGCTCGAAGGACGAGACGGCGTGTTGTCGATCAGCATCGTCCATGGCTTCAGGCGCGCCGACATCCCGCTGATGGGAACACATGTCATCGTCATCACCGATGAAAAACCGAGGCATGGCGCCGGCTTGGCAGAGCGTCTTGGTCGCGAGCTGTTTGAGATGCGCGGTCAATGTGCCGACCCGACAACACCCATGGTCGAAGCCGTGGCGACGGCGCTTACCTGGGATGCCGCAACGCTTGGACCGTTGGTCCTTGCCGAGATGGCCGACAACCCCGGCGGCGGATCGCCTGGCGATGCCACCTTTGTGCTGCAGGCCCTCATCGACGCTGGAATTGACCACATCGCCGCCGGCGTGTTGATCGACCCGCTGGCCGTGCGCTGCGCCATCGATGCTGGCGTGGGTGCTCGTCTGACGATGCGCATCGGTGGCAAGGCCTGCCCGCTGTCCGGACCGCCGCTGGATTTGGACGTCACGGTGATGGCCATAGACCTGGCTTCGAAAATTGTCCTGGGCGGGGACATCGTGGTGCCCATGGGCCGCGCCGTAGCTTTGCGTTTCGCGCAGGGCGAGTTGCTGCTGGCCGAGAACCGGTGGCAGACCTACGGGCCATCGATCTTCGCCGATCTGGGGATCGACTTGCGACGCCAGCACGTGATCCTGGTCAAGTCGGCGCAGCACTTCAAGGCGCACTTCTCGGCGATCGCACCGCACAGCTTGACGCTGGACTCGCCCGGGGTGTGCGTGGCCGACGTGACAAAGCTGTCCTTCAAGCGATTGTCGCGGCCGCTGTGGCCGTGGGACGCGGATCCGTGGAAGGCCTGACAGAAGCATCCTAGGTCAGCACAAACCACTGGAGCACGGCGGCTCCAGCGCCCCGTTGACGGGAGCCGCAATCTACGAGGTCATGCCAGCAGGCATCTCCAAAGTTTGGTTTACCCATCGTGCATGAACAATGCGCTGGACCAGCAGAGACCTACGCCCACGCAGACCGGCAAAGGCGTTGCGCTGATTAGCTCGGCGCCGGAAGGATGCTTTATGGCAGCGAATCACCGCCCTGAACCCGGGCTGATCGGCAAGTTGAATGCCACTGCTCAACGACTGACACCAATGTCGTTTCAGGTGGCGTCACGCGTCAGCCGGGGGTCGAGCCAGTCGCGCATTGCGTCACCCAGCAAGTTGAAGGACGAAGCCGTCAAGATGATGACCACGCCGGGTATGGTGGCGTACCACCAATGCCCTAGCACGTACTCGCGACCGGCACCGATCATCGAGCCCCACTCGGCGTCCGGAGGCTGCGCGCCCAGGCCGATGAAACTCAATGCCGACGATGCCAGGATTGCCGCGCCCAGATGAAAGGTCATGAACACTAGCACGGAGGGCCAGACATTCGGTAGCACGTGGGCACGCATCAGGTGCAAGGTGCTAGCCCCCATCGACCGTGCAGCCAGCACGTACTCGCGTTCCCGCAGGGCAAGTGTCTGGCCCCTTGCAACGCGGATGTAGGCGGGCACGGCCAGCACGCCAAGGGCGACTACTGCATTAAACAGGCTCGGGCCGAGCGCGGCCGTCAAGGCGAGGGCTACCACCAGGCCAGGCAGTGCCATCACCACGTCCGTCAGGCGCATCACGACGGTGTCAAACCAACCCGACAACAGGCCCGACAAGGTGCCGATCAGCAATCCGAATGCAGTCCCAATGCCTACGATGCCGAACGCCGCGGCCACCGATGGGCGTGCACCGTGGAGGATCCGCGTCAGCAAATCACGGCCGAGTTCATCGGTGCCTGCCAAGTGTGTCCACGAAGGAGCTTGCAGAACGCCGTTCAGGTCCATGGCGTTGGGCCTATAAGGGGTAAGCCATGGTGCGGCGAGCCCTGCAAAGCACACTACCGTCACAACGGCCGCCGCCACCAGGGTCAGCGGCCCACGCAAGGCCGGCGGCAGCAATGAGGCAATTGAGACCATGTTCATGGTTTTCATCCGACTGACCGAATTCGTGGGTCCAGCACAAGGTAGGAGAGGTCAACAAGCAGGTTGGCCGCCACATAGACCACCGACGCTAGCACGGTGAATCCCATAATGACCGGGAAGTCGAGATTCAGGATCGCTCCCAGCACGTGATTACCCACGCCGGGCCAAGCGAACACGCTCTCGATGACGACCGAGCCAAAAAGCAGTGACGCCAGCTCTAGCCCAAGCACCGTGACAAAGGGAATCAGCGCATTCTTCAGCGCGTAGACGAACAGCAGCCGCCCTTTCGAAATGCCATAGGCACGCGCGGTGCGGATGTAGTCCTCACCCAGCACTTCGATCATCGAGCTGCGGATCAGCCGCACCACGGTACCTATGGACGCCAGCGCCAGCGTGCCCGCCGGCAGCAGCAGGTGGTTGAAGGCACTGCGCCAGGCCAGACTATCGCCAGCCAGCGCCGCGTCGACGACGTACAGACCGGTCACATGCAGCGGTGGGCTCACGCCCAGGTCAAGTCGGCCCGAGCCGGGCAACCAGCCGAGCTGGGCGTAGAACAGCAGCATCAGCATGAGACCCAGCCAGAAGGTAGGCGTGGAGATGCCCAGGATGGCCAGCCCACGCACAAAGTTGTCGACCCAGGTATTGCGCCGAACGGCGGTAAGCACGCCCAATGGCACGCCCAAGGCAATCGACAAAATCATCGCCACCAGCATCAGTTCCAGCGTGGCAGGGATATAACCGAGGAGTTCCGGCAAAACGGGCTGGCGCGTCGTGATTGAAGTGCCGAAGTCGCCTCGAAAGATGTCACGCACGTAGGTCAAATACTGCGCTCCGATCGGCTGATCCAAGCCCAGTTGCGCACGCAGTTGGATGATCGCCTGCGGCGTCGCGCGCGCGCCAAGCATCAACTGCGCCGGATCACCCGGAATCAGTCGCGATATAACGAAGCAGATGACCGTGACCCCGGCTGTCACGAACACTAGCATCAGCAACCGCCTGAGAATGATGCGCGTCATGGCGGGCTTCAGGGCTTGCGGCGCGCAGCAAAAGCGGCCATCGCAGCACGGAATTCATCGCTGAGCACGCGCTCGGCCTGCAGCCTGGCCTCGTACGCCATCTGAGCTTCAAGGTTGTTCGTGCGCCCAAGGACAATGGCCTGCCGCGTAGGCCGGTGGGCGCCCGGCGGTAGCTTGGCCAATCGCTGGGCGAGAGCTTGCGTTTCGGCTTCGAAAGCCTCGTCATCGATGCACCGATGGATCATGCCCATGGCCTCAGCTTCTGTGGCGCTAACGTCGGAGCCAATCATCATCAGGGCTCGCGCGCGCGCCTCGCCCACCAGGCGCGGCAGTGTCAGAGTCAGGCCCGTGTCGGGCACCAGGCCCAGCCGCGCAAACGCCATTGAAAAGCGCGCCGAGCGAGCAGCGATAACGATGTCGCACAAGAGCGCCAACCCCACCGCACCGCCTACGGCCGCGCCGTTGACGGCGGCCACCGTCGGCAGGCGCCCTTCTTGCAGTGCCTGCTGCAATGGCAGCAGAGCGGCAGTGATGGCGCCCGCCAGAGCAGTGGTGTCGGTGCCGCCCAGCACGTCCATGTTGGCGCCGGCGGAAAACACCTTGCCACTGCCCGTGAGCACCAACACACGGGCACCGCTGTCTGGCCGCTGCACGGCAAGGATCTGCGCAGTCAGTTCGGCAAACGCTGCAGGCGTCAGCGCATTCGCGGTGGCCGGCGATGCCAGGCGCACCGTCGCAATGCCGGCTTCGATCGTCGCCTCAATCATCGGGCTGCTGCCACAAACACCTGGGCCTGCCCTGCCGCCACGGCCGAGCCATCGGCCTGCGTCGCGGTCAGCTTCACGGTCACGAGCGAGCCGTCTTCGGTCTCCTGCACCGCCTCGATCACGCCGCTGCATTCCAAGCTGGCTTTTACAGGCAGCATGGCTGCGAACCGCGTTTCGATGGCTCGCACGCTGCCTGGTCCAGCCCATTGCGTTAGCAGTCGAGACAGCATACCCATTGAGTACATGCCATGCACGATGACGTCCGGAAGGCCGGCCTGGTCGCGCGCATAGTCAGGGTCGACGTGGATTGGATTGAGGTCGCCGGAGCCGTGGGCGTACATCGCCACGCGATGGCGTGTAACCGGGCCGGTGCTTAAAGGTGGTAGCGCTGAGCCGATAGTGAGATCTAAGGTGTTCATGTATTGCGGACAACAAGGCTGCAATGATCTTCGCATACCGGTTCGCCGGCAACGTTGCGATATTCGATCACGGTGTCGATGAAGGTCAAGGCGCCGCTCTTGCGATCGGCGATGTTTGCGATGCGTTTGGTGCCGGTAAGCGAGTCACCCACGAACATGGGTTGATGATGCACAAAGCGCTGGCTGGCATGCAGGATCTTCGCGGGATCGACCGCCAAGCGCTGCAGCATGTCGTAGATGAGGTCGACCCGTTCCGTGCTCATGGCTATCGGAAACGTGGGGAGCACGGCAATGCCACGCAACCCGGCCGCGCGCGCGGCCGCCTCGTCCAGATAAATCGGGTCGGTCTCATCAAGGCCACGCGCGAAGGCGATGGCCGAGCCGCGTTCGATGACCAACTCGAACGCCGGCCAAGCGTAGCCGATGTGCTGCGCCCTCATGAGCTGCCCATCAGCTTGACGAATGGCGCCATGGCTTCACCGAAGCCAGCCGGGTGTTCGCCGTTCGCGAAGTCAGTAATCGCCCCCCAGGCTTCGGCCACCGCTTCAACTGCGTTCCCGCCAGTCAGGTCAAGGTAGGCGCCGCCGGCGCGCTCCCACCGCAGCTTGGCGATGAAACCTCCGCCAACCTCGAACAGACCACCAGTCTCGGCACAATCCTCATGGCAAAGCCAAGCCACCAAAGGACTGACCAGGTCGGCGCGCATTGGCGCTAGTTGCTCGGGCGTCATCACCGTGCGCGTCAATCGTGAATCTGCTGCAGGTGCAATGGTGTTGACGTGGATATTCTTCGCTTTTCCCTCCACCGCCAGCGGCTGCGTCAAGCCGTGCAGTGCCAGTTTGAAGCTGCCATAGTTGACCTGCCCGAAGTTGCCATAAATACCGGCGGCCGAGGATGTGTTGATGACGCGCCCGTAGCCCTGATCGCGCATGCGCGGCCAAGCCGCGTGCAAGATGCGAAACGCCCCCAGCAGGTGTACCTGGTACAGGTCGTCCCAGTCAGCTGCAGTCATCTTGTGGAAGGCCACGTCGCGCAGAAAGCCAGCGTTATTGACGACGAGGTCAATCCGGCCGAAGTGGTCTAGCGCCGCCTCCACAATTCGTGCGCCGTCGACGACGGAGTCGGCGTTGACCACCGCTTCGCCACCGGCCGCCCGAATCTCATCCACCCCGCTCTGAGCGGGCGACACGTCAACGCCAGTACCGGCTCCACTGGTGCCAAGGTCATTCACCACCACTCGGGCACCTCGCGCCGCCAATAGCAGCGCATGTGCACGACCCAGTCCCCTCCCTGCACCAGTCACCAGCGCCACCTTACCGTCAAAACGTAACATCGCATATCCTCCATTGCCGTCTGTCCTGAGGTTCTGAAACGTGCGGCAGGGCTCGGCCCCGACAGGTGTCGGGAGCAAAGAGCCGGAGCCGTTGAAGAATCATCGAAAAACCTCCTAAATCATGAGCGACCCCACTGAAGAAACCCTAAGACAAGGCGGCACCATCGGTCACTTGTTGACGCGTGCCTTCCAGCGCCGTGGCGAGGCGGAAATGCTGGTGGGCGATGGCGAGCGAGTGAGTTACAGCCAAATGGCCGGGCGAACCGCGCGCATGATCACGGTCCTGCAAGGGATGGGCTTGGGGCGGGGCAGCAGCCTGGCGCTGCTGTCGCGTAATCGCATCGACGTCCTGACTATTTCATACGCAGCCTACATCGTTGGCCTTCGATTGACGCCGCTGTCGGCGCTGACTTCAGCAGACGATCTGGCCTTCATGCTGGCCGATGCGGAGATCGATGCGCTGCTGGTCGACGACACGCTGTTTGCCGATCGCGGCCGGGCGATGCGTGAACGCGTGCCGTCACTGAAGCACCTGCTCTCACTCGGGCCGCTGGAAGGCGCCTTCGACATCATGGCCGCCGCTGCCGCCGCCGAACCGGCACCGCTGGCCGTCAAAGCTCGCCCGCAGGACATTGCCGTCATCGGCTACACCGGCGGCACCACCGGGCGACCCAAAGGAGTGGTGCACACCCACGCCACGCTGCTGGCCTCGGTGACGATGATGGCCGCCGAGTGGGAGTGGCCCGATGAGCTGCGCATGCTGGCCGCCACGCCGGTATCGCATGCCGCCGGCGTGATGGCGCTACCGGTAGCGCTGCTGGGCGGAAGCTTTCACATGCTGGCGGGCTTCGACGCCGATGCGCTGCTGAGCTATGTCGAGCAAGAACGCATCAGCGCCACCTTCCTGGTGCCGGTAATGATCTATCGCCTGATCGACGCCGCCCGGGCCAAGCCGCGGGACCTGACAACGCTAAAGACCGTCTTTTACGGCGCCGCGCCAATGCTTGCCTCGCGCTTGGCCGAGGGCCTGGCCGTTTTCGGCCCGGTCTTCATGCAGCTTTATGGACAGAGCGAGGCTCCGACCTGCATTGCCTGGCTGGGCAAACGGCAGCATGACCTGCGCCACCCCGAGCGACTGGCATCCTGCGGCGTGCCCTTTGCCGACATCGACATTGCACTGCTGGACGAACAGCTGCGGCCCGTGTCTGCCGGCGATGTCGGCGAGATCTGTGTGCGCGGGCCTCATGTGATGGCTGGCTACTGGCAGCGGCCCGAGGAAACCGCCGTCGCGCTTGCAGGCGGTTGGCTGCACACGGGCGACATGGGCCGCTTCGATGCCGACGGCTATCTTTACATCGTCGACAGGAAGAAGGACATGATCATCAGCGGCGGTCTCAACATCTTCCCGCGCGAACTGGAAGATGTGATCGCCGCTCTGCCTGGCGTGGCCCAAGTCGCGGTGGTGGGCCTGCCGGACGAACACTGGGGCGAGGCTGTCACTGCACTGATCGTGCCACGACCTGGCGTCGAACTGGACGCGCAAGCGGTGATTGCCGCAGTGCGTGAGCGCAAGGGCGCGATGCAGGCGCCGAAGTCGGTGCTGATCGTCGAGGCGTTACCCCTGACGCCACTGGGTAAGGTGGACAAGAAGACCTTAAGGCTGCAACTAAGGGACCCATCATGAGCCACGTCTTCCAGCGCTACATGCGCAAACCCTACCCGGTGGCCGTGCGCGGCGAAGGGCCCTACATCGTTGACAGCAACGGCAAACGCTACCTAGACGCCGCCAGTGGCGCCGGTGTTTCCAGCCTGGGTTACAGCGACACCGCCGTGGCTGACGCCATCGCGAAGCAGGCACATGAACTGGCCTACGTCTACAACGCCTACTTCACCACCGAGGCCTCGGAACGCCTGGCTGACGCGCTGGTGAAGATGACTCCCAAGGGCTTGGACTGGGTGTTTTTCGGCTCTGGCGGCAGCGAGTCGATGGACGGCGCCTTGAAGATGGCGCTGCAGTTCCACCTGGACAACGGCCAGAACGCACGCCGCCGTTTCATCTCTCGACGCCAGAGCTACCATGGTTGCGCGATGGGCGGCTTGGCCGTTTCTGGCAACGTCGTGCGGCGCATGCTGTTCGAAGATGTGCTGATGCCGGCCGATTTCGTCTCGCCCTGCTATGCCTACCGTGACCAGCAGGCCGGCGAGACCGAGGCGGGCTACGTGGCACGCCTTGCGCAGGAGCTCGAGGCCACCATCCAGCGCGTGGGGCCACATACGGTGGCCGCCTTCATTGCCGAGCCGGTGGTCGGTGCCACCAATGGTGCGGTGCCCGCGCTGCCAGGCTACTTCAAAGCAGTGAAAGCGGTGCTCGATCGCTACGGCATTCTCTTCATCGCCGACGAGATCCTCACTGGTGCCGGTCGCACGGGCACCTACCTGTCCATCGAGCAGGACGGCGTCACGCCGGATATCGTGACACTGGCCAAAGGCCTGGGCGCGGGCTATCAGCCGATCTCGGCCATCGTCGTCTCGGGCCGTGTCTTCGACACGATTGCCGACAAGCGCGGCTACTTCATACACGGACACACCTACAACGCCAGCGCGACGCCCTGTGCGGCAGCGCTGGCCGTCATCACCGCCATACGGGAACGTCATCTGCTCGAACGGGTGCAGACCATGGGCCAGCGGCTGCGCCATGCATTGACCGAACGATTTGCCGGACACCCGCACGTCGGCGACATCCGCGGCCGCGGCCTGCTGCTGGGCCTGGAACTTGTGCGTAACCGCGAAACCAAGGCCACCTTCGACCCGCAGTTGATGCTGTGGGGCAGCGTGCAGCGCGAAGCCATGGAGCGTGGACTGATCTGCTACCCGATGGGCGGCACCGCCGACGGCATGAATGGCGACCACATCCTGCTGGCGCCCCCCTTCATCATCGACGACGCGCAGGTGGGCGAGATCGTCGACAAGCTGGCCGCCGGTCTGGACGCCGCGCTGGCCACCTTGCCCACAGAGGCGCGGCGCTGAAGCGCGGGCCGCTGCTGCTGTACGCCGTGGGGTCGGTGGGAACAGGGCTGTTCTCGTCGGTCACCGGCATTCTGCTGCTCTTCTTCATGACCGACACGCTGGGCATTGCGGCAGCCACAGCTGGCCTGGTGTTGTTCATCCCGAAATTCTGGGACGTGGTTTTTGACCCCTTGGTCGGCATCGTCTCCGACCGCACCCACAGCCGCTGGGGCCGACGTCAGCCCTACCTGCTGGTGGGCGGTGCACTCTCGGCGGTTGCTTTCTTTGCGCTGTTCAGCGTGCCTGACCTTGGCACACCCAATGCGCGGGCGCTTTGGGTGGGCACCGCGTTCTTCGTCGGCATGAGCGCCTACGCACTCTTCGCCGTGCCCTACGCAGCCATGCCGGCCGAGATGAGCGACGACCCGCACGAGCGAACCGTGATCTTGTCCTGGCGCATGGGATTCGTCCTGCTGGGAACCCTCGCTGGCGCCGTGGCCGGGCCGATGATGGTGCAGGCGGCTGGCGGCGGCCGCGCGGGATACCACACGATGGGAGCGGCGCTCGCGGTGCTGGTCGCGCTGGCGATGCTCACCACGGCACTCAACACACGCAGCTTTCCGTTGCGCCAGGCCAGTGCCCAGGCGATGCCCGCCGGCGAGCAGCTGCGCTTGGCGCTGGCCAATCGACCCTACTTCGTGTTGTTGCTGGCCTATGTCTTGGTGCTGGCCGGCAACGGCGCGATGGCGGCCGCTGCGCCCTACTTCTGCGTTCATGTGCTGGGCCGCAAGCCCGACTCTGTGGGTTTGGTCTTCGGCTGCCTATTGCTGGCTGCGACCGCAGCGATGCCGCTGTGGGTGGCGGTGGCCCGCCGCTTCGGCAAGTTGGGCAGCGCCATCGCCGCGGCTCTGGTGTTCGGCGCGGCCCTGGCCGCGATGGCGGGCGTCGACCGCAACACGCCGCTACTGTTGTTCTACGCGCTCTGCGCGGTGGCAGGCCTGGGCTTTGCCGGCACGCAGCTCCTGCCCTTCTCGATGCTCACCGACGTCATCGAGCGGGACGCTGTGCACAGCGGCTTGAGACGCGAGGGGGGCTTCACCGGCCTGTTCATCGCCGGCGAAAAGGCCGGGCTGGCGATCGGACCGCTGGTCACCGCTGGTGTTCTCAGCATTTCGGGCTTCGTCGCGTCGACCGACGGCGCAGCGGTGCAACCTGCCTCGGCGCTGGTCGGTACAGGACTCGCGTTCTCGCTCGTGCCGGCGGCCTTCGTGCTGGCGGGCGTGCTGGTGCTGCGGCGCTACCGGCTGTGAAAATCCACCGCCGCCGCTGAAACTGCGCGCAGTGACGAGGCGCGCATCCGTTCGCCGTACAGGTTCAGGGGCCCGCGTGGGCCGTCCCCGACGGCTTCGTACAGCCAGGTGCCATGGCCGGAAGGCTCGCCGAAGTGCTCGGCCCAGGTGTCGCTACGGGCGTGACGCCGCTGCGCACGACGCGCGGGTTGTCTTCGATCAGCGTGACCTGCCCAACGCCGACGCCGGCCACGTCGGTGACGGCTTCGAGCGGCCCGCTGGGCAGGGTGCCGATCACCAGCCCGAGTTGGGGCAGCCTTGCGCGAGAAAGTGAGGTCATCGTCGAGATTCCGTGGTCCAGCCAGGCAGGCGGGCGCGCGCGCCGGGCACCGACAGGCCTTGTCGGGATGCTGGCGGCGCGTCCGTTGAAAAGCGACGAGGACCTGCCCATGACCGAAATGATCCGTCGCCGCCCCTTCCTATGCTTCTACGTCCTGGCCTTCGTATTGGGTGCGGCTTTCATCTCGATCCGATCCCTGGACCCGGGCGCGATGGCAGCGGTGTACAAGGACATGAAGACCGCGCCCTGGCACCCCAACATCATCACCGTCTTCCCCAAGGTGATCGAGCGGCCGGTGCTGATTTCGGGCTATCTGTTTCCATTCGCACCCTCTTTGGCGGCGATCATCATCGCAGCCCTGGCCTGGCGCGGCGAGGGGCTGCGCCGCCTGTTCGACCGCTTGCGCCCTTGGCGCGAGGGCGTGACTTGGCGCCAGGGCCTGCTCGTCTATGCCATGATATTTGCCGTCTACATGGCCTGCGTGACCTTTCTGCTGATCGTGCTGATCCTCAAAGGCCCCGACAGCGGCCTGGACTTGATGCTGCAGCGCTACGGCACGACGCCGCTTGCCATCTTCGGCTTGATGCTGCTGGCGCCTTTCCTGGGGCCAGGCGGCCTGCTGGAAGAACTGGGCTGGCGCGGATTCGCCCTGCCGCTGCTGCTGGAGAAGCTGAAGAACCCGCTGCTGGCCACCGTCGTGCTGGGCCTGCTGTGGGGCCTGTGGCACCTGCCGCGCGACATACCGGCGCTGCTGTCGGGTGACTCGGCGCTCATCAAGGGCGGCAGCTACCTCGGCTATCTGGGCAACCAGATCAACTTCGTCTTCAGCACCGTGGTGGGCAGCGTCATCATTACCTACGTCTTCTTCAAGACCGGTGGCAGCTGGTGGGCGGCCATGCTGGTGCACAACTTCTTCGGCGAATTCTTCACTGGTTTGACGCTGTTTACCAAGTCGGGCCTGAGCCTGCTGGGCTGGGGCTTCACTCCGGGCGGCATCATTCAGACCGTGCTCGCCGTCATCATCATTGCCTTCACCGGCACCCAACTCGGCCGGCGGCCCGATGCGCCCACTTGAGGCCATCGTGCTGCCCCGGTCGAGGCCTGCAGCGACCAGGACATGGAAGCCTTCATCGCCAGCTTCGGTGCGCCGGAATTCGTCGAAGCCCCGCGCCAACCGACCAAGCGCTGCAGCCGGAGTTGCAAAAGATCATGACCCGCATGGGGAGAGAGCAATCCAGAGCGGGCGTCAGGTGGCGTACATGGTTGTCTGACAGTACTGTTGTTAGCCCTGCTTTACCGCACTGCCTGGGCCGTGCGCCCCGCTAGGTAAGTCCAGACCACCATCGCGGCCATCTGGCTGGTTAACTCGGCATGGTCGTAAGGCGGCGACACCTCGACCAGGTCCATGCCGATGAAAGGCAGGTCGGCCAGCTCTTCCAGCAGTGTCGCCACCTGTCGCGACGTCAGCCCGGCCGGCTCGGGCGTGCCGGTGCCGGGCGCGTGCGACGGGTCGAGGGCATCGATGTCGAAGCTCAGGTACAGCGGCGCGCCACCTGACAGCTGCTGCCTCACTTGCATCAGCACAGGCGACAGTTGCTCGGCGCTTTCCAGCCCGCGCAGCGCCCGGGCCGGCAGCACCAGGCCACCGCGGTCGGCGATGTATTCACGCGTGCTCCGCTGGGAAGGGGAACGGATGCCGATCTGCACCACCTGCGTCGGGTCCACCAGGCCGTCCTCGACGGCCTCGTACAGCCAGGTGCCGTGGCCCGAAGGCTCACCGAAATGGTCGCTCCAAGTGTCGCAGTGGGCGTCGAAGTGCAACACAGCCATCGGCCGGCCATAGTGCGCGCGGTAGGCGCGAAGCAGCGCCAAGGTGATCGAATGGTCGCCGCCCAGCCAGACCATGTGGTGCGCGGCGACCAGCGGCGCAGCCAGGCCCACCAGCACCTCGCGCATGCCGGCCAGCGAGGTGTTGGGCAAGGGCAGATCGCCGATGTCGGCGATCCACGGCTGCGGCGACACGTCCCAGCGCGGGTGGCAGGCGTCGCACATCATCTGGCTGGCGCGGCGGATGGCGTGCGGGCCGAAGCGGGCGCCGGGGCGGTTGGTGGTGGCGCCGTCCCAGGCAATGCCAGCGACGATGAAGCGCGCGGCGAGCCTTTCGGGCGGCGCGTTGAGGAATCCGGGGCCGCTGGTGGACGTGAGGTAGGGAAAGTTGGGTGTGCGCATTGGCCGATTGTCGAAGGTCCTTCAGGACTCGGCCGTGATCACCCAGAAACGGCAAATGCGACCGTCGCCGGTCTCGTAGATGACCGTCAGCGGCGCCCGCGGACCGTCAGGATGGCCGACGAGTTGTTCCAGGTCGGTGACGTAGCGGCCGACGACAAAGCGCTGGGTGATCTCGGCCCGCAAGCGCGGCGCACGTGCCCACAGCTCGCCATAGCGCTGGCG
>Ga0114978_10003219_pt1 | contig 13398 bp, 12 predicted proteins | sample S_140212_EF_Meta_FD_87027 | JGI IMG/M metagenome (GOLD analysis project Ga0114978, IMG submission 87027) | Freshwater microbial communities from Lake Simoncouche, Canada to study carbon cycling - S_140212_EF_MetaG | ecosystem: Environmental > Aquatic > Freshwater > Lake | place: Lake...
AGTCTTGCCTGATCCGTTGGTGATGGTGATCACATGAATGCGTGGGTTTATTTTTTTGATGTATTTGACTATGTCTATATATTCACGACAGTAGATGGGATCGCCCACGTCGCCACACATGGTTATTCTTTTGACATGATTGGTCAGCATATCAACAGTCATGAAACTGCGGAAAAAATCCAAATCCATAGCATGATTCAGCCATGGTGTGTCTGGGTGTTCGGTGCGTGGACACCTTGGACACTTTAGAGCACAAATTGCGCTGGGCTCAAGATGCCAGTGATAAAATTGCCAATCTATTGCCATATGTCAAGCCTCTTGATTTCGGGATAGTCCACAGCCAACTGCACATATTTTGCCACACAGTCGGCTGACATTTTGTCAACTGCAATTCCTTGCATGAGATCGGTATCAGTTGGGCCGGGGTTGATCAAGACCAATCTACACTGACATTGTTGAACCAGTTGATGGAATGCATCCTGTAGAGTTCTTTTTTGATTGCGATATTGTGAAAATTCTTTATCATCACCATGGCTTTTGCTATAACTGGCCACAGTGCTACCAATATTAATTATGGTACGATTGGGCTGATTGCGCCAACGATTTGCCATGTGTATCAAGAGTTCAGTTTGGCACCAAGCCGACTGTGCGTTGTTTACAAATACATCAAACTCGTAAAAGTCTGCAATCCATTGCGACCAGCAGTTGATGTCATGCCCAGTTGATTGACTGACACATGTTACATTGTGGCCAGACCATTTCTCACAGATGGCCAGACCAATTCCTTGACAGCCCGTTACCAGTACATTCATGGACTGGCTATTTTTGGTACATTCTGATGAAAAATTAGGCATCGTCAACATCGGTATTGTAACTAGTGAAACCATTTTCTTTTACCACTCGCAAGATATTCTCTACTCGACCCACCAGGTCTTCTCTGTGCGACACTAACCAGATTGACTTTTGGCGCTCACGGCTCATCTTTTTCAAGAGAGCCAACGAATTCTCCACGCCCTGTGTGTCCATGCCCGAATCTACTAGCTCGTCTATGAACAGCAGATTGATAGGTTGATACAAACTCTCCCATACATCTCGGAAGGCCCAAGACATCGAAAGAATCAATCTATTGCGTTCGCCTCGGCTGAGATTGTCAAAGTCAAGATCTCGGCCCAGCTCAGTAATTTCTACAGTAAGGTCGTTCTGGAATATCACTTGGTGTGGAAGACCAATTCGGTCAAGATAGTGTGTGAGTCTGGCGTTGAGATAGCTGAGATTTTGTTCAATGATTTTCTTGCGCACAAAACTGTCTTTGTTGGTCAATAGTTTGATCAAAAAGTCCTGATGTTCTTGCAGTCGAGTCAACTCATTCAATAGATCATAGCTCACAGCCTGTAGAGCTTGAGCAGTCATATCATCAATCTGCTCGCCATAGGGATCAGTTTCGTTTTCGCGATTGACTAGATCTCGTCGCAGGCTATCCAAACTGTTTTTGTGATTCAATGCCAGTTCTAGCGTATCATAAAACACTGTGGGAGCGGCGCCTAGCTCACCAAGATCATCTAGTTCATTTTCATGTTCGTGCCGTTGAGTATCATTGGCCAAATATTGCAAAGCTGATTCTTGCAAGGCTGTCTGCTTTTGTTGCCGGATCTCGTCTTGCTTGTTGTTGTGTATGTCTTGTCCACACGCATAGCACTTGTGTGCATCTAGGTCGGCAATCTCTCGCTTGAGCTTGTCTTGTTCTTTTGTGAGTTTGGACTGCTCATGATCGATCTGACGTATCCATTTGTTGTGCTCATCAATCTGTGCCTTACGACCATGAAACAGTTCTAGGTCACGATGTGCTTGTACTTCGGCTTCAATATCTATGTGTTCCAGTGCTCCCACCGCTGATCGTAGCTTAGTGAGATCTTCTCGTTGCTTGGCCAGCCACAACGTTTGTCGTTTCTTGAGACTTTCAATTTGTTCTTCAATACGCTTGTTGGCCTCTTGCACTGCTCGAATGCGCATTTCTTCTTGACTGATGGAATCTTTTGTTTGTCGATTGAGCTCTTTGATACGTTCGGCCCGCTCACTCAGTAGAGTAATGCCTAGCAGTTGTTCAATCATTGCACGTTGATCACCAGACTTGAGTGACAAGAAAGGATCAGTATATGTGTTGAGAGCCAGGATATGTCGGAACATGTCGTGAGTCATGCCCAAGATTGATTCTATTGCTTCCTGTGTTTCTCTGCTGTCGCCTTGGCTGTCATCAGTTGCTTGCTTTTCTTCTGAGTTTACATAGAATTTTAACACATTGGATTTGCGACCGCGCTCCACACGATAGTTCTGACCCTGCACAGCAAAGTCCAGACTCACCAGCATGTTTTTGCTGTTGGTTTTGTTAATGAGATTGTCGCGTTTGATATTGGTCAGGGCCTGTCCATACAGGGCATAACTCAAGGCATTGATGATTGTGGTCTTGCCGGTACCATTTCTAGACCCATCACCCCCAAGATCAAGATTTTCCCCTAGAACCAAAGTGAGATCCTGACGATCAAAATTGATTGCCTGCGTGGCATTGCCCACGCTCATGAAATTTCTAACTGTTAGGGTTTTGATTTGTATCATATCTTGGTTTTAGATTAGCCAGACATTTGGCCTCTAGACGTTCGCTTTCACGGTTATGGAAATGTTTTTGATAGAATGCAAAGTTGTAGTTTAACACATCTGTCATGGAAGTGCAAAGACTTTGGACTTGAACAAGTGATTTTGCACTCACCCATTCAACAATATCAACCACTGCCAGCAATCTTTTTTCAGGGTCAGTGATGTCGTCATACGATTCATCCCAGAATGCATGAAAGGTACGGAACCCTATATTGCGTAAGGAGGCCAACGATCCTGCAGGCCCTACGATCACAAACGGTCGTTTGCACACAATGGGCTTGATGGGTTTTTCACTTAGATATGTTGACGGATAGTGGTAAACAGTTTCGGTAACAACATGTAAAAATGCTTGTTGTCCCAACTCAGAATTCTGAGGTCCCATGTTGTGGGCAAAGTTGTCAACAAAATTTTTGTAAGACAGAGTGTCCGGAACAGCAGCCACAATCTGTTGTAGCTCTAGATTTTTTAGTAGCCATCTGTCGTTGATCCTGGTTATGGGATCCGGAGCAATTAACACAACATTAGACATCGTTTTTGCCCAAATGATTAAAGCTGACCATGCCATGTGGCAACAATTGTTTTTTGTCTAACAGAGCATAAAGTGCTCTGCGATGGAATCTAGGAATGCGATTGAGAGATTGATATTTGTGAGTAATAGCATCAGGGTTAATCTCTAGTGTAGGATCAATCTTGCGAACATCGTTCCATGTGGTCACAGCATAATAGTTAAAATGGCACATGCTATCTATTGCACAATCGTCTGTGGTCTCTGATCGTGCCAGTTGCCGGAGTTGTTCCGACACATCATGGTGCGATAGCACAAGACAAAAATAATTAGGAATGTCTAAATTGTGTAAGATACGCTGTAGATTGAGCAGAGTGAGACCGGGCTGATCGTTTGTGATATGATACTGAGTATCATACAACAAGAAAATAAATCGATAGTTTGACTCATACTTTGGCCGAGTCAACGGCTCAAGATCCAAGCGCAGCCTTTGCATGTCAAGATCATATTCATACAGATTGAATATTCTGTCAAATTGAAAATGTTTTTTTAAAATATTTTCAGTATCTGACGATATAACCTTCATCGGATGAAATTGAACAATTTACGAATGCGATCAAGATCTTGTTTGTCTGACAGTACCAAGTTCTCATCAGCAAACAACAGTTGCATGCCTTTATTGATAGCTTCTTCAAACACTTCTAGACGCTGTTCAAATGAGAGGTTGAATGCATACACACTAGGCAGTATAATGCCATCCACATGGCCCTGCTTGACTATGTTGCAAAATTGCGGATTCCATGTACAGTAACGATACTCGTTGTGGAAATCAATCACAGTCAATCCAAGATTACGACCATAACCAATCAAGAAATCTCGGATCATATAATTGGGAGTGGGGAAAATGTACTCACAATTTTGATCAATAAAAGTTACCCATTGGGCATTTCGGTTGAGTTTTGACAGATTGTTTTCAGTAGACTCTCCCTTGAATCTATAGAAACTGCCTGCTCTGGTAGCCAAATTCTTCGCCTTTGAGTGCCATCCTAGTGTCAAAGCTCACGCGACTCACGCCAGTGGTGTTGTTGATATTGCCATGGAGATGCCCTTGGTTGAACAACCAGGCTTGACCGTAATCAAGATTGACTGGCCATGAACGTTTCTCACATTCGGTTTGCACACGATCCATATCATACTGATGGGTATGTATGTCACTGATCACTTCCTTGGTGTCTTCCCAAGACATCACTTGCATGGTGTTGCTGTCAAATGCCTTGGTTATGGGCGTCCATACAGTGTAGGTCATGCTTTTGCCATATCCAGTCCAGTATCCGGTATGGAAAGTCAGCAACCGACCTTTTTTCTCTTGGTCGGGTACCATGAGGCGTATGCCCGGAGTGCGCTGAATCATGTAATTGGTATGCGGTAGTAACGGGTCAAAGTACTCTTCAATGTAAGCATCAACCAGGCGTGCAAACTCGCTACTGTTGCAAATTTTTTCAAACTTTTTGCGCAACTCGAGAAGCTCTTCTGTGGCAAAATACAAATGCAGATCTTCTAATCGAGTAAGGCCAGGCTTGATCTCTCGTGCAGCCTGCAAAAACAGCTCAGCCCAGTTGTATCGTGTGGTATCGTACGACATGCTTTTGTTGTCCCAATTGGGATCAATTGGCTCATTGTCGCTATAGCACTTCATAATTTGTTCAAGATTAGTCATGTTTGTTCTCTTTCAAAAATCCAGATACCTGCAGAGTATACTTGTCAGTCATGCCTGCATTTGCGCCCAGGTGAAGCACTGCATCATCCCAGAGCCAGCCTTGCCCCTGCTGCCAGTGTGTGTCCACTGTGTTGTCGTATTGTATGATATGTCCCATTTGCCAGTCTTCTAGATAGATATTGGCTCGCACTCGTGTTTCAGTTCGATCAGGAAATCGTTGACGTATTTGGTAGAAGGTGTCACGATGCCAAGGAACCACACAGCCAGGATGCTGTCGTATGCTACTGACTGTGACTACCTCAATCCCTAACTGTTGTCCAATTTCGGCATAATCAAGTTGCTCGCTAGTCCACCATAGCTGGCTGATCCTAGTGTTTTCAAAACAGTATGATTTTGGGAATCCGCCAAATTGATTGTGTATGTCGGTTAATTCATGAACCTGATGTTTGATACAACTGCCTTCATTGGCATCATAATCAGCATCAAGGAATGTACTGAAATCATATTTTAACTGAGCAGGTAATATCATGTTAGATCCTGTTTTTGTAAATCATGTTTGTATTTGATTGATGCGTTTTGATCAGCTAACAAATTCACACCGCTGCCACACATGATACTGCACCGTTCCAGGCGATCACCAGTCCAGGATGCTTGTATCTGTTTGAACCAAGCACCATCTACTATGTCTCTCAATCTGGTTTGAAACACGTTGGCTCGATCTCTACCACCAGCCGCAGCCATCATGGCTTTGATTTTGGCATGATCGGGAGTTTGTTCTGCCTCCAGCCCATACATGCGATCATGTAAAAACCCACAAGGAAATACAAAACCATCTGCGCCTATGTACAACATGTGATGTTGCTGCCAATAGCAGGATATCTTGGTGTCGCGCACATAAGATGCAAGATCCATCTGCCGCAACACGTCGTAAGCACCGTTGACATAGGGCTCGTCTGGTGGTTCTAGTATGTATTCCAATTGTCCATCAAGATCTAAAACTTCTACATGATCCACCATGTGATGGCTTTTGTTAAAAAATCGACCAGTTTTTTTCAAATTAAATTCACGAAACCCCAGTTGCCGGCTATGTTCTCTGGCTTCCGACACTTGATGTTGATTGTGTCGAAACACAATAAAATCCCAGACAGCATGACCACCATTTTTAATAAAAGCAGCGGCATTCTCCATCACACGGTCCCAGACCACGTTGCGTCGATATAGATGATTGGTGTCTGCTAGCCCATCAATACCAAATGCCACAAAGTCCACGCAAGTTGCTAGCTCTCGATAAGTTTCTTTTTTGCCTATGCCACCGTTGGTGTGTATGCCAATTTTGATAGTTGGGTTAGTGGCCTTTAACCAATGCACCATGTCGAGGATATAGCGATTGGCCATGGGATCACCGTAAGTCCCGCAAAAATAAATCATTTCCAACTGTTGCACAAAGGGCACATCAAGTGCAAGTTTTAGTTGTGCTAGATCCCAATTGGCTTGCGGTAAGGTGTCAATGGTTCGGCCTCCCCAGACGTTTCGCGGACATTGGGGGCAGGCAGCATTACACAGTGTGCTGATCTCTAGCTCTATACTGCGTATTTGGTCGTGTCCGTAATTCATTTCACCAAAGAAATATGTTGCAAACGCCGGTCAATTGCCAGTTGCACGCAATCTACTATATCACTGATCTCTCGACCAGTCCAGTTGCTCATGGACGACTGAAACCGACCAGGCTCAACTGTGCTGACTAATGCCTTGCTGTCATCATCTATTGTTATGCGGTTCATGTGGCGCCCAAACTGGCTCAAGGATTCTTTGGCTGCTTTGTAAGAAAACTGTGCTAGATCCATTCCAGGGAAGCTGGGCCACCAGGCGCTGGCACTACTGATGTTGATGATATGACACTGAGCATTGTGAGCATAACATGATGTTATGTAAGCTGGTGCTACAAAGTTCACAGTAAGGTTGTGCCAGATGTTGTCAGTGATGCAGCCTAGTGTGTTGACAACAACATCGGGTGTGGGAAATTGAGCTACTAACCGATCACAATCGGCTTGATATGCAAAGTCAAATTCTGGACGTCCCACAACACAGGCATCAGGCCACTTGCTCTGTAGAGCCTGAGCCAAGTGTCCTTTGCCAATGATCAACATCATAAGGTCTGATAGATTTTTAACAGCAGTTTGGGATCATAAAATTCGCTCTCGATTCTGTTGATCTGATCAAGCACAATTTGATCCACGCTTTCAAATTTTACATCACCTGGCGCCATGTTTTCTTCCAAGTCTCCGCGTTTGTTGGGAATCAATGCCATCTCTCGCAGATGGTACTTGTTAACGTAGTTTTCCTTGATGTAGTTGGCTTCTTCATAACTGATCTCAATGTTCAACTGCACCCGCACATGCATGTTGGGCTTGAGAATTTCATCAGCATGATCTATCACATGACTCAAATCCCACACATTGTATAGCGGTTGGCCAGGCCAGGCATGATATTCGGGCTCGCCGCCCCATTCCAGGATCATGCAGCCGCGATTAGCATCTCCAGCATCGGCAAAGTTATGCGGGAACGCATTGCCAATGTAGTGTATGTTGTTTTTGCGCTGACGCAAGTGAAAGTGGCCGGAAAACACATGACCAAATCCACCAAAGTGTTCGTTTTTTATTTCCCCATGATCGGGCATTTCTACCATGGCGTTCATCTTGAAGTGTGGCAGTTCAAAATGTCCAAACATGTACTGGCTACTCATTTTTTTGAGACGTTTATGATCGTCTCCCACAAGCCATGGTGCAATAGTTACATTGCCTTCTGAAAACCAGTCGTTTACAATCACAATGTTGGGGATATGCCGTGCCCACTCAGTTGAGTAGATGTCGCGCCGATCTCGATAATAGAGATCGTGATTGCCGGGAATAAAGTAAAAGCGATCAAAGGCCGCACTCAGCCGTTCCAGGGCACGCAGACTGTACTGCAAGGTCTGCATGTTGATTGACGCACGATGATGACTCCAGTCGCCCAGGAACATGCCCACGTCGCACTGTTTTTCTTTTGCAAGATCGATAAACCAATCCACATACGAAGCACAGTCTTGATTGTGCATGAGACTGTTTGATTTTAGGCCAAAATGGATGTCAGTAAAAACGGCTGCCCGCTTGAATAGATTAGACATCTCTAGATTATACTATTCTTTAGTACCGTTTGCAACCGCTTCGGCTATTTTGTTATGATTTTGAGAATTCTGGCGACTCCACGAAGGATTGAGACCGTTGATTTCCAGGATGTCGTCCCGGATGTTGTGCATTTTTTTCTCAATGTTCAATATTCTTGTGAACGAATTGGTAATGGCTGCGGTGTAGTAGGCAAAGGGATTTTGGCTCTTGCTTTCATCAAACTGCAAGCCAATCTGGCTGAGTTGTAACAGAGCCTGACCACGCATTTCTTCATTGTAGCTGTAGCCTCGCCAGTTGCTCCGGGTGGCATAGCGATCACACAGTTTGATAAACATCTGCGCCAGTTTGCGAGTCATCTGACCATGGTCACGACTGTAGTTGCCGGTCGCAAGATCGCCCTGCCAGTGGCTTCTGCCCACCACAAAGGGCACACGCTCATCTGACAAGCGATAGTGCCAGAACGGAGGAAAATTCACTCGCACATGTGTGGGATCTAGCACAGGCTCATCAACTAAATCAGCCAAGGGATCTTCAGGCGGAAGATCATCAATTCCAAGAATGTCTTCAATTTTTTTCTTTTTTGTCAAAGTCTTGGGCAGTTTTCTAGGAGCATGTGGAATGTGTTCCCAGGACGTTACCCGGAACACAAGATCAGTAAAGGGAATCTTTTTTTCGTTTACTTCAGTGCCGGTTTCGCGAGTGAGACGGGCAGCACGATTGCGCCGCGCCTCGGCCACTGTGCGTTGATTGATGCGACTGACATTGGGCAAAATAATATCAAACTGATGATCCAGCTCTCGATCAAGATACCAACAATATGTATTTTTACTGCGGTGAATTTCTTTTAAAATATCTCTGTTGTTGAGATAGTTGACCTTGGCGGCTGGTTTGGGTAATAAAGACATTGATGTCTGGTCTCCTGTGTTGTACTTATTATACACTAAATCATGGGGTTGTCAATGGTTTTCTTTAACTGCAAGGTTTATTTTTACAATAAATATTGTATAGGAAAACAATATGGCTACTACCCCAGGTTACGATCCAAAAAAAGCGGCACTGTTTAATCAACTCCGTCAACGAGGATTAGATGAGGATACCGCTGCCGCACAGGCTGGTATAACTGATGCTGAATCTGAAAATTATGCAATTGGTATGAATGGCCAACTGGGATCATTTGTCGACGGCTTTCCGGCTTCAGGAAAACTTGTAGACAAAGGCCAATTTACAAACGTAGACTATGATGTAAAAGCAGACGCACCGGTAAGTTCAAAAACCCCAATAACATACACAACCACCAGCACCACAGAAGTAAGCGGCGGTGGGTCTACCACTATTATTGATAATGCTCCAAAATCCACAGCTGCCAGCCAAGCACTACAGCCGGCTATCAATTCCAAGCAAGCAGAAATTGATCAGTTCAACCGAGACAATCCAACCAACTTTGTTAGAAAAAAACAAGGATTGCCACCTCTAACGCCTGAAGAAAATCAAAAACGATCAGAACAAGCACTGGCACTGGCGCAACAAAAGCAAGCTCTGACTGAACAGCAAGATTCAGCCAAAGAATCAGTTCCGCCCACAATAATAACAACACCAAACACAACCACAACCACTACCACAGTTACCACAGGCACAGCCGCTGTAAATGCCCCTGTTCAAGCGCCTGAAGGGCCGGATCCAGTTGCAAATCGACAAGCAGAAGTAGCACTTGGCGTCAGCTCGGGTCCCCCGATCAGCACACCTGGTCTAGTAGATGAATTTACCAACATAGATGAACAAATTGCATTAGAGGCCATTTTACGAGAGCCGCCGGTGCTGACACCTGAAGAAGTAGATGCTGAAATATACAGGGCCACCATTGACGTTGACGCCGAAATAGCAGCCGCTGCCGCAGATGCTCGATTTGAGCCTGACCCAATCGGAGCTGAAGATACTCAAAGTCTACCCAACGGTTTGCCCTACGATGACGATGGCAATCTCAATCCAGGCTGGTCATTAGATGAAGACAACAATCCAGTTTATGTGGGTGGTAATTTTGTAGAACCTGCGACACAAGCGTCAGCTGATGCTTCAAGAGCTGCTGCCACCACTGCTGCCGCACGAAGCCGAGCACAAGTACAGGCCACTTTGGCCAACCAGAAACGGCAGGCTGACCAGGGTGATTGGCGACTAAAACTGCGCTTGGCCCCGGGAGCACGATATCTCTATCGCGGTGAGGATGGGCAGGGTGTTGGAGCAGGTATATTGGCTCCTCTTGCTGTGACTGACGGTGTGGTGTTCCCGTACACACCACAGGTCAGCACCAACTACAATGCACGCTACAGTGAAACAGATCTTCCGCACTCTAACTACCGCGGTTATTTCTACAACAACAGCTATGTAGACGGAGTAAACATTGAAGCAATCTTTACAGCACAAGATACGTTTGAAGCAAATTACTTGTTGGCAGTGATACACTTCTTTCGATCAGTAACCAAAATGTTCTACGGTCAAGATGACGCATATCGTGGAGCACCACCGCCTTTGGTATTTCTCCAGGGATTTGGCACCTATCAATTCAGCCGACATCCTTGTGTGGTCACCAGTTTCCGCTACACACTGCCGCAGGATGTGGATTACATACGAGCTGATGTTGCCCCCATCACGGGCCTCAACATTCAACAACGTCGATCACCAGGTGGTGTACCGCCACAGAGCTTGCCTACCAATGTGTTCACTGGTGCGCTGGCACGCTTGGCTGCAGCCGGAGTGCCCAAAGGCGCTGTAAATCGAGGAGCACCAACCGACACTCTTGGGACCAACTCACCCACCTATGTTCCCACCAAAATGACCATGACTATTGAACTGTTGCCCATGCAAACACGCCAGCAAGTCAGCCAAGAATTCAACATGCGCGACTTTGCTTCTGGTGCTCTCATCAAGAAAGGATTCTGGTAATGGCTACCTATTCTAGTACCAGCCCCTATTTTGTCACAACATTCAGTCAGTTTTTTCTGGATGTAATGACCAATCGCCCCATACCAAAAGAAACCGATGATCAATTGTTTCGCATCAATCAGACCTATCAGTATCGTCCGGATCTTTTGGCCTATGACCTTTATGATCAAAGCCAGTTATGGTGGGTGTTCTACCAGCGCAATCCCAACACTCTGATTGCACCGCCTTGGGACTTTGAAGCCGGCAAAGAAATCTATCTGCCCAAGATCACTACTCTACAGACCGCACTGGGTTTTTAATCAATGGCCACTATTCAAAGTCTAGAAGCAGAACGTCTCCGGTTGTTGATTCGCCGATCAGAACTAGCAGAACGATTCCGATCAGGTGACGACTCAGCCATACCAGCCATTCAACAACTCAATCAAGAGCTAAGAGCAGTGGTATTGGCAATAGAAGCATTGGAAAACCCTAGTCCTGTTGAGAGTGCTGGACAAGTAGTGGCTAACGCACAGCTGGCCAATGACGATCGAGCAAACAACCAAGCACCTGATACTGAGCGACAGGTTTTGGCACCAGAGGGGCGACTAACCCCGCCCACTTCAGCTATTCCATCCAATGCCAGTTCGGATGAGAGTGCGCCCACTTCTGGTACCGATGCGGACACACGCTCTGCGGCACAGGTACAAAGTACCCCGGCCAGTACAGCACAAACACCAATATCCCCGGGGCAGACAAATTCTACTGGTGCCAACCCAACCCCATCCAATCCATCTCCCACACTCAATCGAGGAGTAGCTGCCGCTGGTGATGACAATACAAATCAAGTGATCAATAGGATCAACACCATATTTGGTGGAGCATCAGCTGTGATTACTCCCTCGCCTAATGTATTGGATCGAGTGGCCAGTTACACTTACAATATCAGTATCTATCTCTCTACCCCCGAACAGTACCGCACACTGCGACAGACTGGCTTTCCCAATCTTTCTGGAGCCAATTTACTCATGCAGAGCGGCGGAGCCCCCACAGGCCAACGCAACCAAGAATTTCCTTTGGATTTTTATATTGATGACCTATCGGTGACCAGTGTGCTACAGGGCAAGGGCACTGGCGGCGCACACAATGCTGTTGAATTGAGTTTCCGAGTGTATGAACCGCTTGGTGTGACATTTCTAGAGCGGCTGGCTGCAGCCACAAGAAAATTTGTACGCAATGCCAGCCAAACTGTACAGACCAAGAACTATGCCGCGCAGGTGTATCTCATGGCCATACGTTTTTGGGGATACGATATAAATGGAAATCTAGTGCGTGTGGCCAATGCTGTGAACACACCTGGATCCAGCCAAGAGCAGGGACTGATTGTTGAAAAATACATTCCTTTTCGATTCACACAAATAAAATTCAGACTGGGCGGAAAAACAGCCACATATGAATGTCGTGCAGCCACACCGCGTGATTACGTGGCGCCAAGCCAAACTCGCGGCATCATACCCTACAACATTGAACTCACATCAATCACGCTCAAAGAACTTCTGGGCACTGATCTTGCATTTGGTACTACTAATCAAGCACGCGATAGTGAGGGCAGGCCCAACACCGCTGATAGATCGTCCCCACAAAATACTGGCGCACCAGTTAACAATGCCACAGAACCCTCACAGTCATCAGCGCCACCCAAGGCAACGGCTGCGCCCAGGCCCACACTTATACGCGGCCTCACTGCCGCGCTCAACCAGTTTCAACAAGAGCTTGTGCAACAACAGAATGCGCAGTATGCAGACGTTTACAAAATAGTAGTCAACGAGCCGGTGCTGAAAGATGCTCAATTACAACCTCCTGAGGCCGCGGCCGGGTTGAGATCTGTGCCCATGACAGCTGGACAAACAGCCGGAGCACAAAAATTAGGCATCAAACAGAATGTAAATCGTGAATTTAAAAATGTTGCCGCAGTGGCTGGCATGAGTATTATACAATTTCTAGATCAAGTGGTTCGTAACAGTAGCTATATTTTTGATCAACAGACCAAGATCTGGGAAAAAGACTCAAGCGGAGAATGGAAAGTGACTCCTAGAGGATCTAGTGGATCCACCTTTGCTTGGTATAGAATTGGCATGGATGCTGTGCCCCTAAAGGACAAGTACGATCAAATACGAGCTGATTATGCCTATGAGATTACCTATACCATCACACCCTATCAAGTGAACGATGTCAAGAGCAACTGGTTCCCGCAGTCAAAATTCAACGGAACTCATAAAAAATACGAATACTGGTTTACAGGTCTCAACACTCAGATTCTTGACTATGAACAAAACTACGACTATCTATATTACATAACTATCAATGGTGGTCAAGGCACGCCCAGTACCTTCACTGACTACAGAGAATACACACAATATGCTTTCCAACCACGTGCACCCGAGGCCAGC
>Ga0114978_10003220_pt1 | contig 13397 bp, 2 predicted proteins | sample S_140212_EF_Meta_FD_87027 | JGI IMG/M metagenome (GOLD analysis project Ga0114978, IMG submission 87027) | Freshwater microbial communities from Lake Simoncouche, Canada to study carbon cycling - S_140212_EF_MetaG | ecosystem: Environmental > Aquatic > Freshwater > Lake | place: Lake...
GATATGCCATGTTATTTTACCTGTTAGAATGCCGGTGGACCGGATCTGATTATAAAGTTCATTGATAGAAACGGATTCATCAATCCCACAGCAGTTCCAAGAGTAACCCCTACTGGTTTTTTGACACTACCGCTGTCTTTGAGGTATTGTGCCTGCCCAGGAGCCGTAGGTCCTAGGCCAGAAGTAGCTAGTGGATCAAGGGTTGTACTTACCACTACCGCAGCGTAATCCTGTGTAGCTGTTGACAAAGTATGACTGTGTTCCGGCAAGTTGGCCAAAGTCAATGCTACCGAGCTAAGTCCTGCTGCACCTCCTAGAATCGTGGCCTGCACGTCTGGAACACGGCCTGCGGTGCCGCCGCCTGCGTCTATATAAGGGCCTGCTGATGTTGGAATAGTTCCTGCATTATCCATGTTATCTTTACCTAGAGCAAATCTACCCCTAAGGTCGGGCAATCTAAATGTGTTCACGCCTGCCAGGGCAGTAGCTCCATTGTATATAACTCCAATAATGTCGAATAAATCACCATATTTTGATCTTTCAATTTCTGATCCATCACATAACAAATACCCATCAGGTGTAGTTCCGCCAGCATACGGTAATATTGCACCAATTGGCACAGCTAAATCTCCCATGAAAACTTCTCTAGTCTGTTTCAACAATCCCGAACTAGCCAAAGTACTTTCACTTGGTCTATATGTTAATACAAAATCTCCCTTTTTACCCCGGTTAGGTGATGGTTCACTTTTACCTGCTATGATGTTTGCAGTAAGAGTAGCATTGAAGATTTTTGTTGCGGCACCTACCTGACCGTCAAATGGCACTGCTGGTGACACCACATCGCCCGCTAGTTGAAAGCTGGTCACTGTGCTTAGGGCAGTGGCAGTGTTGGCGTTGCCGCTGATATTTCCTTCTAACACACCCTGTATAGTATCTGCTATGACTGTTTTAGCACGTATATTATTAAATCTTTTTAAACCTGTGCCTAAATCATAAGTGTTGGTGAGACTTGGTTGGATAGTATTGGTTTGTAGAATTCCAGTAACATCTATCCCATCTCCCACAATTAAGTTTTTAGTAATCGCTGCGCCGCCCAGGGTGCGTATACTACCATTATTCAAATTACTACTAGCTGTGGTGTTGGTAGATACCAGTGTTCCTGTGAGTTTAAAATTACCAATAATATCCAGAGATTCTGTTGGATTTTCTTGATTTATTCCTACAAGATTATCTATTACTCTAAGTATTGTTGCAGGAATTCCGTTTCTGTTAGTCTGTAAATCAAGAGAACTACCTGCCGCAGAGTTGTATATACTATTAGATGATGTAGTCGATAACAATTTAAATGTTTCGTCAACTCCGATAGAAAGACCATTGTTATTTTTTATTTTTATTTCATAGTCAGTTGTGTTAATGGTATCTGATCTAAGAAATGTTCCTGCAGATTTTTCTACTCCGCCCACTAGTAGTGCTTGGGCATTTTTGGCGGTACCATTGAGCAGGGGCAAAAAACCGCCTACAAAATTAGCTATTTCAGTGGAGTCGGCCGGAGCACTTATGTTTATTCCAGATTTTACCGTAATAAATCCAGTTATTAAAGTTTTAGGAGTAAAGCTGTCTTTGCTTATAACAATTACAGGAATGTCAGCAATGTAAAATACCAATATGAATCTGTCTACGTTGTCGGAATCAGCTATTTTTTCTATAACTGGTCCATACCTTAAACCACCTACTGAACTTTCTGTAGGACCAACTAAAATCCATCTTGTACCAGTGAATATGCGCAGTTGTTGATTTGTGGTATCTACCCAAAGTTCTCCGACTTTACTGTTCTCAACCGCAGGTTGGCTAACGCCTTTCTGTATGCCTGACGCTGCTTTCCAGGCAGTGTTATCCCATATTTTAAGAGTTTGTGTGCCACCGGTGCTGTCATACCATAATTGTCCTTCTACTGGATTTACTGGTTGATCAGTAGATGCAAAATTTTCCAGCAGTGATAAAAAGTTTTCTGCTATGATTTGTCCGTAGCCTGTGACATTTCGACCGGGGAACACTAGGCTGGTATCTGTGCTAGAAGTATTATCAAATACCGTGATAGGACTTTTGTTTTCGTTATCTGTAAAATTAACTATGTATGGCATGTTTATACCTCAGCAAAGCCAGTTAAACTCTGCACACGAATGGTGTAGTCTATCTGTAGCAATCTGTTCAAACTTTTTTGCACTGGATGAAATATAACATGTGTCAGTAGCTTGCCGTCTGATGTATTTGGGCCGAGTCCTTTTAATCCTAATTCATCAAATACAAATTCACCACTCATGTCTACGCTGTTGTCAAAGGCTTCTTGATCTAAGGGCTCACCATAGTCTAGCAAACAGCTGATCAAAATATCACTGTAGGTGGCGCCGCTGATATGTCTAATTTCCATTTTGTTTCTAATCGGATCTTGATTTTCGATGGCGTTTTGATCCACCACTTTTTGATAGGTTTGATTATATAAACTAGAATTTACTCCGACTGTGTTAGGGGTAAGATACGTGATAAGTCCTGTAGGATCTACTGTGGTTCCACCTGTACCAAAAATCATTTGATACACTGTTCCGTAGCCTTGATTGCTTAGACTGTTGACCATGGCCACACTCATATTTTCATAGTGAATGGCATTTCTTTTGTCCACAAAAACTTCTTTGGTTTCAGGATCATGAATTTTTATATGTCCTTCGAAGTGAAATCCGCCCGTTTCGTTTGGACGATCTTGAGGAGTAACTATTGGTTGATCTTGATTATTTGGCATTTTGATCTCTTTTTGTTCCATCATGTATTTATTCAGGTATAGCTGTGGTCTTTTCCACAATGAATCTAGCTATTGCGGTGTCTGAATTTATCAAACTCACACCGTCTGTAGCTGTGGTTTCTCCTCTAGTATGCCAGGTTCTACCCTGTCTGCGTAACACAGTAATTCGAGTTCCTGCTGGTAGTACAGTGGTAAGTCGTATCTGTGCTGATACGCCGTCTACACTGAATTCAGCTTCTTGTATCTGATCTGCAGCTGGGCTGGCGGCACCATTGGCTTCTACGTAGACAGATTGAGGATCTTTTTTCAATCTACGACCTGCAGCAAAAACTTCTATTTGATCACAAGGACCATGGGTTACTGGTATAGCGTTTCTGTACCACGTACCGCTTCTGGTTCCCTTTTGAGGTATAAAATCTAGCGGCCCAATTAACAATGTGCTACCGTCACTGGTAAAATCTGTTCGTTGTTGAACTTCGTTATAAGGTATAACTTCACTGTATCCTACATCAACCACTACCGTGCCTTGAGCATATGTGTTTGCTATAGATGTTCCTTGAGCACCTCTACGTAGTTGACTCAACGTGTTACCCGACTTGGACATGTATTCAATGCGTTCACCTTGAATGAACACAACACCTGGTAAGTTTCTATTGGCTATTGGCTGAGACAGTCCAGTAGCATCAGTAACTTCTATTGTTGTATCGTAATAGTTTAACACCTTGGCTAATTTACATTCATCTTTTGAAAATCTATTGTAATGAAACACATTTAACATGTCTTTGTGAATTTCATAGGCCGACGGTAATTTAAAGATATCATTGGAAAAGTTCACAATTTTTATAGTATCTGCAGGAGTTGAGTCCACTGTGATGTATACCACCGCTCTAGGCAAACTCACATAATAATCTTTGTCTTGTCTTAAACGAAGTCCGTTTTTATATACCCACACATAACTTACTGAAATTGGAGATCTTGATAATTGATGCTGTACTTGACCCCCACTGCTTTCATCTTGAACAATATTCATAGATGGATACTCGCCAAACCAGGTAACATTAACTGCAGGGTATGTCGAATCAGATACTGTAGAATCTCCAGGAAATCCAAAGTCAAATGCGGAGTCGATAGTGATAGTGTTATCTTGTATAGAATATTCTGCTCTAAGATCATTTTCAATCTTAATAGCATCGCCGATGGATAATTTAGATGCGTTAACAGTCAGCACTTTAGCAGGTCCATCTAGAGTATAGTCTACAATAAATGTTCTAAGTATATTGTTTATAAAAACTTTTAGATTTGCTGGCAATATGCTACCGCCAGGTTCAAGTGGATCTAAACCTAGAGAGAATATATTATTGGTACCGTCATAGACAGCATACACGGTATCAGGCCCTTTCAACAACTGACCGGCGGCTTCGACTATCATTGAGCTTAGAGTCGACCCTCTAGTTAATTCACTAAAGCCAGTGATCTCAAAACTTCTTGTACTTCCTTCAAAGTAGAAAGTCTGAGTATTGACCTGTACCAAAGACAATCCCGAACTATCAATATCGTCTGTTGATTCCAAGCATACTATTTTAACTACATCACCTACAGTAGGAGTGATTCCGAAATCTATCAAAGTTTTTCCCACGGCATCGACTACATCTGTGCTGTTACGGAATCCCACATCAACTTGTGTGCCATTTACACTAACAAATACACTACTGGTATTATCATAATTAGCATTAGTTAAAAATAATCCGGTGGTTCCATCTGCGGTATAACTTTGATAATCTAAAATACCAACACCACCGATTCCTATACTAAGTATTTCCACAAATTCGTCTACTAATGGAGCTACTAAGAAATTTACGGTATTTGTTTGAAGATCAATAGTGTAGTGTGTGTTAATAGTTCTTGGTGTGTTAGACACATACACAAACACTGACTGACTTTCTAACACTGTTTGTCCTATGGCAAATTCTGTATCTGTACCGTTGGCTGTTTTTACGTTGGATTGTAGTGTTGCTGCACCAGAAATTGTGTTATTGTATACCTTGATCGAGACACTTTCTATAACCTGCCCGGGAACATTTTCTTCGGGGGCCGGAACCACGGTAGGATCTATGAATTTACCCCCAGTGATAGCTATTTCTTCTGCAGTTGTTCCAGTTGCAGTAACGTATGCTCCGTTGATCGACGACAGCGATCCTCCACTGAGTTTGGTATCTAAAATATTGGCATCTGTTATAACAACAGATCCGTCACTTTCTATAGGACGGAAAATTAATATATCTCCGTCTACAGTACTTAGATATTCACCAATGGCCACTACTGCGTTTATACCATCGCCAATAAATGTTGGCATTTCTGCTGTGGGATTTGTGCCTGTGCTAGAATCCTGCACCTGTGAATAATTTTCATCATCAACACGTACAGTGATATTAGTATTCTTTCGTTTGATATAGATATTGATTTGTTGACCAGCAGCTGGAATATACGGTAGTGTTACTGTAGCGGTACTGCCATCAGCAATGTGATAATAATCCGAACTAGACTCTACCGAATCCCAGTTGTCTGTGAACCAAGGCAGAGCATCCCAGCCGCCAGTGACATCAAATGTAGTACCCTGGATTCTAACTCCGCCAAAGTCAATACCTGTCATCAATTGATTTAGTTCTTTTCCTATCATGCCTTCTTCGGGTGAGTAGAATTGATCGATTCTATTCACAGCATCTAATAACAGAATATTTTTGTCATAGATCACTGTGATTTCATCATCTTTAGGCGGAGCTGAGTTAAATGTCAGTTTTCCGCGCAATAAAGAATAACTATCAGTGGCTTGATAATATAGATTGATTGTATATTCGCTGGCTAGTATCACTTGTGTTTTTTTAGTTGCGAATGATTTCTGTGTTACTTTAATTTTCGATTTGTCAGTTGTTGGCGAGTAATTCAACAAGAACACAGCACTGCTACCTGTGGCCGTAAATGTCTGTGTCTGTGAAAAGGTGTTGTAAATTCCGCTTGTAGAAATTCTATCAAATTTCACTGAGACACCAAATGTTCGAACTTGAGAATCACCTATGATCGATACTGCTTTAGCTTGAATAGAGGTAGGAGTGTTTCCGCCTACCAATGTGATCGTCGGAGCCGTGGTGTACCCAGCTCCTGCAGTTAGTACCTGTATACTTGAAACTTTGCCGTTGGAGATAAATGCTTTAGCAGTGGCGCCTGAGCCTGTTCCACTAATCAACACCTTAGGGGGAGTAGTGTAGTCTGAACCCTGTTGATACACTTCTATAGCAGTCACCGTGTAAGCATTATTATCTGCCCACCATTTCCATGGATACTGCGATATTTCTGCAGATGACGCATTAACGGGATTAGCGCGGCCATCAAAGATTGAATATGACGGTGGTAAATCAAAATCAGCCACTGCCGATGGATAGGGTTCCGGTGTATCATAACGACTTACATATTCTCTAACCGTGGTTCTAAATGGTTTAACTTCGTTGATGTATTCTTGATAACTCTGTAAATTATCATTTTTGTAATTGACTTTTTGTTCAAACGCCCCAATATTATGTGTGGCATTTAGGAAGCTGGTTTTAAACACCCAATCTACATATTGCTGTTCACTGAACACGTGTCGTATTGAAGCAAAAAATAATTTGTTCCATTCTACTGCATAGTCACCGATAAACACTTGTTGTTTGATCGCTGTGAAGATATTTCTTAATTCTCTAGAATTTTCAATGTCATATGTTGTGGTATCAAATGCTTGTGTGTTGTCAAAACCAACCCCGGTTATACCTGTGTCATATAATGATGGATTTAGTTGGATGGTACCGTTTTGTCTGCTGACTAATAGGTACCTGTCTAGGAACGATTCAGCAGTGTCCGAGATTTTTTCAAATACTGCCCAGCCGCCAGCAGCGTATTCTTTGACTTTTATGATATCACCGATAGTAATTTGAGCATCGACTACTTCGTAGATACTGTTCAATTCTTTAATTATTCGAAGATTGCTGTTATATCCGGTACGAACCCAATCTATTTTACTCCAATATTTGGTGGTATCAAAGGATTGGGATTTGCTACGGAAATAGATTTTTCGAGAATCATCCCAAGAATATATACTCCAGAAATTATTTAAAGTAGCATCGTTGTTTACTAACACAGAGAAATATCTAACCTGAATAGATATGCTACTGTATTTTTTACCACGATTAGTTACTACCACAGCAATCACACGGCCTTGGCCGTCAATATGGCAAACTGCTGTGGCATTTATTCCGTCACCGGCTATAATAAGTGGGGGGCCAATATAAATTCCGCTTTGTTCTTGATCAAATAATTCTTTAGGTTTATATCCGTATCCCGGATCCACGATGTCTATAGTATCTAATTCACCATTAATTAAATTTCCTCGTAACACAGCACGGCGAGTGTTGATTGTTCCCACTGTTTGAAGATCAGTATCAGTGTCTACCACCACATCATAAAGGTTTAACGCAGAACTAGGCACAGTATCTACGCTGCTGAGATTGGTAAAATCTATGGTTTCTGCAAACGTTTCTTTTTGTAAAATATTATTGATATATTCTATAACAATTTTTAGTGCTAAAATCCTATCAACAAACATGGTCTGACGGGGTCGATATTCGATTCCGTATTTTTGTTTAGCTGATAGCGATGTATCTGGAATTCGATTGCCGGCAATATCTGACCCTACAAGACTGTCAATCCATTTGTTTTCTAGTTTAGCAGAAGGCAAACTATCAGCCACACCTTCTGTAAGCAATTGATATTCATTGTGTACAGGAATCTGTGATTCTAAATTTTTTCTAATTTGTAGATTTATCAGAGCGGTGTCGGACTGCATAATTGATTTAAAATTATAACTCAAAAATTTGTCTGATTGCAAAAATGCCACAAATGCAATACCGGTACCTGAGGGGTTAGAAATTAAGTTTGCTACTTCAGCTGCTGATCGGGTACGATCAGCCATGTTAGTTGGAGTCACGGCCTTGCTTCTAACCCAGTAATAGTATAATGTTTCAGAAACTTGGCCAGTGGTAGAACTAAAGAAAAATTTCACACTGTAAACATCATTGTTGGGATATAACGGCTGTCCGCTGATACCTTGAGCTAGTCCTGCATTGGTGTCTGCCAAAGCTGCCCATTCATTGGGTAGTAGCACTGTTTCTACCCATTCATAAACATCAATACTAGCGCCTTGAACTGTTTGATTCCAATTTCCTATTCTATAAGCAGAATCGTTTTGTTCTGCATATTGAAACTTAGCGGTACCAGTATTCCACCATAATTTACCTACATTTTTTTCCAACCAGTTAATGGTGGGATCTACTACCACCGATGATGTACCTACAGTATATACTGCGGGGTCATAGGAAGTTTTATATTTTATTTCTTGTTCAGCTATGTTTAATATTTTTCCTCTAGCAGCATCAATGTAGTCTATATCTTGTATTTTTACATTTTTGACATTGTCATAGAGTTCAATTTTCTTTATTTTTCTTAGATCGACCAATGGCTGTTGGTTGGTCAACGTGGTCCAACTTGCCCCGGCAGCATTGGAAGTAAACAGGCGAGCAATTCCTTGATAGGTATTTGTCACTGAATTTCTATAGTAAGGAGACCCAACCAGCAACTTTGTACCCACACAATCTACACTGTGACCAAATGATTCATCTGTTTGTAAATCACTGTCGAGCTTTTCTGTGAGGAAAAATATTTGATCTTTTTTATCAAACACATAGACTCCGCCAGTAAATCCTTGTTCTACATAAAATCGTGTTCTGCTATTGTCGAATGTAGTACCTTCTAGTAGGTCAAAGTTGATAGGAAATGGAGTTTTGGTATTTCTAGCACCTACAGCTATTTTCGCACTATCAGGACTCACTGATACAGCAAAGCCAAAATATTCGTTGGCATATATTTCATAGCTCTGTAAACGTTGTTTCACACGGTATTCAGTAACTGGTTGATCTAGTTCCAACACAAATACAGCACCTTGATCTTGATAGTTTACATCTGATCTAGGACAAGAAACAGCCAAGATTGTTCCGTTGGAATCCATGTCCATGCTAAACCCAAATTGATCCCCTGTGCTGATAACTAATCCAGAATCAATGTCAGTGAACGACGACAACGAGCCGGCGTTGATCATCTGAGTGAGTGCATAGGAATCGTATTCAGTTTTCTTATAAACAAAAATCTTACCGCTGGAAGTGGTGGTGCTGTCTCCAACTTGTTGCCAATTTACACTGTCTGAGGGATCTTCATTGTAACTTCGATATGTACTGTCTGGGCCTAAAAATGCATCCCCTAACTGATAATACTGATATGACTCGCTAGGTGATCCTCGATATCTAACTGTTTCACCTTCGATATATTCTACATCGGCACGCCATAGTCCTCTATAATTAGCAAAGTATGCGCCGTCACTGTCGGGTGCGCCTATGACCAATATACTACCATCACTGCTCATGGTCATAGAAAAACCAAATTGATCTCCCTGCTTGACCAATTCTGCTTTTTGTGTATCTGTCAATAGTCCTGTAGTAGTAAATTCTAAGGTAGACCCATCATCTTCTACAGAGATATTTGTAGGCAAAGAACAGTGGGTAGAAATCTCGCTGACTTTTAGCCAGTTCTGAGAATCTAGAGTTATGGTGCTGCCGTCCGATGTTGACCCATCTAGGCTCTGCCATAGATTGCCTCGAACAGCTTCGCCCACAGGATCTTGGGCCGCTTGCCACACTATTTCACCTTGCTTGTATGAATCAAATAAATTGTAGATGCCCTTGTACAGAGGGTTTTCCATGTGTGTCCATTCAGTTCCGGTGTACTTGATAAGATATACTCTACCTGTGTTGTTGTAAGAACCTATGGCAGATACTGCTAGATAATATTCGGTTCCGTTCGCTCCGATGGTGATTTCTGATCCAAATTTTTCGTTATCCGTAGGTCGGGGACTCACAAACGCTGTGGTGTTTATGTATCTACCGCTGATAAATTCATATACAGCAACCATGCCTTGTTGATAGTACCCGGGATTACGTGCTGATGTTTCAGCAGGAATGACTGTGGTATGCAGGACCCAGTCATCTGAATTTATAGCTACCTGTGTACTACCATCACCTAGACCAACAAAATTTCCATTGGCATTTAATGCTCTATAAAGTCTACCACCATACAGCACGATATCATTTTGTTCATAGGCCACTTCAGTTTGCCACTCGCCCATGTATCTGTTCACTACGCCGCTGGCGGTAGGCGCACCAATTACTAGATATTTGCCGTCTGGACTTACTGCCATTTTTTCGCCGAACGATCCTAGAGCAATGTCATAGAATCCAATAGGTGGTGCTATGATCTGTTTTAACGAAAGTCCTGCGTCTGTTTCCACATACACATTTACAAATCCTGCGCCAGGCATGCTGCTGATCACGTGTTTATTAATGTTATCGTAAATAACTTTAGAACCAGTGAGTAATGGTGCTGAGGTACCAAAATCTATTATGGGTTTTGCAGTATATAATTTATTTTTCTGTACCACTTCCCATTGATCGGAGCCATTGTTATCTACGAAAATCAATGATTTGTTTTTTAGTAGTGCGACCGGCTGTTGATCAACTGCTGCATAGTCAACAAATCTTGCTGTGACTAGCAACTGAATATTAACTGTGGTACTAGCATCTAACTCGGGATCACTAACATCTGCGCTGACCACGACTGTTATGGTGGTATTAGTCACTGCACTGACTTTAAAGAATCCGCTGAGATTAACGATCTCACGGAATCCCACATAATCATCAACTGCTATTGAATGTGGTCTGTTTAGTGTTAGAGTAACTACAGTATCGTCTATACGCACTGCTTCGATAACATATAACAGTGGGGATTCGTTGACTCGCAGTATCTGCCACGAGTCTTGGTTGAATGTTACCCAGATGTGATCATTTTCGTCAACCGTGGTTATGTCTAGCGTGGTCAATTGATCCAATGTACCGACCACATGTTGATACTGTCCCGAACTAACATAACCAGCAGTTAATTCAGGTTCTAGATCTACTGCGGTAGGTAAAATATCCGTGGTGTAAGGAATTGAAGAAATCGTAAAATCATTGGCTGTGAATCTATAATATTGATCCAAGGCATTAGGCGTTTCACTACTAGTAATCAAATGTGGCTGTGGATCTAATTTAAATCTATTCTTTTCTAGTTGAATTTCAATTTCTGAAAATTGATCCACCCCACCAATCTGTCCTAGTCTAAAGGCCCATTCTTCATTGAGTACAATACTATCGGATCCCGATCTGCTGAGCTTGTTAAAGATTTTAGTAACACTATTTGCAGTACCTTTTTCTCTAATAAATCCTTGGTACAATTGATATTGACTCACAGAATCTTCTGCAAGATTCTGTAGATAGTCTCGTTGTTGATAACCGATGGTATGTCTAGCTAATTCTCGTTGACTTTGATCTAGTCCCTGAGACGAAGTTTCAAAATAATCGCTGAATTGTTTTATTTTATAATCAAAATTTGACACTAGTTGTTTGACTGGTTTTGAATCTAGTTTTGCCCAGTAAGCATCGTTGAATGTTTCTGTGCCTAATTGATTTACAAGGCTGGTCCAATCATAAGATTTGTAAGATACAATATCTCCTAATCTGTAATCGTTGAAAGGTTTCCAGGTCTGTATATCAACATTATCAAATATAAATCCGGGACTGGTATAGTCACCGTCCCAATCTACTGTACGGAAGGCCTGCATTTTAATACGGCCTTGACGATATCCGGTAGGCTTATCATAGATAATATCATTGAATACTGTGCGATCATCAAACACAGTAACATGCTCTTTTATTACATAATGCAGTCTTGCATAGTAGATACCGTCAGTGGTATTTGTGGTTTCTATCTTGAGATTTTGAAAGCTTCTATTAACATTTAAAAATCTTGGAGCCAACGGCGTTCCATCTCCCTTAAGGATTTGGTAGTCATAGAATCCGTCTAATAGATTATCCGGTGTTCCTATCGGCACTGAAATCTCTAATTTTTGTGCAGAGGGACTTAGAGCAATGATAGCTCCCGGTTCCCAATTGTGCTTGGTCCAGAACATAAACTCTTTAGCAGCACTGAGCCAGTCCTGGCTTATAGAATTTTGAGGATCATAATTATCAAAGATGATTCCTTGTGTTTTTAAATAGCTTTCATACCCTAACAGCAGATCCACTACTGCTTGCACGGTGTTTAACTGTGTTCCGTAGCTTATCTGTCTCACTGACAGCGTGTTGAACACACGTCTACGCTGAGCTTCTATTGCACCTATTTTAGGCACATCTCCAAGTTTTTTCCATTGACTACGATCAAAATCTCCGCTACTTCGATGTGTTTTTAATGCACGATAAAAATTGCTCTGGTATCTTACTAGTGTGCCATTATTGTAGTTTTTGTCTTCAATCCAGTCAGTGAATGATTCACTAACACCCCCTACAGAGATTACGGGATCTTTGCTGCTGGCTTGGGCTTGATGATAATTGAAGTAGGGATGAATATCATCATATCCTGCTAGTATCCAACCGCCTGCAGTTTTTTCCAGTCTCACGCCACTATAGCTTACAGTAGTTACTGGGCTGCTGACATTGAATATAATGTCGTAATTTTCTGCAGGAATAAAAATTCCAGAAGTAGTAGCTGAGGGGTTTTTAGAATCTAATAGATATTTCTGCTGTTGTTGATCAACGAATCCGCTCATCCTAAAACTAAGGGCCACGTCTAATTTTTCTATTTTAGTCTGTAGACTATCTGAAGACAATCCTTGAGATTTTGTATAGCTGGTTAGATACTTTACCAACCCCAACGCTGTAGAATTTGTCACGTAAGGTGCGATGTCTGCGATGGTTACAAATAAATTTGTGGTGGCGTTTACATATTGATCTAACTTGTTTTTTACAATTCTTGATCTATCAAAATTATCAGGAATGTATTCAAATGGTTTCATCAAGCACATGGCAGTGACTGTTGCGAAAGGCCATTCAGAACTAGATCTCCATGCGTATTCTACCGGACTCACATCTCCTAATACAAAAGGACCGCGATTGTTGATCAATGAAAAATCCTGTGCTAGATTAGAATCCAACGGACTCAATAGTTTGCCGTCTCCATCTACTGGTATATGACTAACAAGTCCTGGACGTTTGTATCTATCATGCCGGCCTGCTCGAACGCCTTGGCGAACTATTCCGGCTTCAAGGTCTTCCCAAAGAATTAAGTTATTGCTGGTATAAGGTGCAGCACCGTATTCTTGTTGCCACCAATCAGGCTGTTGACTAAATCCCAGCATCTCCCAAGGACAGCGATGTGGGCGATCGGTGTCATAGAAATGTTGATATACCCCGCGCCACCAGCCAGGGATGTTTTTGGTCTTGGTAGGGTCTGACATATTTGAATAGGTGTAAGTGAATGAGTTCTCACTGTCAAAATATTCATTCAAAGTATAATTGATGTTGGTATTTTGTATCCACTTGAGGAAATCCTGCACTACGATACCATCTAACTGAGGCTTAGAATATTCGCCTACACC
>Ga0114978_10003223_pt1 | contig 13397 bp, 34 predicted proteins | sample S_140212_EF_Meta_FD_87027 | JGI IMG/M metagenome (GOLD analysis project Ga0114978, IMG submission 87027) | Freshwater microbial communities from Lake Simoncouche, Canada to study carbon cycling - S_140212_EF_MetaG | ecosystem: Environmental > Aquatic > Freshwater > Lake | place: Lake...
ATTCGAGCAACTTCGACAACCGCGTACACGAGTACGCCGAGCAGATCCACAGCGGGGACTTCTGAGAAAGGTATAATGTACATATGAACAGCAACACCACCGCCACACTCACCTTCGACCTCGACCTCGCCTACGATTGCGAGGGGATCGACGAGGGCCTCGCCGAGTTCCTCGCCTGTGCGCCCTACGCCACCGTCAAGGTGCTCGAGGCCGCAGGGCCTGCCGGCTGGCCCCTCGTGCGCTTCGTGATCCCGTCGAGCAAGCTCGACGAGTTCGCCGAGGCCTACGGGATCGACGCCGACGAGCTCCTCGAGCTCGCCTAGCTCGATCGAGGGCGCCCCTCCGGGGGCGCCCGGTCGAGCAAGTTCTGAGATCTGTATAATGTACTCATGGAAACGACGAAAGGACAGAACATGACAAAGTACCCCGACATCGAGGTCGACCTGATCGGGCGCGACGGCAACGCGTTCGCGGTTCTCGGCAACGTCAAGACCGCCCTCCGACGCGGTGGCGTCGAGCAGGTCGAGATCGACGAGTTCATGGCCGAGGCCATGAGCGGTGACTACAACCACCTTCTGGCCACCGTCGCGCGGTGGGTCGAGATCGCCGACGCCGGTGAGGATGAGGACGACGCGGACGCCGAGTGGGACGAGTACTGGGCCGACGAGGACGAGGACGACGACGATGACTTCTGAGAACATTATAATGTACTCATGAGCAGCACGACGAACACCGCAAAGACCAACAAGCCCTCCACCCGCATGCACGAGGTGTACGACCCGAAGTTCCGCCTGGTCGTCTCCTGCGGGAGCCGTACCCACTGCCTGCGGTACGCGGACAACTCGCCCCGCCTCGACCTGGTCGTGCGGGTCGCAGGGCGGTGAGCGACAGGCGGGCCGCCCCTCACGGGGCGGTCCGCCGGCGCTTCAGTTCTGAGATCGGTATAATGTACTCATGGGAACAACGAAAGGACACACGATGATGACAACGATCGAGAAGAAGATGGCGGTCCGCCAGGCGGTCGCCGAACTGGTCGCCTTCTGCGACGAGGCCTGCAAGGCTGAGTTCGCCAAGCGGCACGCCAACCTCGAGCCTCACACCTACGAGCTCGACGGCGGCCGGCGGTACCTGCGGATTGTCGCGACCCGTGGCGGCGGCGGAGGCCGCTCTGTCCACTGCTTCGTCGACGCAGAGACCGGCGACGTCTACAAGGCCGCGACCTTGAAGGCACCGGCGCTCAACGGCGCCCGGTACAACCTCCTCGACGTGGACTCGCTCGCCGACCTCCACGCCCGCTGGGACTTCGCCGGCGCCTACCTCTACAAGAGGTAGCGGCCGGCCGGTCCGGTAGTTCTGGGACCGGTATAATGATCTCACAAGCCAGCAACGAAGGGACGCACGATGAACTACTCGCCCGAACTTGACGAGCTCTACGACCGACTCGCGATCGTCGCCGAGAAGCTCGAGACCGAGTACAGCTTCGCTCGGATCGCCGAGCGTGCCGGAGCGACGCACGACAGCCTCTGGGACGAAGTCAGTCGCCGGCATGTCGAGAAGATGGAGCTGCTCGATGAGATCTTCGCCAAACTTCGCGAGATCTAGGACTGGTATAATGATTCCACAAGCACGGTGAAAGGACAAACCATGAAGTGCAAGTGCGCGATGTGCGGGCGAGATGACGCCGGCGTGGTTGGCCGGCGCTCATACGCTCGAGCTGGAGTTCGGACCTACGAGCGCTCGTCGAAGGGCGCGGACAAGGTGCGGGAGCGCCGCCTGCGCCGCCGGCGCGAGGCCCGGCTCGCTTTCTGAGCGCAGTACAATGATCTTACAAGAACGATGAAAGGACAATGATGAACGTCACACAGCTCATGGGTCTTCTCGAGGACGCACTGGTACGTGGTCTGGATCCCGAGACCGAGGTGGTAGTCGCGTCAGACGGAGACTGGTGCACTCTCACGATGGACGTGGGAGACCCGTCCAGCACGGATCCGGATGATGGCTACATCTGGTTCACCCTGTTCCCCGGTGACTGCGCGGATGACCGGTTCACTCACGGCCACTACCGCTGCGACAATGACGAGGAGACCGTCGACGCGCGGCTGGCTCGAGCAAAAGAAGACGCGGACGTCATATGACTCTGAGAGGCCTCTATTTCACGCTTAGAGACACGCGGACGTCTAAACACAGAAGCCTATTCCAACCGCCGGCGCGTTCACTAGAAAGTGAAATAGAGGCCTCTATGCCAATCACCGCGCGCCAGCGCGAGACCAGGATCGAGTTCTGAGAACATTATAATGTACTTATGAACGACGCAAAGTGCACAGTCAAAGAAGATCACTGCGAGAATTGCGGGAGCACCGACCCGGAAGACCTCGCCACCGAAGATGGCTACACCGGGTGCTGTAACGAGCTGATTGCCTACGGTGCGGCCGACTGCAGAGGACACCACCTTCCGAGAGTTCTGAGATTGGTATAATGATCTCACAAGCACGACCCGGGCAAGTCGATAAACTACCTGCTCTCCCGGCCGGGGCGTTCGGCCGGCGCATCCCAACGCGTCACGATGGGCGCTGCTGGCTCTAGTTGCAGGGGCCAGCGGTGAAAGGTAAACGGCAATCTCCGGGCGACCTCGTTGGTCGGTATAGCAATCGCTCGTTATAAAATCGACTTCCCCTGAGCACGGGGCTAAAAGGCTCATCATCCAACAAGGTGCGGCGCTAGATGGCATGGCGTTAGTCGCAGGATTAGGATGGGCACACTCGGCGCTTCCTAGCGTGAACTGTGTTTACCTGCGAGACTGAGGGTTCGATTCCCTCCCGACCCACTAATTCTGCGGGTGGTCGGCCTGTAACGCCGTCCATGAAATGAGGCAGAGTAGGCAACAAAACCAGATTCCTAGACGGGGTTGCCTCCGACTATCGACCGCAACGCGTCGCGAGCGGGACGTTGGGGGATAAATGAGATTGTGATCCCGGCGAAAAGCGAAAGCAGTAGCCGAACGTCAATGATGGAATTTGTGAGTAGAAGCCGAACGAGTAGCCGAAGCCGCAAACCCACTACTGAGACAAGTATAATGTATTCATGAACGACAACAACGCAGACATCCACGATCTCGGTGCGGCCAAGTGCAGCGGCGGCTGGGAGGCCCACGAGGCGCACATGGATATGAACGGTGACTGCCCTTGGTGCGGGTCATACGACAAGTCGAAGTGGCTAGACTGAGACCAGTATAATGATCTCACAAGCAACGAAGGGACACGAAATGTTTGGACGCTACGACATCGCAAAGACCTGTGACGGCTGGATCGTGCTGGACACGATGAACCGGTACATGATCATCCAGCGGTTCGCTACTCGAGGGCAGGCAGCAGCGTGGGTGCGGAACACGGAGGGGCGGTGAGCCAACGCTTCACGGTCGCTAGAAACGAGGCCGGCGCGCTGGTCATCTACGGTCTCGACCGAAACGGTCGGCTCATGATCCAACTGTTCACCGAGCACTCGAGGCGTGAAGCGGTCGCTCTGTTCAAGGCCGCAGAGGACCCCGAGCTTCCGTAGACTCGAACTGAGTCCAGTACAATGTCGACAGGACAACGAAAGGACGCACGATGCGGCAACCAGTCGAGCACCAGACCGGAATGTTTACGGAGACCCACTGCGAACTCTGCAAGGCGCAGTTCCGACCGACCGATCTGATCGCGGAGATGTACGACCCAGATGACGCCGACACCGGCGCACTGGTCGTCCACGCCGCTTGCGGCAAGCGCCGCGGCATGGAGATGGCGTAGCCACAAAAAATCGACCCGGGGACAGCACTCTGCCGGCAGAGCGTTTCCTGAGAGGATGGCGGGTTGCGGGTCTATCGACTCGTCCGCCAGAGATAACGCCCAGGCTAGACCAGGAACTCACTAGCTTCTAGTGGGCATCAGGTGTTTGAGGCGTTGCAAGGATTACCCGGATCGTCCATCTATCTGAGTACGGTAAGATGACAACACACAGGAACAAGGGAGACACCGATGACCACCGATACTCTAGAGATTGACAGCACGCTGGCTGAAGAGCTCGACAAGCCAACGCCATACGAGTCGGCGCTTACGCGGATCGAGCAAACGATGAATGACGTGATCGGCACGTCGATCACGTCCTCGAGCGGTGTCGTTGACGTCATGCTCGATCTTCGCAACGATCTCGAGCGTCTCAACGCGGGGATGGACACACTGGCCCGCGTCGTGCGGTTACAGGAGAACACCCTCGAGTTCTACGAGGAGAACTTTGGCCCGGTCGAGGTCCCTGAAGGTTGGAGGCCGGCGTGGGCCGGCGAGCAAGACGACGATCTAGAAACGGAGCCGGCTGAGATCTGAGCTCGGTATAATGATTCCACAAGGACGAAGGGACAGCAACGATGACACCGCTCGAATACAAGATTCTTATGGCGAAAGAGGCGCTCAACGACGCGCCGGTCCAAATCGCGCTCGATGAAACGTACGGCGCATACACCGCTCTCGACGCGGTCATCAAGTCGCTCAGGACGATGATCTTCGAGATCGAACGCCTCGCCGGCATGTCGCACGGCGCGCTGCTCCCGCCCCCGACTGGAGCGCCGCTTACCGCAGCACCAGTAGCTCAGACACGCCGCGGACTGAAGAAACTGAAGATCTGAGATCAGTATAATGATCTCACCAGGAAGGGTTACCAACCCGCCGGTGTGGAAGCCGAAAGGTGGAGCCGGGCCGGAGACCCCAACTGGATAACAATCGACAAACAACGAAAGGACAAACAATGCCCACGATCGCGAACACAGTGACCATCGTCTCGACCGAAGAGGTGGCGCTCCTCGACGGACTCGAGGACACGATCAAGTCGTTCAACGACGCCAAGAAGATGATCAAGCACTTCGAGGGTCTCAAGGAGGCCGCGGAGAAGAAGATCCGCAGCACGATGGGTACGGCTCTGGTCGGCATGATCGACGGAGCCGAGCGGGTGGTCATCTCCGAGCGGACCCGCAGCGGGATCGACAGGGAGGCGCTCAAGGAAGTCTTCCCCGAGGCGTACGAGCTGACGCTCACAGAGACCAAGTACACGGTGCTCACCACCAAGTAGATCGCGACGGGGAGCGGGTGGTCGTGCGCTCGCTCCCCGTCCGCAGTTCTGAGATCGGTATAATGACTACATGATCACGACGCAGCCAAACCCGATCTACCCGAACCTCACCGACACCTTCCTCAACGACTGTCACGTCGCCGTCCAAACTTCGACTCACCGCTTCACCCTCTACTGCGACGACATCTATGCCGTCCAGCAAATCGACACCCTCGACGCCGTACTGTGTACGCACGCCGACATCATCCGCGACTTTTCGCTCTACGAGCCCATCGAATCACTCGTCACGTTCGACGCCGCCCACGCTCGCACCGTCTGCTGACGCTGTGAGTTCTGTGAAATGTATAATGATCTCATGAACGACGCAGAGAACCTCGACAATCACATGATGATGATCAAGAACCTCGTGATCGGCATCCTCGATCGAAATGTACCGATCGACGAAGCGATCGAACGAGCTGTCGCGTACCATGTAGCGATGATGCGGGGCGAGCCCGCGTAATCTGTGAAATGTATAATGACTACATGGGAAAGCGCATGATGAAAGCACAGGACCTCAAGATCGGCACGGAGTTCTACAGCGGAGCCTACTGGCGCCGGGTTGTTGGAATCCAATACACGGGGGACACGGTGAAGGTGCTGGCGATGAATTGGAATCAGCCGCCACGGTCCGCCTGGCCGGCCAGCCTCGTGCTCGCCCTCGATGAAGAGATCGAGGTGCGGGCGTGAAAGCGCCCGCCTACGCGCGTCGTTGATCACCGCCGATCGACGACGCGCCGCCCGTGATTCGTGGGGAATTCTGTGAATTGTATAATATCGATATGAACATCGAACGAATCAACGACGAAATCCGAATCACCCTCACCCTCGACGATCTGCTCGCTCGCACCGACCTCGACTACTCGACCGAAATCGAAATCCTTCGCGACGACGCCAACGCGACGATCGCCCTCTCGATCAGCCGCTTCTCCCCCGACGACGACTTCGCTCCCGTCGACGACGAAACCTACCGAATCTCCGACGACTACTCCTCCGACGAAATCGACGCCGAAACGATCGCCTTCACATACGGCGACACCGCACTCGCCGCCGTCCGATCGCTCCCGACGATCGAATAATCGATCGCTTCGCGATCGCGCCGCCTCACCGCGACGCGATCGCGATTCGTGGGGAATTCTGTGAATTGTATAATGTACATATGAACGACGCAATCATGACACTCGGCACCATCGCCTGCTGGGCAGTAATCGCAGGACTCGCGATCGCTGCTTGCGGTCGCGCAAGAGACGCGGTCGTGGGCCGGCGCTTCTCGAGGACGTACCGCCGGCAGTTCTGAGATCGGACATACATAACGATGAGAAAAAACAGCAAACAAGCACAACACATCACCCAACTAATCCACCAAGTCATGCAAGCAATAGAATCCAACGACGAGCAGTCACGAATCCGGGCGTTCTCCGACGCATGGTGCATCGACCGGGCCAACCGAGAGCGGGGCGGGACTGGGTACTCCCTCAAGTGGTTCTTCGACATTGCTGACCAGTACCCGGCTGCACTTGCCGCCGATCCCCGACTTGTAGAGGTCAAGGCCAACTGGGAAACCGAGCGACGCGCATTCATAAGAGGAAAGGGCGACTACACCCGAGGCTACATCGGCAACCCTTACTGTGCGTACACCAACGAGATTGCCTATGAGGCTTGGGATGAGGGATGGCAAGCGGCGGTGGCCGAGGACGAGGACGAGGACGAGGACGAGGACGATCATTGTCGACGCCAATCTGAGATCGATACAATGTCGACAGGACAAGGCAAAGGAGACGTCATGACACAGGGACACATCGGTGTAAACGCCCGGGGGCTCATCGAGGCGCTCAACGATGTCGCGAACGAGGCGTACAAGCTCGGCGCAGACAAAGTTGCAAAGCGTGCCGGCGTGAAGCCGGCGATCGTGAAGAAGTTCATAGCTGACGTGATGCAGTCGAAGAACAGCGACGTGCGAAAGATCCGCAACGCGGTCACGGAGATGCTTGCAGAGAAGACAGCACCTACCGGCGAGGCGAGCAAGTGATCATCGCGTACGGCACTCGTCCGACAAAGAGCGTCGGTCGCCGATTCGCTAGGATGATGGAGACGTGGGATCCTCTCTGGGAGTACTGTGAGACGCGGTATGGAGACATCACCGATGAGATCGAGGTAGATGTTGAAGATGGTGGGACGCTGGTTCTCGAGAAGGAGAACGCTGTGATCCTCGCGGCCTGGCTCCGCGCCGACATCGAAGATGGAATCGTCGCTGAGTACGTAGAGGCGCGCAAGCTTGTACTTTCGGCGGTGCCGTCGCGTAGGTGTCCATCGTGTGATGGCACCGGCATCCGCACCGACGAGGTCGGACAAGATCTCGGGATGGAGACGATCGAGCTAGGGCTGCAGGCAGTACTGCGGCTCGGCAGGACTCATGGATGGTGCGATACCTGCTACGGCGAAGGGGCCACACAGAAGTGGGAGCGAGACTGCCGTCTCGAGGTCAAGGACGTCGACAGGTTTGCGGACTTCCTCATCTCAAGCGGCGGCTGCCGGATCTACTGAGACCGATACAATGGACTCACCAGGGAGAGACGGCATGTCGAGAGAAGAACACTACAACAGCAGGGTAAGCGCGAGCAACTGTCTCGAGTACGGCGAAGACTGCAACGGTTCAGTCGAGTTTCACACGGTTGGATCGAGCCTACGGGCATGGCCACGCTGTGAGTTCCACGCAGAGAAGCGGTGGGAACGCTACGAGAACTCGATCGAGCGGTACGCAGACAGCGACGTTGCGCCCGATTGGTTTGATGCGTCGATAGCCGGCGAGAGTTGGACTGAGGACTACTGATGAGCATACCTGAACGACTGTGGTACTCGAGAGACCACGAGTGGATCGACATCCTACGCGCCGGAGACGATCTAATCGCGAGGATCGGCATCACTCACTACGCGCAGGACGCGCTCGGGGATATTGTCTACGTCCAGTTGCCGGCGGTCGGCATTACGGTGTCAGCCAACTCTTCGTTCTCTGAGGTCGAGTCGACCAAGTCGGTGAGTGACGTCTTTGCTCCGGTCAGTGGAGAGGTCGTCAACGTCAATGAGGAGCTGCGGGGATCGCCAGAAAAGCTAAACACCGATCCGTATGGCGATGGGTGGATCTGCACCATCCTCATGTCGGACATAGGCGAACGCGAGAGTCTGATGAACGCGGCCGAGTACGGCAAGCTCATCGGGCAATAGACTAGGACTGGTACAATTACATCATGGACAGAGCACAGAATGACAGGAAGTTCCCCCGCCAGGTGGTCATCAGCCGTGGATACGGCGCAGGACTGGCCTCTTGGTGGTCCGGATCTACCCTCGATCCATACGGTCTCGTCGAGTCACCGATCTTGATCGACGCCTGCAAGACCCAGAAGTCATGGGACGATGTTACGGCGCTTCTCATCGAAGCTGGATACGACGAGGACGCTGTCATGGACCTCTACGGTGGCGGATGGCCTGAGGCAGATGTGGCCTGGGTCTCTGGACCGTACCGTGTCAATGAGTACGACGGAGCAGAGAGCATCGAGGAGCGCGACAGTGTCGAGTGGCGCGACTGAGGAGACCGTGGTTGTCGCGGTCAATGGACAGACAGCGTCGAAGCGGACACGCAACCGCGTGAAAGAGGGAGGACCGGAGTTCTCTCTCGTGAAACGCGGCAGCCCGCAGACGTTCAGGAAGGACAGTGTCCTACTACGGTCTCCCAAGACCGGATGGTTCGGGTGGTTGCCGCTCGACGAGATCAACATGAGGAGCAAGAGTGAGTGAGTTCATCTCGAGTCCATACGGATTCGTTCGACTAGACGCGGCGATGGCGGATGACCTGTCTGTGGTCAACTCCGCTCGAGTGTCGTTTGCCAAGAGCTCAGACAAGATCGACGACGCTGGCATCGGCCTGATCAACTTCCTCATGCGGGAGCACCACGGGACACCGTTCGAGCACAACGCCTTCCGCTTTCATGTCAAGACTCCGATCTTCGTCGCGCGCGAATGGTTCCGCCACCGTGTCGGGTCGTTCAACGAGTTCAGCGCGAGGTACTCAGAGATGCCGCCGGAGTTCTACGTCCCCGAGGCAGATAACGTGCGGCGTCAGACAGGCAAGCCTGGCTCATACAAGTTCGAACCGCTTGGAGACGAGGCGGTCCGCGAGAACGCTCGCAGGGCGATGTCAAGCTCGATCAAGCAGAGCATCCGGATGTACAACAGTCTCCTCCACGGAGGAGTCGCGAAGGAGGTCGCACGCGACGTGCTCCCTGTCGCGATGTACACCCAGTTCTACTGGACCGTCAACGCGCGATCGTTGATGAACTTCCTATCGCTGCGGCTACCCGAGACCGCGCTCCTCGAGATCCGTCAGTACGCGGAGGACGTCGAGAAGATCTTCGCCGAGCAGATGCCGATCACGTACAAGGCGTGGATCGACAACGGAAAGGTCACGCCGTGACAGGGTCACTCATCGAGGTGACCACGGTAAGTGGCATGTTCGTCGCCGTAGCGGCATTTCTAATCAACATCCTCAAATGACGATCTCTTGCACGATGACATCGATACAATTAGACCAACCCCACTGAACGGAGCGACAGTGCACCTAGACATTGAGATCACGAATAGCGTTGCGGCCATCGCGGTGATGATCACCGTGTTCCTCCTTGGAGGGCTCGCGATGAGTCGCCGATCTAATAAATAGACTATCGGCGGCGCACTTAGCAGAAAGCCAGCGCACCTGCACTTAGTAGAAAGCAGATGGGGCGCGACCGCGTTTCTATGAATTTTATTATGGTTACAGAACAGCCGCGGTATTGAATGGCCTGGCCCGGGCCACGCGGTAGGGCACTTACACTAGACACTAGGGACGACACATGACAGAAACAGAGATGACGCCGGCGGAGCTTACCGAGCACGTCACATCGATGATAGCGACCGGCGCGCTGGACAAGACCCTCGCAGAGATCGAACGTGCGATCGACGCTCGAGCCTCGAGCCTCCGCACAGTGCGGACAGCCAATGACTTCGACATCGGATCAACCGTCCGGTTCAACAGTCACTGCGGCACCGCGTATCTGCGTGGACGCACGGCGGTCGTGGTAGGCAAGGCACGGACGAAGCTTACGGTCGTGCTCGATTCGCCTGTCGGCCGCTTTGTGAAAGTGGTTGACGGTATCTCAACATCAGTTGACATCAAGGTCCCGCCGTCGATCATCGATCCGGCATGATGACTAGAAGCAAGCCGCTCTGGATGAAGGACGCGGCATGCGCAAACAAGCAAGAGTTCTTTTTCGACGAGGCAAAAAGACCCTAGTGACGCAGGCCGTCGAGATCTGCGGAGCGTGCCCCGTCAAGGGAGCGTGCCTGCAGCATGCGATTGACAATCGGGAGCTCGGCGTGTGGGGTGGCATGACAACGAACCAAAGAGCAAAGATGATGCGAAAGAAAAGAGCATCAAGAATGCGCTCAGAGCCGTTGACATGTAGTAGCGTGCCTAGTCATGGCACAGAAGAAGAGTGAGCACTCAATAATGCCACCCTCTACATGGAAGTGTCCGCACTGCGAGAACACTGTCACGGTCCTCGTCGCCATACCGCACCCTCCCCGCTGTCAGAACGCGTTCCACAAGGGGAGTTCACACGAGATGCAGCCAAAGAAGTAGCTATGAAGAAGCTCAGGCCGCTAGACGCCATCCTCATCGTGACATCGGTGTTTGCCGTCGCGATGATCTGGCTGACGGTCAGAGACTTCTTGGCTGACAGAGACTCTGCCCAGCAGAAGCCACTCCTCGGGGCCGTGTATCCCACACGGGCAGAATTCTGAGAACTATATAGTAGTAGATAACAGCTACGAAAGCAGTCCGCTGTATAGTAGCGAACGAGGGACGATGACGTCACTACTCAATGAAGCTATCGAGCTTCTCGCCACGGCGAGGACACGGTTGCTAGAAGAACAACACACAATGAACAAGGAGGTTTCCACCATGGAGACTACAGCAATCATCACAGCAACTCCCGAGCGAGCGGGCGAGCTCTACGCCTCCGGCAAGACCGTCTTCGAGGTCGCCCAGGAGATCGGCACTCCGTACGCCAAGACGCGTAAGCTTATCGTCACCAGCGGCACGCCGATCCGTGACGCCTCCGCTCGCCTCAAGGGTCGCACGCGGTCTAAGAAGACCGGTGCCTGACAGGTTTCAACGCCTTCGCGGCGTCGTCTGGACCGCCGTGATCGCGGTTGCTGCAGGCATCTCGTCTGTGGCAGCCGCGATCTGCGGCGTCCGCACCAGCACGACGACAAGTCTTGCTGCTCTCGGCGGCGTCTTTGCCGTGCTGTCGCCTAGACAGTAGGAATGTATGATGCGAGTAACACTCAAGAGAGGTCGTCATGGACGCTGAAATCTACAAGATCACATCAATCAATGAGGATGGCGTGAGCATCGACACCTACGTGCTCCCCGCTGCGCGACACCTCTTTCGACGGATGATGATGGAGGAGTACGGCAATGTCGAAGAAGAAGCGATGAACATCGCAGATGTCCCCGACGACATCAAGGAACAGATCAACGACGCTGGTATCATCCAGCAGTAAGCGGTTCTAAGAACCGTACAATGACACAACGACAGAAAGAAGGCAAGTAAATGTGGGTATTCACTCAAGACGGATTCGTCAGCGCAGTCGACAATGGCCAGTCTCCCGGCAAGCTTACGGTACGGTCCCGCGACCGCGAATCTCTCGAGCTGCTGAGTGACATCACCGGATCGGCGATCGTCGAGCTTCCCGGACGTGACTACGAGTACCGTGTATACGTCACCCGCGATGAGTTCTCAAACTGGCTCACGAGCCACGTCGATCATCTTGACTACCGCAACTTCAAGAACCGCATCGCGGCAACTCGCGGTGACGTCTACCATGAAGCCTGCGCCGACGTCTGGGGTGCGATGCTCCAGGTGTCGGACAAGACACCGGCATGATGAACGCTGCGGCGATTTCTAGGTACGGTATAATGTACCTACAAGCACGACGAAAGGAAGCAGAATGACCAGCAAGATCTACCTCGAGAACGTGATGTACATGAACGGAACGCAGGTCGGACGCGCAAAGCCGGTCCGCACCAAGTGGTGGAAGCTCAACCCAAGCTATCTGCGGGTGTTTCTCCCCGACGGAAGCTGCCTCGCTGCGGTGAACAACCTCGACGAGGCGTTTGCGGCGGTAAAGCGGCACCACGAACAGATCCTTGCGGACGCGTTCTAGCCAAAAACATGGCGTATAGTTGTCTTCATGGAACACGACAACCTCAAGCGGCGAGAACGTCACGTCGAGCCAGAAGCCACCGACATGGAACTTGTGTTTGTCATCTGGCTAGATGCCCACGCGGACCGAAGCGGCGCATGGCTCGATCTCGATGAGATCGAAGACAAGCCGTATGTCGTGCACTCTGCGGGCTTTCTCCTGCAGGGAGTCAAGAAAGATCACATCTCGATAGCGCAGAGTCTTGGCGCCGAGGACGGAGTTGTAGACCACGTCCTCCACATACCAAACGCGATGGTCACTTCGATCGGCGCGATCGGTCTGCCGAAGATCAAACGCGGGCTGGTGAGAGAGATCAAACAACAGGCAAAGAAAGACAGACTCACGAAGTGAACACGATCACCTACTATCCGCACCTCGTTAACTGGAATGACTGGATGGACGGCACCGTTGAGGTAGACGGTAAGTTCAGTGCGTTTGACTTCATCAGTCGCGGCATCGCAGATGGCGACGCTGCGGAGGAGGGCGACACTGTCTACGAGATCCCGACCATCGTCCTCGACGAGTTCTCTGCCATAAACGCCGTCGCGGCTCTCGCGCACTGGTACGCCAAGGTACTTGGAAAATCCGTTACGGCAAAGATCTTCGGCAGCGGTATCGAGTGTACCGCTACTGTTCAAGTGTAAGCGCTACAGGTCCCCCACCCCTCTTCGTTCCCCATCAGGGCCTCCTTTTGAGGATGGCGTGGCGCTCCTGACTGCTGTGATTTCCGTATTGGCCCAGCAGGAAGGCGACGGGGACCATGAACTCAACTCTAACAAAGCCGGCCGTCAGGCCGTACTCCGCACGATTCACTCTGCGGTGTCAGGCCGGCGCGACGAATCGGTAACGTCGTCGGACGGTGTGGCAACCGACACGGAGTCACGCTGCGAAGAGCGGTTAGGCTCGCTGTGGAACACGGCGGGGAGGGACGCCTCCCCGTCGCCACGGTCAAGACAGGACAA
>Ga0114978_10003224_pt1 | contig 13394 bp, 8 predicted proteins | sample S_140212_EF_Meta_FD_87027 | JGI IMG/M metagenome (GOLD analysis project Ga0114978, IMG submission 87027) | Freshwater microbial communities from Lake Simoncouche, Canada to study carbon cycling - S_140212_EF_MetaG | ecosystem: Environmental > Aquatic > Freshwater > Lake | place: Lake...
AAGAACTACGTTAAAAAAGTTAAGAGAATCGAACATTTAATTAATAAATACAAAACTATTTGGGAGATTTCTCAGAGAGAACTTATTGATATGGCGGCTGAAAGAGCACCATTTGTTGACCAATCTCAATCAATGAACATTTATATGTCAAATCCAACGTTGTCAAAGATTACATCTTCACACTTCCACTCGTGGGAAAAAGGATTAAAGACTTTATGTTACTATGTTAGAACTAAAGCTATTTCAACAGGAGCTAAACACTTAGCGTTGGATTTGTCCAAGGTTGAAAAACAAGGTCAAAAGGTTGAAACACCAAAAGTAGATTACCTTGAAACGGGTTTAACCCAAAAACCTGAAGATAGTCCATTTGAGTGTTTTGGATGTTCAGCTTAAAATAATTAATAATCCCGACTAATAATCGGGATTATTTGTTTTTATGTATTTATAAGAAAAAGTAGGATAGTATATTTATATATATGGCAAACGGTGTTACATATGGACTTAGTTTTCCGTTCAGAGATTCTGTACGAGGAGACTATTTGGAATTAACTGAATTACAATCTCAAGAAATAAAGTCAGACCTTATTCACTTGTTGTTAACAAGAAAAGGGTCAAGATATTTTTTACCAGCATTTGGTACAAGATTGTATGAATTCCTTTTTGAACCTTTTGATGGATTAACGTTTAGTGCAATTGAATCCGACATTAGAGATGCGATTGAAAATTTTATGCCAAACTTATTGGTTAACAGTTTGACAATAACACCTGCTGACCCTCAAGAAGAATTAGACATTGCGACTGGACAAAACTTAGCAGGAACAAGTGAATCATCAATTTATAGATTTCCAGGTAAAGGAACTTCAGAGTACACTGCAAAAATAAGAATAGATTACTCAACCAACAACTCAACATTTGCTCAGAGCGATTTTGTGATTATCAATATTTAATATAGATGGCAAACAATAAAATATCATATGCAACCAGAGATTATCAAGCGATAAGAACTGAACTTTTAAATTATGTAAGGACATATTATCCTGAATTAATACAGGATTTTAATGATGCTTCTGTATTCTCAGTTTTCTTGGATTTGAATGCCGCTGTTGCAGATAACCTAAACTATAATATTGATAGAAGTTTACAAGAAACTGTTTTACAATATGCCCAACAAAGGTCTTCAATTTATAACATTGCAAGAACTTATGGTTTGAAATTGCCAGGGCAAAGACCATCAGTGTCTTTAGTAGATTTTTCAATAACAGTACCTGCTTTCGGTGACAAAGAAGATGAAAGATATCTTGGAACATTAACAAGAGGGTCTCAAGTTGTCGGTGCAGGAGTGGTATTTGAAAACGTATATGATATTGATTTTGCATCTCCATATAATGCTCAAGGTTTCCCGAACAGATTAAAAATACCTAACTTCAATTCAAATAATGTTCTCATTAACTATACAATCACTAAAAGAGAAATTGTTGTTAATGGTGTAACTAAAGTATTCAAAAGAGTTATCGGAGCAAATGATGTGAAACCATTCTTTGAGTTATTCTTACCTGAAAAGAATGTTTTAGGGATAACGAGTGTATTGTTGAAAAACGGTACAGAATATACAAATACTCCGACTACTGCTGAATTCTTAGGATTAGATAATAGATGGTATGAGGTTGATGCCTTAGCTGAAGATAGAGTGTTTATTGAAGACCCTACAAAAGTTTCAGACCAGCCAGGAATTAAAGTTGGAAAATATATCCAAACACAAAATAGATTTATTACTGAATACACACCTGAAGGATTTAAAAAGATGACATTTGGTGGTGGTACAAACACTGCTCAAGACCAATTAAATCAATTTACAACTTTAGGAACAACATTAGAATTACAAAAATATTCTAATAACTTTTCATTAGGTTCTACATTAACTCCAAACTCAACATTGTTTGTTCAATATAGAATTGGTGGTGGTTTAGCTACAAACTTAGGAACAAATGTTATTAACCAAATTGGAACTGTTTCATTCTTTGTTAATGGGCCATCAGAGACAACTAACTCTTCAGTTGTTAATTCATTAAGATGTGTTAACGTAACTGCTGCCGTTGGTGGTTCAGGTGTACCTTCATTAGAAGAAATTAGAAATTATGTTTCATTTAACTTCTCTGCTCAAAAAAGAGCAGTAACTGTTCAAGATTACGAATCTATCATTAGAAACATGCCAGCTCAATACGGAGCTCCTGCTAAAGTGTCAATCACTGAAAACGACAACAAGATTTTAATTCAAATATTATCTTATGATACTTCAGGTAAATTAACAAACATTGTATCAAATACATTAAGACAGAATATTGCAAATTATTTATCAAACTATAGAATGATGAATGATTACATTTCAATCTTCACTGCTGAGGTTATTGACCTTAGTGTTGATGTGTCTATTGTCTTAGATTCTGCTCAAAACTCAGGACAAGTTATTTCAAGTGTTGTTGATAAGATATCAGAATACTTCAACCCACAAACAAGACAACTTGGACAAAACGTTTATCTATCTGAATTAAGAAGTATTGTTCAAAATACAAACGGAGTATTAACAGTTGCCAATGTAGATGTGTTCAACGAAGTTGGAGGACAATATTCTTCAGCGGAAACATCTATGGTGTATTCAAATCCTGAAACAAAATTGATAGGACCTGTAGATGATACAATCTTTGCTCAACCATCACAAGTTTATCAAATTAGATATCCTAATAAAGACATTAGAGTATCGGTTAAGAACTTCCAATCAATTACTTTCTCTTAACAAGTTTATTTATTTCTTCTTTAGTTTATAATTTAAAGGTGTGGGTTTAATTTAAAAAATTCCACATAAACTATTTATTAATTAAAGAGATTTAATGGGTCAATCATATAGAATAAGGACTGAATTAGGGGTCAACAAAACAATCAATGTACAATTAGACCAACAGTTTGATTTTTTAGAGATACTTTCTTTAAAACTTCAACAAGAAGACGTGTACACTAGAAGTTGTTCAAACTACGGTGTTGTTGTTGGTAGAATTACTGCAAATAATGGTTTGGGGATACCAAATGCAAGAGTGTCTGTATTCATTCCTATCACAGATGTTGACCAATCAAATCCTTATATTTCAAGTATATATCCTTACAAAACTTTATCAGATAAAAATGAAGATGGATATAGATATAATTTATTACCATACGAACAATCTTACTCAACACATGCCGCAACAGGTACATTCCCATCAAGACAAGATGTTTTAACAGGAAATACTGCCATAGAGATATACGACAAATATTACAAGTATACTGCAAAAACAAATGAGAGTGGGGACTATATGATAATGGGGGTTCCATTAGGTTACCAAACAATGGTAATGGATGTGGACTTGTCAGATATTGGAGAGTTTTCATTAACACCTCAAGATTTAATTAGAATTGGTAGGGCAACTTCATCACAAGTTGCTGGAGGTAGATTTAGAACTTCTGCGGATTTAAATTCATTACCTCAAATTGTAAGTATTACAAAAAGTTTAGAGGTTTCACCACTTTGGGGAGACCCTGAAGTATGTGATATTGCTGTTAATAGATTAGATTTTGATTTGAGAGATGATGCTAATATTGATATTCAACCAACATCAGTATTCATGGGGTCATTATTTTCATCACCAGATGAATATAGGGTTAGAGAAAATTGTGAGCCGAGAGATGATTTAGGTAATTTATGTGAATTAGTTTCAGGACCTGGTCAAATACTTGCAATTAGACAAACAATTCAAACAGATATAGATGGTAATCCAGTTTTGGAAGTTTATACTTTAGAAAACTCTGGAAACGTTATTGACCAAGACGGTACTTGGTTGGTTGAAATGCCTATGAATTTAGATTATTTTGTCACAAATGAATTTGGCGAAAAGATATTATCTAACGACCCTACAATCGGTATTCCGACTAAGGCAAAATATAGATTTAAAGTTAAGTGGGAACAACCTGCGTCATTAACTGAAATGGTTAGAAGGCCTTATTATTTAGTACCAAACGTTAAAGAGTATGGATGGACAACATCAACTTTAGACCCATCTAATTTAAATCCAAATTTAAATGCAAAGAAAAAATTAAATAGTTCTTATTATTTTGGGCTTGCGTGGAGTGGGTATACAAATGGTTTTGTAGGTACTGAATTAACTACAAGATTAAATGATGTAATAAATTGTGAGGATACTTTTTACGAATTTAATTTTAATAAAGTTTATACAGTATCTTCATTAATTGATGAATATAAGAAAGGGGTTGGAAAAGGTAAATTTATAGGGATTAAAGAAATTGATGATAATTCTTGTGCAAGTAATGTAAACAAATTTCCTGTTAATGACGGATTCAGAAACTTTGATTTATTATACTTTATATTTTCGATATTATTTTTAGTAATCCAACTAATTGGTCTCAATCTTTTAATTGTTGCACATATTACATTATTTTTATACTCAGTTGTAGTTGCGTTACTATGTTTTTTATGTAATCTTGAAATATTGAGCATTCGTCCTTTTGCTTTTGTGTGTGGTTTAACACCTGCCAATTGTGATAAAATAGATACTACTATAAGATTACCAATGATAACTTATCCTGACTGTCAGGCTTGTGATTGTGGGACTGATGTTAGTTTTGGGCCAAATGGAAATTTAGATTTTCCATCAGGGGGATTATCTTATTTTTCATCGCCACTTTTTTATGAAAGTAGTCTCCAACTTTTATTTTCAGGAAGTCCCTCAGAAGATATAGGTGTTTATGCTAATACATATGCGGTTGCATTTGCAGGGTTTCAAGACAACGCATTCAAAAGTGACCCATCAAGATATAAAACACCAAAATCAAATATTGCAAGAGTACCAAGTGTGCCAAATAGGTTCCGTTTTGCGGATTCTAAAACTTTACCTTTGGGAGAAAGAATTAATCTTTTCAACCAAAGAAGCAATTATTTCACGGGTTTGAATAAAATTAAAGTCACATTTGCCAAGGATTCTAATATTAACAAGAGTCACTTTGATAATACGTTAACCGTTTTGACCACTCAAAAATACAATACGGGTGATTTAATTACTTTTGTAAACCCTTCAAATTCATTTGATACAAATTATAAATATAGTGCATCTACTCAAAATGGGATTGTGAATGGTATTAGTGGTACTTCCTATAATAGTAGTGCAGCAACAACAATTAATGTAACTTATGCCACGGCTCAGTATAGTGCGTCTACAGTTTCTTATTCGTTACCTTATGGTTCTTCTGAAACGAATTATAAGTACCCTCAAGATATTGAATATTATCAGGTTATTACTGCGATTACTGTGTCAGACGCGGCAAAAATATGGGTGTCTGCAACAACACAATCTTTACCTAACATTCTTGAGTCAAAACAGTATATTAGTTGGTTTTTAAGCAATGCGTCAACGACTGAGTTATCTGTTACAAACAACAGTGCACTAAAATTCAGAGAATACTATGATGATTTTGATAATCAATATATTTTAGTTTTACAAAGAGGGGTTGACCCATATTCTCCAAAATATACAAATGAATATAAACTTGGAGCAATTTTTGGTAGCACAATTGATGACCCGAAGTTTACTTTTACGGCACAAACAAAATTAAATATACCGATTCAAAAATTAACGAATAATGTCATTAGCGTTCAATCTTTTGCAAATCAAAATGAAATATTTTATCAATCCTATTTTTTTAAACCTGGTATATCAGGAAGTACAAAACCTGGTTTACAATATACTGGTTTTACATCAAGTTCTGTAGGATACTACGGAAGTATAGATGCTCAAAATACTAGCGGACTTTATACTAATATTTCTAATAAAACAGTTGTAAGTAAAACAAGTAATGGATTTTATCTTTCATCTCCTGAAAATGCAAAATATGATTTAAGTGAAGATATAACTTCTATGGGTATAATGACAGTTAATGCTGCAGGGGGTGCTTATCCACAGATGCTTTCAGACACGGCAATATCAAATTGGAGTGATGTAAAATATTATTATTATACTCAATCTTTATACCCAAATTTGGTATCATCTCCAATGTTAATTAATAATTCAGTCAATAATGTTCTAAGAACTGATAGACTTCCAACATCAGACAGACTTGACGGTGGTTCATGGAGTATAAATCCTAGTATATTACAACAAAATTTAAATTTTGGAATTTATCTTATTAACGGTGAGGGTACTAGTGTTACAACTGTTTCATATACAACAGGTGCTGACCAAGTAACACCTAACATTTCAGGTCTTCCAAATTCGTTAAAAGTGTTAGAAAGTTTTAACTGTGAAAACATGGTTGGACTCGGATGTTATCAAGGTTTTGGTAATAATTTTAGTATTAATAGTGGATGTACTACTTCTGATGCTGTTGAAAAAGGATGTTATATGTTTTTAAGAAGACCATTAACTGATTTATTTACTGACTTGGATAATTTTTCTGAGTGGGGATATCGTTTCAGATTCTTTTATGGTTTATGTAGAGGTGTGTTGTCACAATCATTTGTAAACAATTGGATAAATGGTACATTATATGCTTTCCCGATTCAAGTTGACACCTACTTTGACCAACAAAATAAACCATTACCACCAGTATATTGTACTGATTTAACCCACTTTGATTCAAGTACAAATAATTTTTATTTTAGAAGTAGTCCGTACAGTATTACTACTAACAAATTTATTGGTAAAAGAACCTCAAACGTAGGCTCTATCAATGATGTGAATCTTTTGTTTCCTACTACAATTATTAATCTAGGGTATAAGGATTCATTTTACTCAGAAATTGTTTTGGACCCCGCAACAAAGGCTTATATACTACCTAATATTAATCCTACAAGTTATTCGGACACATCTGATTTAGTTAATCTTTTTGTTATATCAAGAATCACAGATGAAACTTTTTTAAGTAGAATAATATCATTTGGAGATAATTCATTGAATCAATTGTTCTCAAGACCATATAAAAGAATTGATGGGGATTTAGCACAATTAATGTCTATTAACTCTGAAGTTGGAAATATTAGTTTTTCACCTCAATTTTATAGTAGTGTGAGCGGCGCTCCAATGACAATACTCGGAACTGCCAATGACCCAATCATTGCGGTATGGTTTTCGTCCACAACTGAAAACCTTCAGACAAAAGATTATTTAACACCTGGTAGAATTAATTTTAGAAGTGATAATAACGTTAATAATTACCCATATCCATATGGAATAAAATCACAAGTAGTGCCATTCTATCAATGGAGATTAGCAAATACATCAACAATATTTGGTAATCAGAATAATACATGGGCAACTAACGAAAGTGAAATTGTACAAAATAGACCTTACCAATCTTTAGATAGAACAAGTTTGACAACGCCGAATTATTTTAGAAACACCAATTCAAGTGTAAGTGATTTATATGCGAGAGGTTACATTTTTAGTGTAGATGCAAATGGAAACTATAGTCAGACAGGAGCATCAAGTAGTAAATTTATTGTAGGAGCTCCATTCCAATTTTATTTTGGAACGGTAAAAGGTGCCACAGCATTAGATAAATTCAAAACAAAATACTCAATAGGTGAATAAGTATACTATAATACCAAGTAGTCAAGAATATAAGTCAGCACCTTTTGTTGACCAAGAGATTGCTGTTTCATTGGAAGAACAAAGTCAACAAATGGTTGAATATGACAGAAGTCAAAGTATTAGTTTGGCTCAAGTTTTCGACGAGGAAAGACAAGCCTCTACTATATTCAGACCAACATTTAAAGTAAGTTATTTGTATGATAACACCTATACAGGTAGTACTAATTATAATCCATTTTTAAATAATTTATATTATGTTGACCCTGTGAATTCTATGTCAACTAATATATGGAAAGGTTTACCACAATATTATGAATTTGATTTTTATAGACCCAATGTTCAAGACCAACATGTAGACTATAAAGCAATAAGCGCTTATACGTATAATTGGACTTATTATATGAGTTATGCGTATAGAAACAATTATGATAAACAATTATTTTATACTTTAGATAACAATAATTTAACGTGGACTGCTTCTACAGGTATACCATTTACAATTAATAATTCAGTACAAAATGGTAGTGGATTAATTGCGTTCCAATGTATTGCTCCTCATGGATTGATTGAAGGTGAATATGTTGAGTTATCGTTTTCATATAATGGAAATAATTTGTTTCAAGTGTTCTCTTTAGGGAATGATAGTTTTGGTAGTGAGATATATGTGTTTAACATTTATAATCTTGGATATACAGGAACAACATTTGCAAATAGTACGTCAGGAACATTTAAAAGAGTAATTAACCCTGAAAATATTTTAGAAACAACTTCAAAATATTATGTTAGAGAACATAAAATACTAACAAATGTTAATGATTGTATTATGACTAAAAATGCGTTTGAAAAAAACGTATATAATGAAGATAAAAAATTTGAATATAGTTCAATAACACCTAATAAAGTTTCAAGAATATCTCAAAAAAATAGTAGTAACGTTTATAATATAACAGTTAACTATGATTTAAATTTATTAAATGTTTTAGATAATCAAAAAAGACCTGTTAGTGAATTATTCTTAACCGTTATTAATAAAGGTTATACAGGTTATTTTAACAAACCTAATAATGGGATTGGTTTAAAACAAGGATGGGAATTTAATTTAACAAAAACGACTAATTCTTGGTGGAATTTGAATAATACTAATTCAAATACAAATATACAAACTTCGGATTACACTTTAACAAATGGAGCGACTAAAACATTCTATTTCAATCAAGATTTAATGTCGGGTGATACTATTGATGGAGATTTTTGTGAGTGGAATGATTATGAACAATTAGAAAGAGTTATATCCCCTTATTATCATAAATTAAAGTATAATGAAGATGTGTTTCAAACAACAAATACTTCAAGTACAAACGCTCCTGGTTATTATTATGAGCCGCACCACTCAATGCAAATAAGAGTATTTTCTGATTATATTGAAACTGGCGATTTACAATTTATTGACCAAGTGCCAAGTTATTCTTTTTACTCAAATTCTGACCAACAATTTAGATGGAGAGAATTATATACTTATGGTTTTATAGACAATCTTGGAAGAGGAGTTAATTATCCATTTTTGAATAGCGCCCAATATCCTTTTAAAGATACGGTATTTAGATTAATACCTGAAGGAATAAATTACAATGCCGATTTACTTGGCATTTCATACCCTTACAAACCGTTAATAGATGGATGTGAATAAAATACAAATAATGCAGAACGGATTTGTAGATAAACAAATCACAATACCTGTGCAATTGAGTTGGGATTATTTGGGTGTGGACCAAAGTATTGATGAATACGAAAAAGAAGTTATTACACAAGTTATTGGTGTTGGTAGAGACTTTGAGGTTAGTAGATTTCCACATGCACCTGAATCAGGTGATACTAATAATACAGATATTAAATACCAATTTTATTTTTATTCGGGAGGTTCATTGAACAATGAATCTAATTGGAAAATTGATTATAGAATGGAAGGGTTTACCACTCAAGAAATTTATTATTATAGCAATGGTTTTTCAAATTCATTTTTTAAATTAGACTTATATGATAATGTGGACCCTAAAAAACAAAAAAATTATATAACAATTATATTACCAACACAACAAGGTTTGAAAATGGATGCTCTTATGCAAAGAACACCTGTAACAATTAAAAAACCTGATTATGTTTTGGATTATGTTGGAGATAAAGAAGGTTTTTTTATTTATTGGTTAAAAAAAAGGAAATTCTTAGATATTAGTACATTCTTTATGAGTGCAAAGTTTTATGATGCTCAGAAAGGACAATTTATTAAAATGATGAATATGCCTCAATCATCTATTTCGGGTGATAAGTACTCTTTTGATAGTTCACAATTTTTCTATTATAGACTTGAGTTAGATTATATTAAACACAATTATCAAGTATTCAATATGAATAGTAATCAACATATCTATGATGCAACTTATCAGAGAGCTGGGACATTGGTACCCATAAAATGGTATGAATACGTAAATGCTAACTAATGGAAGATTTATATAATATTATAATTTCACCTGAAACCATTAAGGGGGACCTTTCAACAGTAACCTATAGTGGCGTTTCTGTAGGAGTTTACTCTGCAATGACTCAAGTTGTTAGCTCAGGTACTGACGGGTCGTCAACATTAACTGGATTAACAATTCCAATTCTAATAAGACAAACCGCGGTTGATGTAGGGTATTATAGTCCATTTGATGGTGCAATATTACAAAAAGATGTAGTTGCAAATTTCATCTTTTCTTCAACAACATCAAACCCTTATGTTTATAATGTATATAACACTTCAAGTGAGTTTCAAAAATTCCTTGACTTATCGGCTTATAAAGTAGATTGGGGTGATAATTCACCAAAACAAACAATTACAAGTTATACGCCTGATTCACTTAGCCATACATATGCAACAGCTGAGGCTCAATATACTATAGTTTTAGAACAAACAAATCCATGGGGTGTAACAAAGGTTGCTAAGACAATTAAAACACCGTATGAGAATGTTGTAATTAATAACCCAAATGGAGAAGCATTCTTTATACCTGCAGGTGGTAATTGGTTGAATACGCCAATAAGTTATGACTATATTTTTTCAGGGGATGCGGTTAATGAAATTTCTGCTCAAACCTCAAACAATTATGTAACGGTCCCATTTACAATATCAGGAATAACTAAGTCAAGAATAACGGAATTAGCTTTATATGGAACTCCAAAATATCAAGTAGGTGTTCCTGTAATTAAGAATGGTCAAATATGGGGAGCTATCAGCGATATGAATTTAATATTTACTGCATATACTGTTCAAGAAGTTAACTATTATGATTATAATGATGGTACAACAATATTTTTTGAACAATCTTCAGGATTTACTGAAAATAATTTATCACAAAGACCAATAACAAAAGAGGAAGTTTTATTAAGGGTTATTGACCAACCTCAAATACAAACTAATGTTTTTGTTGAACGCGGCAAAATTTCGGTCTATGAAAGAATTCAAAGATTAGGTGAGGTTGACAACTTAGGTGATATGATAAACTACGGATATGGTTTTTTTCACATTGTTAAAAAGAATTAATTAGTATTTATAAGAATATGAAAGTTTGTAATAAATGTGATATTGAAAAACCGTTAGAAGATTTTTATGCTGAAAAAAGAAATAAATCAGGTGTTAGTGGTTCGTGTAAAGATTGTTGTAATCTGAAACAAAAAGAGTGGAGGAAAGAAAATCATGGTAAAGTCAAAGAGAGATATCAAAAATATCAAAAAAATAATAAAGAAAAAGAAAAGGAAAGATGGTCAAAATATAGATTGGAAAATAAAGAGGAGATTTTGATTAAAGGGAAAGACTATCGTAAAAAAAATCTTAAAAAAATAAATGAACAAATAAAATTTTGGAAATTAAATAACCGAGAAAAACTATTAATTAATCAAAAAATATATAGAGAAAAGAATAAAGAAAAGGAGCAAGAATATCGTCGTAAATATAGAATAGAAAACATTGATAAAATTAACGATAATAGAAAAAAAACACAACCATTAATCAATTCTTATCTTAAGAATAAAAGGGATAGTGACCCTGTTTATAAAATTACTGTTTATATGAGAAGTAGAGTAAAATCATATTTTACAATAAAAAATATTACTAAAAAAAATAAAACTTTTGAAATAGTTGGCATAAAACCAATTGAGTTAAAAGAATATATTGAAAAACAATTTACGGAAGGAATGTCTTGGGATAATTACGGATTATACGGATGGCATATTGACCATATAATTCCATTATCTTCTGCCAAATCTGAAGATGAGATTTATAAATTATGTCATTATACAAATCTTCAACCTTTATGGGCTGAAGACAATTTAAAAAAAAGTAATAAAATATTAAAAAAAATATAAAAAATGGCAATTGGAAGTTACGGCACGATAAGACCTTCAGACGTTAGTCCTGAAGATGTTGAAATCATACTAAATTATACACCATCAAGAGATGTTACAGACAATTTTGTCTTAACTCAACTTGATGCTCAAACAATTTTAAAACCTTATTTTAATAATACTGAAACAGGGGGTAATGCTGGCGTTGAAGTTCTTGGTGGGTTATATAATTTAACATTACCTGCCGAACAATTTAATGCTCTTGGATTCTATACACTTTATTTAAGACCAGCACAGATTAGAACTGTAATTACAGATTGTGGAGTGTTGAGTGCTCTACCTAATGTCAAAGGAATTATTATTGATATTACTAATGTGCCTGTACAATATCAAAATAAATTTGTACCTCAAGGTTTAGTAGGGTTTAGAATTGAGTATTTAAATTCCGATGGGTCAAAAATACCTAACTTCTTTAGAGTTGTTACATCATCTTTCTTTTGTGAGCCAGTAGTAACTAATGAAGTTAATACAACACAAAAATCTGTGAGATATAGATATGTTGATGGTACATCTAATTTAATTTTCTTAACACTTTCACCATCATCTTCACCAACAAATAAGCCAAATGCAACACCGTATATCGGACAACCAAGTCAAAATATTATCATAACTAATACATTCTTCAATCCTGTAACATTAGAGGTTGAAATGGTTGAATACGATATTTCATCTCTTGCAATTGCTCTTTATGGTAATCAAACTAAGTCTATTGATGACGGTATCTACACAATTTACGATAGTGAAGATAACATCTACAGACAATACAACTTGTATGAGATTAGAGACCAATTCAATGCATTATTGTATGAGGTTAGACAGAGAAGAGGAAATAATATTGATTTCAGTAAAAACTTCACAAATATAACCACTTAATGGCAACATCAAGAACCAAATATTTTTATCCACCTAGACCAGGAAGCGGTGCGGGTACATTTTCTGACAACATAGTAGGTTTACAAACTGTTGAAGGTGGTGGACTTACGCAAGGAAATTTTGAGTTTACTACAGGTGTTACTGAAAAGGTTAATAGAAAATTCAATGTAGGTGCGTTCTCTGAACCTATCTCATTGGATATGCTGAACATTGACAGTTTAGAGGAGAGTAGAAGAATTTTATCAACTCAATTTAGAGTATATCCTAATTATGATGTCAGCCAAGTTCTGAATTTTTCAATGTATGGTTCATTGGCAAAAAGATTCAGTGTATCTATTACTCAAATTATTAATTATTTTCCAGCGTCGTTAGATGTTGTTTTTAATAGTTCAGACTATACGACAGGAGACACTGCGATTAATATTTCATATGATGTTCAGAATGATGAAACTTACT
>Ga0114978_10003225_pt1 | contig 13393 bp, 23 predicted proteins | sample S_140212_EF_Meta_FD_87027 | JGI IMG/M metagenome (GOLD analysis project Ga0114978, IMG submission 87027) | Freshwater microbial communities from Lake Simoncouche, Canada to study carbon cycling - S_140212_EF_MetaG | ecosystem: Environmental > Aquatic > Freshwater > Lake | place: Lake...
CGGCACTTTTTTCGAAAGCGAACAAAATCTTATAGAACAAATTGCTAAGATTATGATGCTAGGAAGCTCTATTGCTTCATCTGAATGCTTAATAACCTTTGGCAATGCAGTAACCTATGAAGATGGAAGCATAAAAGATTCCATAATAACTATTCTAGCCAATAGCACCAGCGCGCTTGCTGAGCCCTTTCCTTATAGTATAGTTTCTGATGAAGTAGTATATGATGAAACTATCGAATTAGCACAAGACACACCTTGCTACCCGAAAAGCGTAAGCGATATTATTGCCTTTGGCATGAAGCTTAGCAGCGGTATAGGTAAACCATCCGATGTGATGAAATGGCTATTAGAAGATGGTTTTGACTTAGACTTTTACCAGGGTCTAACAATAGAAAAAATAGACAGACTACTAATGTTTTGAAAGTGGAAAATGTTTAAGGTTTTTCTGCAACGTAAAAATGAAATTAATCAAGTTGAAGAAATTTTAGTGGGAAAAACCGAAGATCCTTTCCATTATTCGTTAGATCATTCCGTTTTTGCTGAAATAGATCCCATATGGGAACATGGATCTAGCCCTGTGAGAATCATTTATAAAAAGGACTAATATGTCAAATGCAGATAGCGTTAGACTTCCGTACGATATAGATTATCTTTACTTTGCCTGGAATGATTGCATCTATAAAAATGAATTCATTAAAGATAAAAGTCTAACAGACAAATGGTTCAACTTACTTGATGAATACTACAACAGTAATGCAAGACCATTTTCTAACTGGTTGCTTGTAGAAAGATCAATTAAAGCCGTAGACAAACTAGACCAAGAAACAAAAAAACTAAGCATAGATATGATAGATGTATTGGTTTTTAGTTGTTTTTTTAGCTTTTTGCGCTACCAACCGTTTGATGACTCTTGCTTTGAAAAATCAGCAGAAGAAGCATTAGAAATTATACAATACTTAGATCTATTAGAAAAAGATAGTCGCCTGGTATATAGCCTAATATGTAGCTTAGCTGACCCATTGACGTTTGATCCTAATAAATCTTTTCATTATCATTTGTTCCGTGACGCAAACTATGTCTGGTTAACATATGAAGGCAATCGCTACATGCACGTTGTAGAAAATATGGCTTTAGAATCAGAGCTCAAAAGCATAGAGTGGATAGACCATAGGCGACAATGGGTTCATAGTGCGCTTGTTGCTGGTTCCCTTTTTCATACAGAAGCGCTCTATGAATCAAACCCATCCTCCGGAAAACTACACTGCATTGCTCAAGATAATTTAATTGACGAACTCAAATTCTACAGTTCTATAGAACCAGCTACTGTTTAGTTCTAGCGGGTATGGCGGAATAGGCATACGCAGGAGACTTAAAATCTTCCGAGGGAAACCTCTTGTGGGTTCAAGTCCCACTACCCGCACTTATAAAGGAGTCTTTATGGATGATGAAAATTTTGAACTTTGTGCTACACTTGATTGTTGGTGTGAGGCCCAAGTGCAACCCTATACTTACGTTAAAATACCATTCTCTATTATGTCTGATATCGTAGAAAATGGATTTCAAAACGTACATAGTTTAGACTTTGTAATAAAAACTTTTGAAACGTCAATATAATATGGGCATTAATGCTGTCCAATATGATCAACTCTTAAGCTTACGTAGTGCAGCAATCTTAGAGTTGACGACTGACCTAAAAATAACAAAAAGCGACATAAGCATATTGAATAAACTTTCCGAGCAATCATTGCACCATAAGTCTGGCGGTAGCTACAATATGGTGGCTAAATGGGTAAAGGGAAGCCGATCTCATTTAGGGTTAAATAGGCTCACTAGGCGCGCAAATACTATAGACGAAGCCTATCCAGAAATATGCGGCGTTCACGCCGAACTAGACTTGTTCTACCGTACTCCATCTTTAAAGGGTGGCACAGTTTATATAGCCGGAACACGCAATAAGACTCAAACAAGAATGCCGAATACTTCCCCTTGCATTCATTGTAAATCTTTACTAGCGGAAGCCTATGTAAGGTACGTTGTTTTTTATAGCAATAATCAACCAATCAAACTTCCATTAGCAAAATGGCATTATTATAACGAACGCTAAGTTTTTATTCATAAATGCCTTCCGCTTAAAAATATCTTAATAGAGTTAGTTACTCAAAACCTGATAAGATAGGCTATTGGTAATTAGTTTATCAAATGAATAAGCAAATAGGTTTCACATAAAAAGGATTAAGCTATGAACGTAAAAGACTTAGATGAACAAACTAAAACAGACATAAAAGAAACAATGACATACTTTGGTAAGTCTTTACTTTATTCCCTTTTAATAGGTTCTGCAGTTATATCTATAGCCAGAAACTATAAAAAAGCAGTCTTAAATGAAGAAATTTACTCATTCTATAAACTTTTCCGACCAAACAAAGAAGATGAGTTTGCTCAATGAAGCACTACATTGCTAGCAGAAGCGCAGCTAAGCCAAAAGAAGTTTTTGTTGTGTTAGCTACTAACTTAGAGTATAACGACGAGACATACAGTTGCTATGGCGAAGCTGTATCACATGGTCGGTACTACGAGACACTAGAAGAAGCTAAAGAAGCTGTAGCAACAACTTATTCCGATACGTATGGAGACCTAAGAATCTACGAGCTAGACTATATGTTTCCTGATTCTTTATACACAGAAAAATTAAAAGCAATACATGGCGAAGACTTTCAAGATATGACAATTAATGAATTCATAACATTTCTAGAAAATTACGGGCTAACTACAAAAGAAACTGTCGAGTATTTGCCTAACTTTTTCTCTATCAAGAAATTAGTAGAAAATCAATAATATGGAATACATTATTAATATAGAGACAAGTAGTGGCGAAGGTTTAGTATTTGTCGAAGAATTTGATGAAGACTTTCCGCTTTACGAAAGAGCTTATATCCCTTTCGTTGAAGGCGATTCCTGGCCGTTAGAGGTACTATCTTCTAGTGAAGTTGTGAACACCTTCAAAAGCTGGTTTTATCAAAGACCAGGTGTAAGGATAGTGTCAGTAATGTTAGCGCAAAGCTTTGAAATAGCTACAGATTTTATAGATAAAACAGAAGATAGGGCGTTTGATTTAGCCATACAGTCCGGTCATCAGTGCAGAGTTGTTATGCGCGATGGAATTGGCGATCTAATAGGGCCAGGTTTTATTAAAGATAGAATAAATCTTTGGGTAGCAAAAGACTTTGTTTATAGGGCTGAATTCTTTTGATAGAAGATAAAGAATTTATTATATACTGGTGGAAATCACTAAGTCTGAATAAGAAAATCTGCTACTATCTACTTTTGAGCTCGTCAATATACTTATCTATAAAAAGCATTTTTATAACGGTATAACTATTTTTTATTAGTTAGCCAATTATTATTACTCTAAATATTAGGATGTAGAATGAAATCTTGCAGATGTGGCGCTTTACCTTCTAGAGGTAAAGATAATTGTATGCTACCATGGGGTCACGACAGTGATACCCACAACTCCGGACTTAGGTTATGGAAAGATTCGGAACATGAAAAAGATCAAAAAGAAAAAGTCCGAAGTTAAAAAAGCTGAAGACAAAATAGAACAGCTTTTTAAAGTATTTGAAGAAGGACTAAATAGGGGAAAGGACCAAGATGCCAAAAATAGTTTGGGATAAAAAAACATACAATATTCAAAATGCTACTGGAATGACTATACAGAAAGCAATTGTTGAATACAAAGAACACTTTGAAGGGATATCCCTTAACTTTTCCCCAATGAAAGTTCTTAAGAGGAATCCCTCAAACCTAATACCGTCTAGGTGTATACAGGTTAGTTGGGACTATGTCATACAAGATGAAGATGAGATAGAATTTTTCTTACCTAGCGGCGCTTATGACCTTGGTAGAGAGAAGAACTCTTTCTAAATTAGCCTTCTTAGTATAATGGCTATTACATAGCTCTTGTAAAGCTAGGATCTGAGTTCGATTCTCAGAGAAGGCTCTTACCATATATAAGTAGTTATTTGTTTTTCAAGGGGCTGACTGGTTTCGATTTCGGGGTCAGGAGTTCTGGCGTGCAACTCGTCTAGCTCAGAGACGTTAAAGCGGGCACAAAAAATAAACGCCGATACTAACATCGTCGATTGGGATGCCGCTATGGCCACTCTTCTCGCTGAGGAGGGTGCACTAGTCTAACTAGTGTCCCGGGGCTTGCCTAGTGCCTATCAACGGAAACTAGGCGGACAACCTGGATAGACAGGTGGGCTAATAGGAAAGACTACTTGACTGTTATGAAAGAGTAACTGGTGGAATACGTGAAGCTCAAATGAGCCGATCGGCCCTAACGACCCGCCGTTTAGCGGGAATAGTTGTATCACAATAGAAACTCGTCCGAAAGACGGGGGTTCGATTCCCCCCAGCTCCACTTAACTATGTTAAATTTAATAGCAAAAACAGATGAAAAAAACTTAATAAAAGAAAACAATAATAATTATAGCGCTTTCAAAAGTAATTGGTTTCTTTACGAGACTCCGCCACATTTAATGCGCTACACCTATGCCAGAACACAATATTCATTGCCTGTTCCTTGGACATATTTTTTAGTATCAGAAAATTACTCTTGCTATAACTACGGCCATAAAGCAAGCGATGGCAATCTTTCCTATAGTCATAGTTATGATATTAAAATAGATAGAATATTTTTTTGTGGCGAAAAAATGGATGACTCCAAATGTATGATGGATGCCCCATTTTCAAATATGGATATGAACGGAAGCCTTTGTGGTGCTTCTTATAAAGAATTTAAAAGAAATTCAGAAAAATCAATGTTATTTGATTATAACTATATTGACATTTTTAATAGAGCTTACTCAACTTTTTCTTATGATGTTGGCAATAATGACTACCCATTAATCCACAAAGTTTCCGGTACAATTACAAAAGTTCCATTAGCACGTTATTTAGCTAAAATATGGAATACTAAAAACTGGCCTAGTTTTTTCAAAAAATGGGAAAAACTTACTGTTGATCCAATTAATTTTTGGCCGTCAGAAAATGCAGAAATTTATTCTCTTATAGATGAAATACCATTGCAGTTAGGAGGGTCATATCAAGACGACAAACTATTTATTCGCAGTTTTGATTCAATTTTTAATGAATATAAATTAGTTCCAGCAAATATAGCTTTAATGGAACTAGTCTAAAGCGAATGCATGGTGAGATATTCTGGAAGTTCGATTCTTTCCATTCGGCCGGAGGGCGATGTTTAAGCTGCGTTTAGTAATCACCCACCCTAACAGGTAAAAGGGGGGGGAGTTGTTGTTTCTACAAGGAGGAACAATGGAGCAAGAATGCCTAGAATGTGCTAGCATTAATGCTGACCAAGCTGTTTATTACACCTTAAGTAATCCCGTGGAAAATCGAGTAATTACCGGGACATTCTGCTCTGTAGAATGCTTTCTCACCGATCTTGATAACGATTATTACATAATAGGAAAGCTAGACAATAAAAAAGAATTTGACTTATTTAAAAAGATAGAAATTTTTCTTCATAACAAAAACTTTATACCGGAATACTGTGCGTTTTTACCCTCGAATATTACGGAAAATAGTTTGTCGGTCAAGTATCTAAATAAAGTTTTTAAAAACACTAACAACGTAACATTAAGAGAAAAGATTCTTTGCTACTGGCTTTCCTGTATGCCTGGCATGATTAATTACAACATCTCTAATCAAGAAAAAATCTCTTTTCCAAAAAATTTCTTAAATGGCGTCACGATTGTGCCAAATTCTGATAAGCTTGAGTCTCATAAGCCTATTATTGTTAGTTCTGTTGACTTCGGGGAATCTTTCGTATGTGTAGCCCCAGGAGAAAATGGGGAACAAGTTACTAAAACTATACATTCTAGTGGCATAGAATTTAGCGAACTTTAAGCTAAATTATGAAACCACTAATTCACGCAAAATTATCTGTAGTTAAATTTGGCGGAATTATAGATGATTACATAGATATACATGAATTTCTTGATTCGTCTAAAGCACATGTTCCAGACATGAGGCATCGCGCAATACTGCATAGTAGCTTTGGTGCTTATATAGCCCAGGAACTCTTTGGGATCTACCGCACAAACTCTAATGGTAAAGATTACCAAGTAAGAGATATCTGCGAGAATCATATCTTAGAAGATTTAGGTTTTATTCCAACCGTACAAGATTACCTTGGCGATATGCCAATGTATGATTGGCTTGGCGGAAAAATAAAGAATCATAAAATTATGGAGGTAGTCGACTAATGTCAACCAACACAATAACTTCAACTCCCAAATTGAAGCGAACGCTATCTAGTCACATTAATGGGCTCAATAATTGCCTTAACGATATGGTGTTAAACCTTAGGGACAGTGTAACGCTTGAGTGCGAACAGATTCACGTCAACTATCCAACGTTTCTTGGGTTAGCAGTAATGATTGAATCAGATTACAATGAAGATACCGACGAATACGGTCGCCCTTACATAAATACAATAGTTGCAAAAGTTGATCCTTCAATTCTTGCAGATCCTTGGGCTGACAAAATGCCTGTAAATGAAGAAATTAATTCAGGTAATTTCTATAAATTTGTTCCAATTCATGAGATGTATAAAAATTACATATTAGATGAAAATCTTGTGGAAGCTTTGATTAATCTAAAAAACTCAATTGATTCTAATCGATTAATTGCTAGTATTATAGTTGACCATTTTGGATATAATAGACTCGTTTTCGCTTACGATGTGACAAGCAAAAAATTTTATTGGAATGAGCTTTAGACAAAGGAATTTATGATAGCATCAGCGACACCAAATTTGGAAGAAATTATATCTATGATAGATATTAATATGCAAGAATTTACTAACCAAAAACTTTGTGATTCAGATAAAGTCACTAATGCTTTCTTAGATATTAGAAATATAATAGTTAGCTCGATAACAACTCCAGAGGTGAACTGATGTCAGCTATGATTGAATCGGCATCTTTAGACAAAGATGTACCGATTAACGATGTAATGTCACTTAACAATGAAGAGCGTCACGAAATACTTGATTTTATTGCTAAAGAATCAGAAATAAATTTAACGTCAAACGTTAGAGTAGGTGACGGCTATCTAATAAAAATATTTTCTTACCTTATCTCAGGAAAAATTCACTGGACTACTAAAACATTCTATAGTGCAGGTGAACTAAATAAAGTATTAAATATTTATTCAAGTAGTTCAATTTTTATTCAATCTAAATTAGAACCACTATTAGAAGTATTCAAAAAAGAAGTATACGGAGATGTAGAATAGGTCCTCATGTTGATAGAAGTTGTTTGTGATGGCGCCGCAAGAGGTCAAGGCCAGCAAAAAACTGGAGAAGCTGCCTGTGGCATTGTTGTTTATAAAAACAAAAAAGAAATAGCCAAATACGCTAGAGGCTTAGGTAAACGCACAAACAACGAAGCAGAATACGAAGCAGTCATAACAGGTCTATTGATATGCTCTATGGCTCAATTAAATGATCCAATCATATACTCGGATTCTGCAGTTGTGGTAAATCAAGTAAATGGAAAATGGCAATGTAAAAATGACAATCTTTTTACGTTGTTGAAATCCATAAGAATTATACAAGAGCAATTTAGGTTCAGGATCCAACACGTGCCTAGAGCTTTTGTTCACGAAGCCGATAAGCTAGCTAATATTTTTTTGAATGAATTGCAAAAAGATAAAATAGCAAACTCAATTAAGTGAGGAAAAATGAGTACATCAAATCCATACCTTACCGGGGATGAAGATGCAGATCTATTCGAAGACGCAACTGATTCAAATAATAAAAATCCAAATAGTTCTGCGACTTCTAAAATAGCAGATAAATTTAAAGAACTTTTTGGAATAGACGAATCAGCTTGGCTAGTTGAAAGTAGTTTACCTGAAGAGATCATTTTTGCGAGTCAGCTAATATCTTTTTACGGTAGGGTACTCACCAGCCAAAATAATGAACCCGAACTTGCTGCCCTCTACGATGTAGTTAATAATCTAACAGAAGGTCTATTAGTAAAGTATCTAGAACTCCACGAAATTAGATACGCTATATCTTCTATGCATGTTTTGCGCAATTATTCTGATATGACCATAAATGAACGTTTCATCCCTAACTTAGAAGATGAAAACAATTATTTAAATTTGATAACTGGTGTTTTCTTAGGATTTTTCGACTGGAAAATGGCAGACCTAAAAAAGCAGTATCTAAAAATATGTACAGAGCTAAATAAAGAACCAGAAGAAGGACTACTTGAATTTGGCATAACTGAAGATTTTATTTCTAGTAAATTCTATAAGTCCTCAAGGATGTTGGAAGTAATCAATATCTTAGGCGGTAAGGAAGAGAAAGTACATGGAGAACACTCTAGCAGCTACTGAGCAAGAACCAGTAGTTGATTTTCTTCCACCATATAAAGAGGTGGAGCACTATTCTAGATATCTTCAATCCCACAAAAAAAGCTGGGCACCATTGGCGTCCTGCTGGGATCTTGAAGTATCTGTTATGTATCCCAGGAGCAACGTCCAGGAGCTAGGTGTAGCTTCTACCGTTTGTGCCACATGCCCTACAGTAAAGCAATGCCTTAGGCTAGCTTTAGTGAACAGAGAAGAATATGGGGTATGGGGCGGGTACAGTGCTAGAGAAATTCAAGCTGTAACAAAAGATATTATTTCAGAGTATGGAAATATCTGGATACAGTGGAATGATAGAAGCGAATATATAATCTCTGAAACCATTGAATTATTACATAATTCTTTTATGGAAAAAAATGGGATTAGTGAAAATGAAATAAGCAGCATTGAAATAGATCGTGTAGAAAAAATCGAAACACGATTAGCTGAACTAAAACTATAATTATATTAACAGGAGCGAACCAAAAATGCTTTACAATTTAAGCAAAAAACACACATCAACCAAAAGTAAGACACGAACTGAGTTATGGATAATAAAGAAAACTTCGCAAATCAAATACAACTATTCTTAGATAACATTTATTTCGATTTTCAAAGTCCAGGCGGAGCAAGACTTTTCGACGGTACGAAAGAAGAGTATATCATTAAACTTATTACCCGAAGCATTGTAGCTTTCTGCACTGCTTGGTGGTCTGCTAAAGAATTAATAGACTACTTACAAAATAGAAGCAAAACCAGTAAGGGATTAAACTTTGACGAATCAACCTTCCCATGAAGGTTTGCCGGTAAGCCCTATTAAGTCGTTTAAATTCAGTACTACAAGTGCCTCTTTTGCAAAGCAAGAAATGGAACTGCAAATAGAGGCACTTGAGACTCGGATAGACACGATTATAAAAAGGTTTACAATAGATGGGAATCCCATCCTTGCTGCAATCCTTCAGTTGTCTCATGATAGAGACGAACTAGCTGGACTATCTAAAGGTCTAGGTCGTTTGTCTGAAATAATAGAACCCTACGATGAATTATTGAAACGTAAATCTTTAGTAGACATTGCGGAAAAAGATCCAAATTGGCTCGCTTGGGCTTTTGGTGACTTTGATGCCGAAATTGATGACGCAGTTAAAAAACTTCTTCAATCCGAAGATAAATAACAAGGATTATATATGAGTATTGATTCTTATTTATTGCTAAATGAACAAAAAGCTCAACTAACAATCAATGCGGGGAATCAGTCTAAGATAGAAGAAGTTGACCTTAGCGACTTCTTCTTGTCCCTGTCGGAAGTATCTTTTTTTGAGACAGGTTTGTTACCCTTAGACGGCTCTGGTGTTCTATCTATACGCAAGTCTTTTGATAGGATGCAAGTTGTATTTCAGCACAAGCCAGAAATATACAGAGTTATTTGGGGGCAAAACGAGGGCGATCAAGAAGCAATTCATTATGATCTAGCAATGCCGTATAGGATTGTAATTGGAGATTTCCTTAAAAATGAATTTTATGGTGCAAGACACTTTTATAGTATTAGTCCAATAACAAACAAAAATCAAATATTATTTCACGTAAATCTTCCAAATCTAAACTGTAAAGGCTATGGCCAAACCCACGCTGGTGGAAGTGTGGGAGTTGGATGGATATGCTTGTATCATAATCAACCTTCCATATCTCAACTAGATATAGGGCAAAAAATATCTCACCTTTTAGAACGATCTGGTGGAACAGAAGCCTATAACGACTCTAACATGAGCGAAACTGATGGCCCAAGGTTTTACCACGAATGCTATACAAAAGAATTTTGCGAATATAAAGGAACTTACAACGTCGAAAACGATGAAGAGTTCCAATCATATTCTTACCTTTGGAACCCAGAAGACTGGGAACAAAAAAGCGAAACTGAAGGATTCCAATGGACACTAGATCCCTCAATCTGGCTGCCGGTAATGGTGGAAGGACTTGACTCTCAAGGTAAACACCATGAAAATGGAGAGCACCTCACCATTGGTTCCGCTATGGACGGAAAATATAAAGCTTATTATACTGATTCAGAACCAATAAAATCTTACCAATCTTTTTCTAGATCTGATCTGGAGAATCCAAGCGGCAAAGACGTTCTGAGTAATATTAAAAAAGCATTTACGAATACAAAACATAAAGAAATAAAACCGTTAAACCAAAATGATCCAATAGTCCCAATAGCCGGACCTTCATTTTGCTGTTATGTGTGTAAAGGTTTTTATGGTTACGACCATTGCGTAGAAACCGATGACGGACATGTATGCACTACATGTTCCGAAGTAGAGTACGAAACATGCGCTTCTTGTTTAAATATAAAACACTTTTCCAAATTGTATTACTCTCAGTATGAAGAAGTTTTTAATTTTCATTGCACCGACTGCGCAAATGTAAGCTATTGCACTAAGTGTAATGCGTTCTTTACAGTGTTAGAAGGAAATCACTCATGCGTCAGTTCTTTAACTAGTTATGCAGATCCTGCTAAGTCCGTTTAAATAATTTTAGAATTAGTAAAATTCTAATATAATCTGGAGCACAACAATGACCACAGAAGAAGATGTAGTAGAACTAATACCCCTAGATCAAATTAAACAGTTTGATCTTCCCAACGGCTTGCCGTGCTTTGTTGGTGATATAGACAACATTTGTAGCCACATTGAAGCTCATGGCTACAGTTTTTACTACGTTATGTGCGTAGAAAAATATAACCACAATGATGGTAAGGTGACCAAGGCCTCGGAAAGGCCTACAATCTTTAAGGTTGTTAACACCATTATATCTAGGTCGGTAACCGTAGCAGACCCTGACGAACTCGGCCTAGATCAAATGACTGTCGAAGCCAATTACAAGCTTCCAGCCATCCCCTACAGCCACGTTCAAATGATGGACGATTTCTTTAGGGCAGTAGAAGCTAAGCATGGCACCGAGTCTATAGTCCTGCTTACTTACGATCCAGACTACCTTGGAAAAGATAACCCAAGCGAAGGCTGGGGCATCTTAGTTCCCGATCAAGTAAACACTGCCGCAGATTGCTTGTATGATCACGAATCTATTGCTCAACAAAAAGAAGAGCATGTTTATGTCGTAGGATCCGCACATTCTCATCCGGCAATGTCAGCCTTTGCTTCCGGAACTGATCATAAAGATCAAGCAGATTTTCCAGGAATCCATATAACTTATGGTTGGCGCAAAAGCCACAATAACAACGCCACAGAATACTATATTGAACTTCAAACACCTGGCGGAGTTTTCACTATGGAACCAAGCCAAGTATTTGAATCTTTTCCAAAACCAGAACCTTCACCAGTTGTAGACCAGTGGATGGAAAAAGTATCCAAAAAAGCCCCAGTAGTTACAAGTTCTGGTTATAGCTACGGGTATGGCACTAATTCCAGCTATGCACCCAGCACAAGCTATGGTAATAAGTATTCCACTACCTATGGCAAAGTTTCGATAAAGCTTCCAGCAGGCTTCCCAGATCCAGATAAAAACACTATTGTTGCAGAACTTAAAAAAGACAAAGAGCAAGAATGCCCATTTTGTCTAACTAAGTTTATAAAAGCTGACTACGACAAACGACGTTGCCTCGGCTGCCACAATTACATAATGCTACCAGGCGAAACGCTAAATGATATCTGTATAGTGCGAAAGAATAAAGGTCTTTACTCTACAGAAATCGATATAGAAATGGGTGTTTCTAGGGATGTTTACATCTGGCGTCGCGGTGAAAAAGAAGAATGCGAGCTTTTCCACGGTGCAGGCGTAGTAGGTGGTGTTGCGGGAAAATAGCTGAACGTTCAACATCTTCGGCATTCTGCAATGAATGTTACCAAGAGTTGAACGAAATAGAAACCAAATATAGTTCATGCCCTTATTGCTACCACGAACTAAACAATCTTGATGCTTCTGTTAACGAAACGTTAACGGAAAGACAAGAAGCTTTAGTTATTGAATGCCTTAATCCAAACTGCACCAGCTATATAGAATATTCAGACCCTAACTGTGAAAACTGTGGGGTTGAATTTTTAGAAGCAGATTGGGATGAATTCTATGCTTCTGCAAGCCCCGCAACAACGCGCAAAATTGATGAATTCTATTCAGACGATGACCCTTGGATGATCTGTTGTAGTCAAACGTGGATTAATTGCGCTTGTGCAAAACCATTGTCCTGGGAAGATACATCTGATGTACCTCCCGGAATTTGGGATAGTCTGTACAGTGAAGAGGACCATAACCTTTGTTCAGAGTGTGTATATTATTATACTGAAAATTGTCCCGAAATAAGAAAATCTGTCGCTAATTTTCTACATGATGGTGTGATAAGCAACAAAATAACTACATGTGACTCTTACGACTATGATCACTTGCTTTATAAAGATACTTACCAGAACTTTTCCAACAGTAAAAAACTGTTTATTGATTATGAGGAATTTTAAATGCAAGAAAAAAGAGTAGTCATTGTTGGGGCAGGCGGTATAGGTTCTTTACTGTCTCGCTCCATTGCTATGACGCTAGAGTGGACCATGCCAGGTTCGGCTCTACTTATTGTTGATGGCGATAATTTTGAAGCCAAAAACAAACAACGTCAATTCTTTAATGGCGTTGGAAATAAAGCAGAAGTTTTAGCTAACGAATTGATACCACAATTCGATAAAACCTTCATAATACCTATGCCCTACTGGGTTGTTGACAAAGTGGCAGAAAATGGTAAGGAAGACAACGAAGAAGATGGAACGCCATCTGCAGGCAAAATCGCTGCTTGCGATCTAATAGCTGAGGGCGACATAATCTTTGCTGTAGTAGATAACTTCAAAGCAAGGAAACAACTCATTGATGCTGCTAGCAACCTTGATGACGTTGACGTATTCCTTGGCGGTAATGATGAAAGATATTTTGGCTCCACCTATCACTACGCAAA
>Ga0114978_10003226_pt1 | contig 13391 bp, 13 predicted proteins | sample S_140212_EF_Meta_FD_87027 | JGI IMG/M metagenome (GOLD analysis project Ga0114978, IMG submission 87027) | Freshwater microbial communities from Lake Simoncouche, Canada to study carbon cycling - S_140212_EF_MetaG | ecosystem: Environmental > Aquatic > Freshwater > Lake | place: Lake...
ATTTTAGCACCAGGCTCAACGGTAAGAAGTCCTTTAACTGTAACCACTTCTTTTACAAGATGCAAACCCGCAGAAATTTTAAGGGTAGCATAGTTACCCGACAAAGTGTCCTGCCCAAACAAACCCAAAGGCAAACAAAATAAAAGTGTATATATAAATTTGCTTTTCAAAATAGTAATTGATTATTTGATTATTTTATATACAATTGGAGCAGCCGTTCTTGTAGTTCCATCAATCATTGACATATTTAAATTGTCAAAAATGATTAGATCATTTTTAACAAGTGCACCCATTACTTTTTGTGTAGGAGACTGGAATAACTCTCCATAATTATTAATACTCTCCTCCTCTTTTCCATTGTGAATTCGCACTACTTTAAAACTATTGATACGACCAGGGAAATAACTTAAGTTATTTATCTCCAATTTTGCTTCGAGCCGCTCAGCTCTTACTAAATCATTCATACTTATCAAATAATTATTAAGGTTATCACCTTTTACTTTTACTACCGGGTCAGGTAAAGGATTGACCATAATCTTCTTCTCAAATAGTACTTTTTTTTCCTTTCTTAAATCATAAAATCGAAGTGTATGAACTCCAGTTTTACTAAAAACTACTCTATAATTATTATTAGCTTTTGTGATATTTACTTTAGGTAAAATATCTATCTCAAAATCTTTACCCATCAAAAAAGAAAAATCGCTAAGCAGGGTATTGCTTAAACCAACAAAGATGTTTTCCGTATGAAGAGAAGCTAAAATCTTTTTAAATAAGTCATCAAACACTTCATCATTAACACTAATTACTTTTTCCCCTGGCTTAACAATTTCATCTTCTTTATATTCTTTTACATTGGCTTTTAGAACATATAACTTAGGATTAAACTGAGAAAAATAAGTCGGTTGATAGCCAATTTCTGCAAGTGCCGCCTCTTGATATAATAGTTGTGTTTGGGCGATTAATAATTTTATACGCTCTAACTGCATATAACTAATTGCAGTAGGCTTGTGCATGAATAAATAATACTCCCAAGTCTCAATCTTACCTTTAATAGTAGTAATATTTTTTTTTATGGGTATCAGAGAATCTAGAGAGGTTTGTAATTTGAAAGGAGACTTTTTTATAAAATCAGATAAATCAAATAAGTCTTTTTCTAATACTGGAATACCCTGTTTACTCTTTAGAATTTCTTCAATTAAATTTTTACTATTAAACTGTTTTAAAAGTGTTGTTTTATTACTTAAAAATTCATCATCAATATGTTTCAAAACATCTTCTACAACCTTACTACTTTGATTTAATCTTGTTCTTATAGTTAAGTATGAAATCGCTTTTGAACTCTTATTTAATGTATCGTAGTTGTCAACAATAATCTTATTACTTATTTCAACTTTTTTTAACTCCTCTTTATAAAGTGCTTGCAATGATTTAATAGTATAGATATTAGAATCTAATACCGATATTTTGATATTAATTACTGAAAAACAGATAAATACAATGTACAAAAGACTTATAATTTGGTATCTTTTGACGTCAACTTGACCTTCCGCCATAAAAGACTAAATTTAAGAGTTTGAATATTGTTCGTATAGTAAAACAAAAAGTAATTGTTCTCGATTTGGTTTTGTATTTGTTTTAGAAAATTGATAATTTAGCTTATCAAATACTTCTTTCTTAGAATTGGTCTCACTTAAACCAAATAACTGTACTAACTTATATTTAGGTGCAACATTATCTGAAACTAATTGATCAATAATAGCATTTATATAACTTAAATTTTCTAGTTCACCATTTAAGAACAATTCATTTAAATGAATACTGTATTCGTTTCGTGGACCAAAATAGATAGTTTCAGCGCTATAATTGATAACGTCATTTAATACTATAAATTTAGATTCAGTAACCTGGAATTCAATTAAATAATTGAATATTTTTGCGCCATAACTAGCATTAGAAAATGAAATTGTAGATTGAACAAGTAGCTTTAAAAAAGAATATCCTGAATTTGTAATAAAATTAAATTTAATCTTTTTGAACCTAGACCAAAGTCTTGATTTCAATTCATCAGACTGAGATTGTAATAAAATAATGAGTGAACTTAATTCCTTTTCATTAGTATAGTCAACTTTTTGAATTAATTGCTCTAACCTAAGCATATCTATTTGCTCTAGTTGCCATAAAGTGTGACTTGTATTTATCATTGTATTTGTTGGAGAATTAATCTCAATGGGAATCTTTTTATTATGGAAATTTGAAACCGAATTAGAAGGAGTAACAATTTTATGAGGATTCTCAACTGTGCCAGTTTGGAAATTAACATAGGTATCTCTATCACCTGCCCCACCCATTGTACCAGAATTTGACGAAATATTTCCAAGGCCCTCTGCTACTTTAGATAAAGTAGCTTCAGTTGCCACTTGACTTTCCTTTTTAACTTCAACAAACTTAATTGCTGAGACACCAAAAACGACTGCTTCAATGGCTAAGCCACCTGTAATTAATAAATCCTGGGCAGGCCATTCTAATAATTTTGCGATTACTCCTATCAATATAACTACCGCTGCACCACTGTAAAAGAGGTTGAAAATATCTAGTTTCTTAGTTTTTGACATTATATTATAATATATTTATATTTACAAATTTTAATTTATACGTTCGTGCCTTTCCTTAACAAATTCAACAAATTTGTCATTGTCGGTATACCCACAGAGCCTAATAATGGAGTCGATTGGTAAATTTTCATTTACAGAATTCTCTAATTCAACCATACAATGCCTATACCTGTATTCATTGATCAGTGATAGAAATGAAAGATTGTAATGTACTTTAGTGATCCCGTCTAATATTTCTGGACTAGTATTTAATAATTCAGAAAAATCTTGAATGGAGGCGTCTTTGTGTAAATAGTACTTTAAATCAAAAAAATAATGATCAAATACATTTTTTAAAGGAGTAGTTTTTTTACGATGCTTTCCTATTAGACCCTCGAAGAAATTAAAAAAAGACATGATTCAATTGTTTGAATCACAAAAATTGTAAAAAAATAATGGGAGAAAAAATTTGAGATGTAACTATTACAAATGTCACTGTTAGATTAAAACTTACAGCTGTCACATTTAAAATGACATTGATTTTCAATTAGTTAATTATTCAAGATATTGATCAAATCAGATGGATTGCCTCCATGATATTTTTTAAATGGCTGATAAAAACGCTGACGAGAGCTAAAACCAACTTCCATCGCCAATGCCTCAACTGTATAATTTTTATATTTTGGTTCTTTAATGATCTCAACAAAGTGCCCCACCCGTGATTTATTAACTAATTCATCAAAGGTCATTGAATAAGTGAAATAAATATAATTATACATAATCTCTTTATCTACTTTCATCACATTAGAAAATTCAACAATATCAGCTTCTTTATTTTTATAGTAAAAATTGGTAAAAAAGTGAAAATTGAAATCTATTTCATTGATAGCTGTTCTAAAATCATTTTGATTAAATAGAAAACCTAAAGAAATTTTGGTCCCATTTTTATTAATAAAACTAGGTCTATATAAAATAATTAATACTAAACCTAAAGAGAATGCTATTGAAACGAAAATTTTGACATTATTAGGTATTTCTAGAAAAGAATAAAGGAAAATAAAAATTAATTGCGAAAGAGTTGTCATAAAAAACCAAAACGTCCAGATCTGAATTCTTTTAAAATAAATATTTTTAAATGAAAATCTAAATAAAATATTTTTTGCGTAATAAAGAAAAAATAAATTAAATAAAATAAAAAATAGGTAAACAAAAAAATTAAGATAAATAGGTAGGTTAAATCCAAGATCTCTTTGATCACCAGGACTTCTTATTGTATTAAATTTTAGAATTACAGTATCATATCCAACAAACTGTATATAAATTATCAAAATAATATAAAATGTATAAGCACCAATGGTGTAAATATTTACTAGCCTTCTATACTGGATGAAATACAAATTAGTAAATATTTGAACCAACGAAGTACCCGCAACTACTTTGCAAATTTTAAAGAGAAGGATATATTGATCAGGACCCGTAATGATCAATGAAAAAAAGGAAGAAACGCTAACAGTAAAAATAATTAATAAAAAAAAGATTTTTAGTTGAATGGGAGATTTAAATCGAATCAGGACATCGAATAAAACGATGAGGGAAAAAACAAATACAAAAAAGTAGGAACTTTTAATAATTAAATCTACGGTGATATTCATACGCTAAGATAAATTTCAATGAATCAAAAACAGCTACTCAACGATTAATTTTCAATTAATTAATCATTTAATACATCGACTAAATCAGAAGGATTACCTCCGTGATATTTTTTAAAGGGCTGATAAAAACGCTGCCTAGAGCTAAAACCAACTTCCATTGCCAATGCCTCAATGGTATAACTATTATATTTTGGTTCTTTTATTATCTCAACAAAGTATTCTATCCGAGTTTTATTAATTAACTCATCAAAGCTCATTGAGAAAGTAAAATAGACGTAATTAAACATAATTTCTTTATTTACTCCCATTATATTAGAAAATTCAACAATATCAGCTTTTTTATTTTTGTAATAAAAATTAGTAAAAAAGTGAAAATTGAAATCTATTTCACTGATATCCATACTGAAATCCTTTCTATTAAATAAAAAACCAAATAAAATCTTAGAACCATTTTTGTTAATGAAACTAGGTCTATATAAAACCATTAAGAGTAAACTCAAACCGAAAAAAATTGAAACAAAAATTTTATTCGATTTAGGTATTTCAATAATATTAAAAAGAAGAATAAAAATTAATTGCATAAGAATAAATACAAAAAAACAAAACGTCCAGATTTGAATTCTTTTAAAATAAATATTCTTAAATGAAAATTTAAATAAAATATTATATATGTAATAAAGAGAAAATAAATTAAAAAAAATAAAATCCAGGTATATAAAAAAATTAAGATAAATAGGTAGGTTAAAACTATTACTCCCTTGCCCGCCTGAACTGTTTAAAAGATTATTTTTTGGAAATACGGTATCATTTCCAACAATCTGTACATAAAATATTAAAAAAATATAAAATGTATACGCAGAAATTATATAAATATTTGCTAGCTTTTTGTGTTGTATAAAATATAAATTGGTAAATAGTTGAACAACCGAAGTTCCAGTTACTACTTTGAAAATCTGTATAATGAATACATATTGATCCGTCCCCGTCCTGATAAACAAACAAAAATTAATAACAATACAAGAAATAACAATTAATAAGAAAAATATTTTTAGTTTAAAAGGAGATTTAAATCTAATCAGTACATCAAATAAAACGATTATTGAAAAAAGAAATAAAAAAAAGTAAGAATATTGAATAATTGAATCGGAGGTGATGTTCATAGTGCTAATCTGGATTATAAAAATCTCCTATTTAGAAGACATTAATAAATTAAATATATTACAGCTTTACCAAAACACTTACATTAAAATCAATTATTTGTTGTAACTTATTATAATACATTGATAGTATTATATTTATATATTAAGTACTTATCTATTTTGATCAATAATCAAGAGAATTTTTAAACACCAAAAGCCATAATATCAGCAGTAAATACATTCCAACAGGCTCCATTGAAAGCTACCAATCCTTTCATTTACAGGAGAAGGTTTCCTAATCCCAAGACTTAAAACAAGCTTGTTCGACTGAAAGGATTTGGGGAAGAAGCCCATCCATAAGCAAGGCTTTTCGGCAAAGCGTGACCGACAGTTCCAAAACTTTGGGTAAAAGCCCTTTTGGGAAGACTTGATAGTTCAACCAAGTCAAATATTTTAATTTATTATACCAATAAGGGTTAATTTTGAGAAAATTGCTAATTTTAAGAAAATGTAGTTAAAACGCGTCCTAAGAAACATATCTTCAGTATATAGTAGAAGCCTCAATTGAATGGTTCCTTTTTAGATCAGATTTTTTATAATACTTATACTAAAAGTACATTTCATATTACATTATTAAAATTCAATCAATTTACAAAACCAATAACTTATGAATTTTTTTTGGCTTTATGATTTATCGAATTGGGAACTTTACGCTGTTATTTTTATCACATTTTCTTCATTTTCTGTTTTCGGATATTTAATTGCAAAAAGACCACTTACCAAATATTTTCATTCAAAAGATATTGAAATCAATGATGTGATATCCCACTTTACGGGTATCATAGGAATATTTTTTGGAATTCTAATTGGTTTGGTAGCTGTAGGAGTATGGGAAAATTATAATAGCTGTCAAGAAAAGGTGGATGCAGAATCAGGCAATGCCATGTCACTATATAGGGATTGTAGTGGTCTTCCATTCCAAGTTTCCAAAGTAATCAAAGAAGACATCAAAATTTATCTAAAAAATGTTATCAAAAAAGAATGGCCACAATCAAAAAAAGGAAACCTACCCCTTGCAGCGATAGACGATTTTAACAAAATTCAACAAGATCTTATTTTATTTAACCCAATTACTGAAAGAGATAAAATTGTCTATAAACTATGTCTAGACAAATTTTCAATCCTTGCTAGCTCAAGAAGAGAAAGGGTCTATGCTACACAAAATGGACTGCCTCCCATTGTTTGGACAGTTACCATTATAGGATGCATTGTATTGATTTCAATATCATGGTTTTTTGAAACTGATACACGATTACACATAGTAATGAGCTTGATAGTAGGAATTCTGCTATCTACTGTAATGTATATGATTGTTGCATTAGACTGGCCCTTTAGAGGCACATTGAGTATCGATACAGGAGCTTATAAATTTACTTTAGATAGAATACATGAAACTGAGGCTAAGCAGAATTTATTTCAGTTAACAAATTAGAAGTCAAACCAAAGGGAATATTATTATATTTTAAACCGATGAAAAATAGTTTTCTTATTATATTTTTTTTAATTACAGCTAAAATTTCAACTGCGAACTGTATTGATACTTTAGTGATTCCTAATGCTGAAGTCCTACTAAAATTAGGATTGAAGAATAACAGCAACTTGAAAATTTCAAAACTGAAGATTTCACAGTCAAGCTATGACTATAAGGCTTCCAATTATTTCAAAACTCCTCAAATTTCTGGAACCTTTAGTTCAGAAGATAATTTAAAACTACCCACAACTGCTGTGCCAGGGGCACTGGTAGGACAACCTGGTAAATTTATCAATATTTCATTTGGTAAACCTTTTACAAATTCTATGGGGATTTCTGCCGTTCAATCAGTGATGGACTGGCAACGTATCTTTCAATCAAAAATTGCCTATCAAAATACGCAACTCTTAAAAGCACAAGAAGAACAATCCATTCAAAATTTAAAATTACAGATCCTTCAAACTTACTATGCAATTATCACTTCACATTCAGCGATTAAAATATCAAAAAAAGATCTTCAATTATCTGATAGCATTGTTAAAATAATTGAATATAAGCTTAACAGTGGCATTGTAGATGAATCCTCCTTCAATCTTGCGAAAGTAAACAGTAATAATATCAAACAAAATATTATTCAGTCTACTATTTTATTAAATCAATCCATCGCTTTATTAAAAAATTTAGTTGATTTACCTGTTTCTACTGACTTACAATTCATTTTACCAGAACAATTGATTGTTTTAAATAAGAAACCATTACAAGAAATAGGTTCAAACAAATCACTTCTCCCTTTGCTGCAATTGGTTAAAATAGATTCTCTTCAAATTAAAGAAGCCAAAGCTAGATATTTTCCAAAATTTAACCTCTTGGGATATAAAGGATATGATCAATTTCGAGACAACCTTGGAATTGATTTTAGCAAAGGATCATGGAATGATTATTCCTTCATTAGCTTAATGGCAACATTGCCTATTTATTCTGGATTTTTAAATAAGAATAAGGTGAAGAGCATGATCTATAAGAAAGAAATTTCTAAAGAACAACTAAGATATGCTACCCAACAATCTATGCTAAATGATAAAAATTTATTAGAAAACTATCAATCAACAGTGGAACTAATTGAAATTTCAAAAGACAATTTTGAACTATTAAACAAGATAACGACTGCTAATTTTGAAAAATACATCAATGGCTTGATAAGCCTAGATCTATATTTTAAATCATTTGAAGACTATTTAAAATCAGAAAATATCTATTTAAATTTAGTATCGAATTTACAAATAATCAATTCAAATTTTGAGGCTAGAAATTAACACAAACGCGAACAATTAAAATACTATGAAAAATATTTTTATTAGCCTTTTTATTATTTTGAATTTCCTGACAAGTTGCAATGAAGAAGTAGAACAAACAAAGCCTACTAAGAAGGACTTGAAAGATTTTATCTTTGCAACTGGTAAATTAGTTTCAGAAACTGAATATACCATCCCTTCCATGCTAGATGGAAATATAAAGACTCTTTATTTGAATGAAGGTGATACCGTTCAATCAGGTCAACCTGTATGCCAAATTGGGAATGAGTTGCAATTAACCCAATTAGAAAATGCAGAGATCAATTATAATTTCTCAAAAAGAAATACGCAGGAAAATGCTCCACAGATTATTAAATTAAAAGAACAGATCAATCAAGCAATATCAAAATGCAATACGGACAGTTTAAACGTAATTAGGTATCAAAAACTTTTTGACAAACACGCAGTATCTGCAGTAGATTTAGAAAAAACAAAGATCGAATTTCTTAACAGCCAAACCAATAGAACCCTTGTTCAGAAATCATTGGAAGACCTAAAAGCAATGGTAGCCTTGAATGAGTCAAACGCAAAATCACAATTAAGAATTCAAGAACAAAACTTAAAATATAGCAAGGTATCCATTGAAAATGAGGCTGCCATCATTTTAAAAATATTTAAATCCAAAGGTGATTTAATTAGAAAAGGTGAACCCATCTGTCGCGTTGGTTCAAGTAAATCTATTTTAAGACTTTTGATTGCCACAGAAGATATCAAATCCATACTTGTTAACCAACCAATATTAATCGTTTCTGCAATTGACAGAAGTAAAACCTACAAAGGTTTTATTACAAAAATTCATCCAATCTTTGATGAAATTGTACAATCGTATATTGTGGATGCAAGTATAGATTCTTCCGCCGATCCGCTACCCTTGGGAAGTAAAGTCCAAGTAAACATATTATTGAAAGAAGCCAAAAATGCATTGGTAATACCAACAGATTATTTATTGAATGGAGATTCGGTTTCACTTTCAAAAAATCACCAAAAAGTAGCAGTCAAAACTGGAATCAAGACACAAGATTATATTCAAATTTTAAGTGGGATAGATGAAAACAGTTCGATTGAATTAGTTGATCAATAGTTTTAATTTCTACAACTCCCCTATCCAATAGCTTATCAATAAGATAAAAAAATCCTTCATGTCAAAAATAGTCCTTTACACAGATGGTTCTTCAAGAGGTAATCCGGGCCCAGGTGGCTATGGAGCCGTACTAATGTCGGGGCATCACCACAAAGAGTTATCACAAGGCTTTCGGCTTACTACCAACAATCGAATGGAACTGCTTGCCGTTATCGCAGGATTAGAAGCCATCAAAAAAAATGAATTACCAGTAACGGTTTATTCCGATAGTCAATATGTAGTAAATGCTGTTGAAAAAGGATGGTTAAATACTTGGATTAAAACAGATTTTAAAGGAGGTAAAAAAAACAAAGATCTTTGGAAGCATTACTTTGAATTGTCAAAAAAGTTTACTGTTAAATTTATATGGGTAAAAGGTCATGCTGATAATCCTCACAACAATAGATGCGACGAATTGGCCACCAATGCAGCAGCAGGAAAGCTATTGCTAACTGATAAAGGATACGAAGATTCGTTATAAAAAAATACCACTCAATTGAGTGGTATTTTTTTTATAAGTTAATTAATATCTCAAGCTACAACCTTGGATGGTGCTGAATATTTTGAAAAAAGACGAAACCCTCCAAATAAAATAACACTAAAAATTACAGTAGCATACAAACTACCCATATAAAAAGGAATGGCAGCAGTATAACAACTTACTAACCCATCCCAAGATTTTGCATAAGGCAAATTATTAAGACCTAATCCTCCAGATATCCAAACCAAGAAATTGGAAGTTAAAAAATAAAAAGTAGTACCTGAAAGTCCACCAGCTAATATTTGGAACCAATTATTTTTTTGAATTAAAAATCCAATCAATGTAACTGAAGCAAATAATACATAATTTTCTGCTTGACCGCTATAAAAACCGGCAATAGGAGAAATCTTATATTGGAATAAAATTTCATACACCAGATCTGAAAGTAACATTGATAAGATAGGTAGCAAAAAAGAATAACGCTTGTTTTTAATAATACTCCCACTAAATAATGCCATGGCGATTTGAGGAGCAAAGCCAAGAGGCCTTCCTGGAAGTAAGCGATAAAAGGAAGCTATTAAAACCAATAAAACAAAACTGACTAAAATTGACCTTTCTATCTTCATTTTTTTATATTTTAACAGTTACAAAAATAAGTAATAAATCCATTTGCAGCCAATATTTATAAAATCACCTCTGATAGTACTCAATTAACAATTAATCTTTTAAAAAGCAGAATAGGTTTTAAGGACATGGCAAAACACATAGAAACAGGAAAAAAGGGAGAAAAGATGGCTATCAAATGGCTACAGGAGAGGTCCTATAGAATATTAGAACAAAATTGGAGATATGGCAGATTTGAAGTAGACGTTATAGCAGAAAAATTGATGGTACTTCAGTTTATAGAAATAAAAACCAGGAGAACTTCAAAATTTGGCTTACCAGAACAAAGTGTAAGACAAAACAAAATACAAAATCTGATTAATGCTGCTGAACAATATCTTTATCTAAATCCACAATGGCAAAGAATACAATTTAATATCCTATCGATTTTAATAATTCAAAACCAGCCAGTGGAATACTTTTTAATAGAAGACGTATTTTTATAAATACTTATTGAAAAAAATTAACCTATCAAATTTTTCATTTTCTCCACCATCTTAAAAGTAGCAGGACAATACTGTAAATTCTGTTTGTGAACATCAATATACTCCACCGTTTTTCTTTTGGTAAGATGAGGAAAGCCCGCACAATCATCGGGTCGAATAGCGTATATAGAACATTTGTTATCAGTCAAATTTAGAAATTGGCAGGGCTGCTTTTTATTTTGCCAATCTTTATCCTTTTTATCGTAGAATAGCCATTTGTCCTTGAATTCAGTTGGAGTTAGTTCAAAATGAGCAGAAATTCTTTTGATATCTTTTACAGAAAAAGTAGGAGTCATTTGTTTACAACAATTACCACAGCTTAAGCATTCAGTTTCAGCCCATACTTCCTTGTCCACCTGATCAATCATTTTGTGCAATCCCTTTGGCGGATTTTTTTCTAACTTAGTCAAAAATGATTTGAGGGCTTTTTTATGGTATCTTACTTTTTGCTTGAAGGATCTAAAACTTATCATCATCAGTGAGTAAAAATTAAAATAAATATCAACGAAAATAAGGAAACCTTGGCTAACTAAAAGAGTTTTTACAAATTAATCAGCCCTACCCTATTTTATAAAAAAACAGCCTTATCTTTCAATACCTAAATATATTAATGATTCTCTTTCAATTACTAATTTTTTAAAAGTATTCTGTTGAAAGACTTATATTAATTTATTACTAAGACAATATCAATTTTTATAATTTTCAACCGATCAATTAACTCAAATGTGGGAAGCATATAAAAAGGGATACAAAGCTTTTCTTCAACTAGAAAAATCATTGAGTGACAATTCTGTGGAAGCTTACCTCCATGATATCGAAAAGCTTACTACTTGGATTCAGCAAACTGAGCATCTAAAAACCCCTCAACAAATTGTTTTAAAGGACCTTGAAAATTTTATTCGTTGGATCAGTGAACTAGGAATGACTCCGGGTTCTCAGGCAAGGATAATTTCAGGACTGAGAAGCTTTTTTAAGTACTGTCTTCAGGAACAAATAATCACCACCAGTCCGGCAATGCTTTTAGAATCTCCCAAATTAAAGAGGTCATTGCCCGATGTGCTTAGTTTTGAAGAAATCAGCGCTATGATCAATTGTATTGATTTAAGCAAGTCGGAAGGAGGAAGAAACAAAGCAATTTTAGAAACACTTTATAGTTGTGGTTTAAGGGTAACCGAAGCAGTAAATCTTCGAATCAGTTGTCTGCATTTAGATCTCGGCTTTATTAGAGTGATTGGCAAGGGAGACAAGGAAAGATTGATACCAATTGGATCTGATGCTGCAAAATATATTGAAATTTATAAAAATGATATCCGAATTCATCTCTCTATAAAACCAGGAAATGAAGATGTTTTATTTTTAAATCGAAGAGGAGCGAAACTTTCCCGCGTGATGATCTTTTTAATAATTAAAGAATTAGCTAGACTAGCAGAAATTAAAAAAACAATCTCTCCTCATACCTTCCGACACTCCTTTGCTACCCATTTGGTAGAGGGAGGAGCTGACCTAAGAGCTGTTCAAGAAATGCTTGGCCACGAAAGTATTACTACCACAGAGATCTATACGCACCTAGACAGAGAATATTTAAGGTCTACTTTACAACAGTTTCATCCAGCATTTAAATCAGAATAAATTTTTAAAGAGAGGGATAAAAAAGTAAATATTTTTTATAAAAAAAACCTTTTGTAAAAACGAATATTAAGAAGGTAGGTAAGAATTATCAGAATTATTATTTTTTACTTTTTTACGGTAATTTTTGAACATGCTCATCCATCTCAATTTCAATACCCCTAAAATCCCTTCTTTCACAATCCCCTTATTCATTTTACTTTCTCCCAACTGACGATCAATAAAAGTAATGGGAACCTCTTTAATAATGAAGCCTAATTTCCACGCTGCAAATTTCATTTCAATCTGAAAAGCATATCCTACAAAACTAATTTCATTTAAATTGATAGTTTCTAAAAATTTCCTACTGTAACAAACAAATCCTGCTGTAGGATCGCGCACAGGCATCCAAGTGATTATTCGAGTGTACAAAGAAGCTCCTTTAGACAAAGCGATTCTGTTAGCAGGCCAATTTTTAACTGCTCCACCCTTAATGTATCTTGAACCCACGGCCACACCAGCACCATTCTTACATGCCAGGTATAAATTTTCTAAGTCTTTTGGATTATGAGAAAAATCAGCATCCATTTCAAAAATGAATTGATAACCATTTTTAAGCGCCCATTTAAAACCATGGATATAAGCAGTTCCCAACCCCAATTTTCCAGTACGCTTTTCTAAAAATAATTGACCAGGATATTTATCAAATAAAGATTGAACCAAATCAGCCGTTCCATCTGGAGAGCCATCATCGATGATTAAAATATGAAAA
>Ga0114978_10003227_pt1 | contig 13387 bp, 16 predicted proteins | sample S_140212_EF_Meta_FD_87027 | JGI IMG/M metagenome (GOLD analysis project Ga0114978, IMG submission 87027) | Freshwater microbial communities from Lake Simoncouche, Canada to study carbon cycling - S_140212_EF_MetaG | ecosystem: Environmental > Aquatic > Freshwater > Lake | place: Lake...
AACTTTCTTCATCAACAAGGTTAATCATTCGATCCTTCATTTTATTACAAAGAGTAAGTAACCATTCTTTATTAGAATCAGTTAGATCACTAATACATCTAATATTATGATCATAAAAGTTTGAATATGTATCAAATGGATATTTGTGAATTTCAGCCAAATCTACTAAACGTTCAAATGTGTACCGATCGATTATAAACTTAGTTAGTTCTAGTGCATTTTGGACATCTTGTGTGGTCATATTATTATTTATACCATACAATTCCCTTTAATTTTGATAGATTATATATCAATTTTTTTATTTTAAAAATTGATATATTTATTATATAATTACAGATAATCATAAGTAATTATATATTAAATCATAATATGGATACAGTTGAAAGATATAATAATCCACATTCATCTTATATTGATCGGCGAATTAATGACTATAAGAAAAGTAATAAATGGAATACAAAAATAATCAATACTTCTCACGAAGATATTATAAAAGATTTTGGTAGCAGTGTCTTTACAAATCTAATACGTGATACATTTACTAAATCTTATATGAAAAAATATCCTTGTTCAGATTGTAAAAAGGAATCTGAAGAAAGGTGTCACGGAATAAATGAAGACAGACCATTACTAATTAAGAGAGCACTTGAAAGAATTCATAAAGATATTGCAAAAGAGATAAAATTAAGAGATATTATCGTAGCATTTCTAGAAGAACATAAAACAACTAAATTTACATTCAAATGTAAGATTTGTCATAAAAAAGAATCAAAGGTAAATATCTTATAGCTCAACAATCCGTTCTAAATCTTTACGAATATTTTCACCAGGATATCCTTGTGGATTGCATAAAAATTTAATTCCATCTATTTCTGTATTCCATTCTTTATGGGTATGTCCAAATATCCAAACTTTAATTGCCCCCTTAAAAAAATGCTCACAATTACTTGCATAACATTGATTATAGTTTTTATATTCGCCTGTTAAAAATGAATGATGAATTAATTTATATGAAGGCAAATGATGCGATATCATTACAATTGGTACACTATCATCTCTACTCAAGATATTGTTTATAAATTCGCAACTATTTTCAAATAACTCATTTCTTAATTCAATACTCATATCTTTTATAATTGAAAAATCATTGGTCAAGTATCTAGGATTAGTTATTTGCGTCCATAAAGTAGTACCACAAAAACGAACACCATCATAATCTTCATATGAATTATCAAGGTAAGAAACATTAGTAAGTTTATTATCAACAATAATATTTCTAATATGATCATCTATTTCTTCCATACTTTTATATTTATTTTTACCAGAATTATAAAATTCATGATTACCTGTTATCAAGAATACCTTTTTAAATTTATTATTCATATCTATTAAAAAATCTTTATATATTCCTGAAAAAGGATAACCAATATCTCCAGCCAAAACCATTACATCCCCAATCTGTTTTATTTTAGGTAGTTTATTATAATATTCTAAATGAATATCAGATATGTATTGGATCTTCATATTTGATATTTTAATATATTTTATATATTAGAATATCTTTATAATATCAATATATTAATATATCAATATTTTTCATAAAGAAAGAAAAGAAAGGTGCACCAAAGAAAAGAAAGAAAGGTGCACCAAAGAAAGAAAAGAAACTTTTTTTATTTGAGTTCATCATCTCTATGTCTATTATCATCTTTCTTTTCATCCAGTTCTTTATTCAATTGATCTTTTATAGGTAAACTTTTTAAATCTTTTGATGATGATCCAATTAAACGCTCAACACTTCTTTTTACATAATTTAACGGTGTTTGTAAAGTTGCATATGTATCCTCAATAAAATCAATATGTGATCCCATTTTAGTGCATTCTACTTTTATTTCATTCATCTGTATCTGATTTTTATTATTATTTTCTTCAAGTAATTCTAACTTTTTATTAATTTCATCAAATCTACTTACTATTAATTTTTGTAAATCTAAAATTTGATTTTTAATATCTTTTAAATTATCCATAATTTAAAATATATTATTTTTGACTGAATCTATCTAATAATAAAATAAATCCACCCGTAATTGACAAGTTCTTTAAGAAATTTATGTATTCATCACCAACAGGTGGAAAATGAAATATAAATGATGCTGCAATATTAAAAGCTATAAATGCTAATACCGAATAATATGCATATTGTTTAAGTTGGTTTGTAAATATTGAATATAATATGATTCCAGAACCAAAAAATTTTAATAAGATAACCAGAATTATACCAATAATACATATACTCGTTGGTAGAAATGTTAATTTACCTTGTAAATATTTAGCAGCTCCTTGAATATTTTGTACTTTACTAAATGCTGAAAGTAAATATAAGATTAGTAAACATAAAGAACCTATAAATGTTATTAACATTATATCAATTTCTTTTATATATACAATATAAAAGAAAATATATTTACAATATTTGTTGAAGGATATCTGGATCGGTCATACATATATAATCTTTACCTTTTGACTTAATTTGTTTTAAAAATTTTATTATTTCGTTTGTATTCTTATATACATTTACATTTTTATTTACATATCTTAATTGTTCATATTCAATATCACTTAATTTATAATTATTATCTAATCTTTCAATAGTATATTTTAATGGTATGATAACTCTTTCTCGGAGTATCACATCTAACAAATTAAAATGTTTATTTATAGCTTGATTTATTTTATATAGAGTATTTGAATGATCTAATTTATTTTGGCTCATTTCATTAAATAGAACTATACGAGTATCATCAATTTTAGTTTCAAATGAATAATCATATAATGTTTCATTTCTATTTAAATTCTTGTAGTTATCAGCTGATAAATATCCAAGTAGTTTACCTAATTTAGCATCAGTGTCATATTCATGCGAATATATAATTCGTTTTGACACTAAAATAACATCGCATGTTCTAAATTGTTTACATACATTTATATCATCTGATTCATTTATAATTAAATTTGGAAATGATTCATTAATGTATTCTATAACTTTTAATGTTTTTTTACACCAGAATAAGAAACATTCTCTGACATCTTCTTCAATTAAAATACAATTTAATTGTACAAGATATTTAATATATTTCTTCATATTTATAGTCCTTACATTCTAAATATAGATATATAAAATCAATTTTAATTTTAACAAAAATTGATTTTACCATAAATTATCAACATAGTTCACATATAGTATATAAAATAAGACATAAATGTATGGCCCAGATACTAATAAACTTTTTGATAGAATATCTGGTATAAAGAATGGTAGACTAATACTTTATGGTTTAAATATAACTGCATTACCAAGTATTCCAAAACATGTAACATATCTAGACTGTCGTAAAACAAATATAAGATCATTGCCATATCTACCAATGAATTTAGAATATTTATATTTAAGTGAAACGAATATTAGAAAAATAAGATATTTGCCGTATAGAGTAAAAATTCTAGATGTTAGTAAAACAAAGATAGAGATCTTACCAAAACTACCGAGAGGTTTACAATATTTAGATATTTATTGTACACCACAATTAAGATTAATGCCACTTCTATTAAATAAAACAACAACTACAGTTTGTGGATCTAGAACTTATAAGTTTATTTCAGAACAATCGTGTAAAAACTAATTCTTTTCTTTTAATTTATTTTCATATAATGGTAATAAATATTTCTCAATATATGCTTCTTTAATTAAGATCATTTTTTTAATACGAGTTACTTCTTCTCCTATTGCGGTTGTTGCAATTGTTTGAGAATTTGGTATATCAGTAAATCCAAAATATTTATAGCAATTAATCGCATGCATATTATCGTAATCCACACTGAGCATAACAGATAAATCATTTATAAATCCATCACTTGTATATGTATACCAATGTCTAAGTAATGATTTTATAACTGCTTTACATCCTCCTTTACCTCTATATGATTCAGAAGTAAATACATTTGTAATATACAGACATTCTTTTCTTTCTTCTCCTTTAGCCATTGAAATTATATGATTATCTAATATTGCAATTGCAAAAATACAATTTAAATATTTAGGTTTTTTTATAAGTATATCCATAGAATCAGAAGAATATCGATTAGCTAGATTCTCAAAGTCTTTTTTAAAAATAGAATTATTACGAATATAATCTATATCTTCTTGATTATTAAAATTTAATATTTTTGTCTCCATACAATATATTTTATAAAATATATTAGATTAAAATATATTTTATTTTGCATTTAATAAAAATTGATTTATAATATATTTTAATCTAATATATATCTTACTAATATACATACATACATATATAATGGGCCGTTACGCATTTTTTAATACAGGTTTAGAATATAAATTTAGATTTGCTATTCAATGCAGTGGAGATATGCTTGAATTCTTTGGAGTATCTTATTATGGCCGCGATGAAAGTAGTCTAATTCATAAATGGAAAAAAGCAGATGCTATTTTAATTAAAGAAATGTTAGATAGTGATCCTATAGTTGAAGATTTAGATTTAACTAAATTCGAAAATAATATTAAAGGTACTTATGATTTAAAACATTACTTGAATGATAAGTCTAATAATTATACATATATCTTGGGATATTTAATATATCATCAATTACAATATATTGATGAATTATCTGTAGATTATGAACTATGAACTTCCACTCCTCCTAAGCCATTAAAAGATTCTAATAAATTTTTCCAATTATTTAATTGTTTTTCACGATGTTTTATATTTTCAGTTTTCATTCTATTACTAACTTCTTGTAAATTTGTAGAAATTAATTTATTAAAAAGATCTACAGGATTATCCCAATAAATTACATTTTCTTTTGTATTAAAATAAGTGAAATCTAACCAATATAATCTATCTTCATTTTTCATAGAATTTGGACTATATTTATGTGGTGATTCATTATGTGGAATATCAATATTTATCATTTCTTCATATGAACTATAACATGGAAATAAAGATATATCATTCATAATACCGGTTTCAATTAATAATCTTTTTGAAGGAACAAACATTGGTATATTCATTTCATATATTTCAATCATTGAAATTGAAAATGCAGAATAAGGAAATAAAACTGTTGCTTTATGATTAACTAAGTCTTCATACTTAAAGTGATTATATAATGATTTAATATTTGAAAATATTAAATTAAATCCCATGTCTTTTGCAATTTGATTCATATCTAATATTGATTTAAATGGTGCAACTGATGTAGCATGTACAGGAGAAATTAGAATTTCATGTCGTATTGGCTTATAAGATATATGTTCTGGTATATGAAAACAAGTAACATATAATTCGATTGGAGTTATATTTAGATAATGTTTAATATATTCAGTATCATATTTTGACATAGAACATAATATAATTTCTTTATTATTAGTTTGTTCTATTAAAGAATTAATAAAAAGTTTATCATGTTTAGTATGAATATGTAATCTATGCCCTGCATTTAATATTTTTGGATATTTTAATTTTACATTTTTATATAAATCAATAAATTTTGGTGGAAAACTAACTAATACTGTATCAAATAATTTAACATTTACTTTGTCTAATTCACTTAATACTGGTTGAATATTATGTACATTCAATATTTTATTTGCATCTACTATAATATTTTGTTTCTTGTTTTCATCTATTAAGAAAGAGTGGCCAGATAAACTATTTATAATAATATTATTACCTAGTTTTTCAAGTAAGGCTGCTTGCCATAATTGACAACCTGCATGATAATCACTAATTAATATACGCATTTATTTACGTATTCAATTTATATATAATATAATGTGTATTCTTTAAATGTTCTTCTTTTCTTGATTTCTTGATTTTTAATTCTTTTTTTATATTGTATTTTATATAAATGGATTGTCTACCAATAAATAAATATTTACAATTTATTGTTTTGATATTATTATGTTATGTTGTATATCGTACATATGTATCAAATTCTAAAACTAAAGAAAATTTTGAATCTAAATGTTGTCCACCTGATTATCCTGATTTAATTTATGATTGGAAGTTCAAACCAAAATGTTATAATAAAAGAAATTTTAGTACAAAACCTTTACCAAATTGTTTACCACAGAATTTTTTAGATAGACAATTTACTATTCCTAATAAACCAAAGGATTATATATAATGTATTAATTTAATAAAATAAATAAATAATTTATTTTAATAAATATTCAATTAAACTAATTGACGATCTGCAGGTACTCTAGTTCTTGCAACAAAAATATGTTTTCCATTTTGAAAAAATGTTTGAGATTGTATAATAAATATTGCATCTTTTACAGGAATTAACACAATTTCACCATCATCAAATTTTATTCTACATTTTTGATCTGCTGTAATACCAATTATTTCACCGCATCTATTTAAATTACTCTTTAAACAAATCTGTCTACCAATTATATCCTTTGTATTGTAAGGTAAACTATAATTACCTTGAGGATCAACTTGAAAACTTGGTGGAGGTTCAAATAATAATACTACTCCTTTAGTTCTTAAATATTGAAGAACAAAATCTTTTAATTCGGGTTGAGTTATTTTAGTATATGAATCATATTGAGGAAAAAAAACTTTTAGTTTCCACTTTAAGGATCTTGAAATAGATGGATGATCAATTACATTATAAATAAATAACCATGATTCAAATTGTTTAAAATCTTCTTTTTTATTTAGAAGTTGTGAAAGGATAGCGTCAAAAAATTTATTTTTATCACGAGTATATGGCATTCCTAAATAAAAATCAGTTTCTTTTAAAGGAGGTAATGGTTCTAATTCTTGTGATACTGCTTTATTCTTTATCACTCTAATATTTAATGCTGGATCAGCTTTGGATTTAGTTAAGTTAATTGTAAATAAGAAACTCTGTATAAAATCCCATAAACCTTGTAAAAAGATAGATGCATTTGCACGAATACGTGGCGATAACAGTTTAATAACAATATCATCAACATATATCTTTATTATAAAATCATGATTTAATACATATGGTTGAGTTGGTAACCATAACCAAATTAATTGATCCATCATAAATGCAATAATTGCTGTTGAACTTGGTGCACCTGTAGGTAATGATGTTTTAAAGTTAACTATAGTTTTATTATAAGAAATAGAAGATGATGTTAATAAACCTAGATAGATATCAATAAAATATAAAGCAATCTGTTCGCCTATAACTTTACCATATCTTTTTGTAAAACGTCTAACTAGTGCACCATGTAATAAATATTCAATTACTGGCCATTTAACAGAATCATAGAATGCTTTTAAATCTAATTGAATTATATTTGTTATACCATCTTCTGTATATTTTATTGCATCATCTAAAACATCCATTTTATTAAAACTGTATATAAAAATATCTGGATGAAAATTTTCAAAATTAGGTGGAACTAAGCTACGCATTAAGGATATTAATAATTTATCTGCTAACTTTCTGTATTGATTATAGAGGGTCATTATTCTAAAATTCATAGGATTTAAAAGATTTTCGCTTGTATTTTGAGTACCAGGTTTGAATTGTATAAAAAATTCATTTGGTTTAAATATTAGACATTCTTCTAAAAAACTCTTAGTATTTGATTGAAGAAATAATTGAATTATATCTTCATTATTAACATCATTATACTCAGGTTTTAGTTCCTTAATTGAATCGATTAATCTAGTTAATAATTCTCTTGTAATTTGAGGAGGAGCTGGTACATTTTCTCTAGTGAAGGGACGATCTTTATTTTTTGTTAACCAACTATCTCTTTGAAACTCGACTACTTCAGGTCTAGTCATTACTTCTGCAGGTTCTTTATATGTTTCAACTAATCTTGCAAGTACTGCGGCTTTAGGACCAGTATAATAAGCTTTATCACTTATTTCAAAATTTGCAACAAATATGTTTTCTTCATTAACATGTGATAGTATTTGTGTCTCGACAATATCACCGGCACCACCTAATAATTTTTGTATAATTGGTTCTACATTTTTAAGTAATTTATCATAATTGACATCTTTTTGAGTAATCTTTGGGTTAATTTCTTTTTGAAATTTATCTAATATTTTAAATAATAGTTTCTTTTGATCACTAAATTTAAGTTTTGAAAAACCAAGTTTTTCTAATTCATTAAATAGTTTTTTTGGTAATGAGATATTCGTTTGAGTAAAATTTAAAAATGGAGTTTCAGGAATATATGATTTAGTGTTAATATTTAATACTTCTCCTTCAACTAAATAAAAATTTATATTAGTCAGTTTATCATCTTTTTTTATATCAGTTATTTTTATATCGGTATTCTTTGTATTAGTTATCGTAGTATTAGTTATTCTTGTATTATTCATAATATATATTATAAATAAATAAATTATAAATAATTTATTTATTTATGCTTTATTATATTAATGGATGAAATAATAATCGGAATAGTAGATTTATCAATTAATCCTCAACAACAAGATGTTCAATCACAAAATATTCAACAACATGATATTTCATACAGCAACCAACAATCAGATAAATATATGAAATATCTTATTAGCATTACATTTATTCCTTGTTTACGTTCTACTAATAGGTTTATTAAATATTCAACAATTATTGGTATAAATATAATATTATTTGGTTCATTATTTAGTATGTATTGGTATCCAAATTATTATTCAAATCAACCAATTATATATACACTTGATTTAGTTATAATATATATAACTTTTAATTACTTGTATTATTTATTACAGGTTGATACTGGATTAAATATATCTAAATATACATCTAACATACCACTTTGGAAAAGAAATATTAATCTATTTTTTTATTGTATATTTATGATCTATTTTTTTTATTCTATGATTATTTCATTTTATGCACATTCTGAACCAAACATTTTAACACAATTGAGTAATATTTATATGTCATTTTCATGGTATTTATTTTTTTCAAAAATTGCTATATTATATTATTATATTTGTGATCGATTATTACAAAGATCTGGACATATAAGAGATTGGCTAAAACAATTAAAGAAAAAATATAGAAATAAAAGTATTGAATTAAAACATGATGATAATGATTTCTATAATGATTATAATTTACATTACAATATAATAAAGAATTTTTCTAAATATTGGAATTTTTTAATATTTATTGGTTTTATTTTATTAATATCTCATGTACCTATTGATGTAATATCAGTTATTGTAGATAGAAATATATTTGATATACCTGGTATTATAGTTAAAACTTCTGCATTAATATGGTATTTATATTGTATATGTCAATTAAATGATTATGAAGATAAAATAATACCATATTTATATAAACATAGAATATATGATGATTCTCAAATAGAATATATAAGTAAATATATTCGATATAGACCACTAGGATTAAATTTTTATGGAATTAAAATAAGTGGATCCTTTATAACAAAATATCTAATTATTGGGCTAAATTTATTGGTACCATTATTGTATACTTTATTATCAAAGAATATTAAATTTTAATAGATAAAAATATATTAGATGTAACTATTATTGTAATAGGATTTTTAATCACTAGATATATATTTAGTCTATTAAATATCCCATTTAATTCACTATATTTTGTAATTTTAGCTGTTATTGTTCAACTTATACATGATACGTTATTATATTTACTTATTATTAAACCAACTAGTTACGGAATTAATCAAGTTATTGATATTTATAAGGATTATGCTAAAGAGAATGGTTCAGATATAATTATTGCAGACTCATTAATGGTTATTGGGTCTGCTCTTATAGCAATGTATCTTAAAAATCATGATATGCATGTAACTACTACTTTATTAATATTAACAATTTATACAATCCCTTATATAATTTATATTAAATCAAATAAATAAGTATCCTTATAAGAATATTTTATAAATTAATATATAGACACTTATAAATGGATAATAAATTTGTTGAAGAATTAAATACTGAATTAGAAAGTATATATAATAATACAAATTTTAAAAATAATAGTATTAATGATGAAATTACTAATTTAGTAAATAGATTTAATTCTACTGTTTTACCTTTATTAAAAAATAAATTAGAAGAAGCTGAAAAATATTATAAAGAAAGAGAAGAATATTCTGAAAAAAAAGTTGATCCAGTTAATGAACAAGTTAAAGATTTAATGAAAAAAATGAAAGAAGAATATAAAGAGGAATTTAATGATGATTATACTTATTCAGTCGCATCATCTTATTCTGCAAAAATGAATTTAATCGGTGAAAGTGATATTGATTATTTTATATTATTCAAACCATTAACAACTGAGAAATTAATAAGAATTAGTCAATTATTAGAAAGATATAATTTTAAATTTGATAAAGTTCGTAATTTAGATAAAGTTGATAATGTTTACTATATTTATAGTCAAATTATAGATGATATTGAGGTTGAAGTTAAAGTAAGAGATTTATATTATAGTCGAAGTGTTGTCGCATTACATGATTATATTGATAATAAATTAGATAAAGATACAAAAATTTTATTAACTTATGCTAAATATCAGTTAAAGTTAAAATCAAAACAAGATAAATCATTTAGAGGATATGATTATTTTAAGACTTTATTTTACAATTATTGTTTTAAAGATATTAATGATTCATTTTATATTATTATTTAACAATTTATGATTTTATATATATTTTATTACTAAATATATATACATATAATATATGGCAGAGTTTATTAGAGGGAATGGATATAAATATACTTCAAGTAATGAAAGTACTTATAGATGTAAATATTATTTTGATGTTACAGTATTGCAATTTTGTAGGATAGAAAGACATTCTTCTAGATTTGGAATATCTGTCGAAGAAAAAACATATAATTTTATTAATTTCGATATGTCAAAAGCAGAATATGAAACAGTAATAAATAATGATGACTATTGTGATGTTTTTAATAAGATATTTTATAAATTAATTATAAAGAATAGAAATGGTGATATATGTAATAATAATGAATTAATTAAGGATACTGAATATTGTGTAAATAATGATTCAGATATATATACATTTAATAAAAGAATAGATAATTGTAAATTATTTATTGCTCTATTAGATAATACAATTGTAGTATATAATCCAGAGATAACTACATCTGAATTTTATTCTAAAGTAGATCAAGATGATCCATTATTTGATTTTAAAAATATGCATTATATCTTTTTTACAAAGTATACTTTACCACCTACATTTGATTTTAGTCCATACCCATTAGTAACTAGAGAAGCGTTAAATGCTAATAGATTAGATGATCAAACATTGAATGATTATTATAGATCCTTGTATACTGAATTTTATAGTTCTGCAGAAATAAAATCTTTATCTGGTTTAATTTTTGGATATGGTTCTGGTTCAATATTAACTAAGAATGAAGAGGGTGATAAATGTAGATATTCGTGGAAAGTTGATTCCTATGAAGAAAGTATTTCTAAATTTTATGCTTTAACATCGATCGTTCCTAAAATTGCTGGTGATCATTTTTATTTATATCGTGCAGTACGAGGAAGTTTATGTTTTCAACCAAATAGGTATAACTTGAGAGATAGAAATATAATAGTAAATTTACAAATGATATCATGTGCATATAACTTGGACTTTTCATTTGATGAATGGGGTCATGATGAACTTAGTGTAATTATAAAAATAAGAGTTCAAACAAGAAGTAATTATTTAATGAATTTTAATAGATCACAATCAGAAATAACATTAGCACCTGGATTATTTATAATAAATAGAATATCTAAAATAATTAGAAGAGGACTAGAACAATTAGTTTATGAAGTTGATTATGAACAATTTGATCTTGATACAACACAACGTTATTTAGCAGAATTAAGTGATATTCAAAAAACAGAATATACAGGAGATCCTATGCGATTTTTATCAATCCCTGCTTTTAGAGCTCCTGTTGGAGCAGCAGGTGGATTTTATAAAAAGTATTTAAAATATAGGGATAAGTATTTAAAATTAAAGGAATATTCTAAACAGTATCCTAAGCAGATAGCATTATACGGAGGAAAAGGAGAAACGCTGCTTAAACCTCTAACAGAAGGTGATTTTCAATTAATTAATGAATTACGAAAATTTGTAGTTGCAAATTGCAATGAATTATATCCATTAGCTGCAGCAATTCTTCATAAGGATGGTACAATCTTATATGGATTAGCTGCAAGATCACCACTTGCTAATAATGTACATGGTGAACATGCTGCAGTATCACAAGCAAGAATTAAAGATACGAATCGAAATAATTTTACAACCATAGTTTGTATGAGTGTAAAACAAAAATTTAAAAGTTTATGTGGAAATTGTAGAGAGTTAATAAAACATCATTATCCAAATATTAATATTATTTTACCAGATCCATCTGAAAAAAAAGTATTACCACCATTACCAGGTTCAGGTTCAGCAAGTGAACCATTAGTAGTTCAAAAATTAGTAAAAATTAAAGCAAAATATCTATTACCATATCCGTATGAAAGTGGTGAAACATTGCCAGAATCTGAATTAGATGTTAATATAGATGTAACAAAAAAATAAGTAAATCATTTAATTTTTAGAGATATAAAAATAAATTAATATTTATTTTTATGGATCCTATTCAAGAACCCAATCAAGAAGCTCGTGCAGATAGTTTATATTATAAAATATTTGATACAATGCTAGTTCTAAAAGATGTAAGTTATATATTTAAAACTTATAGTGCAACTAATATAAAAAATCTTATATCATCTAAATTAAAAGCAAAGAAACGAGGACCTAAAGATTTACAAGCTTTATATAATTTAGAAATGATGATTAGAAATATACGAGAAGAATTTATAATTGCTAAAAATGAAATAAACTATAAGTCCCCAGATGAGCCCCAAGATGAGTCCCCAGATGAATCAAAAAATTGATTTATGATTTTATTAATATCATATACTTTATATTATAAATAAAATGCCAACATCACACGAATCTGAACAATTTATATATGATGCAATTCAAAATGGACTACAAAATAAACCTGGTCCAACTTATAAATGGAATTCTACTAGAAAATTATATGAATATTCAAATACGTTATATCCAAATAAAAACTATACAAAAACATTTGATCCTGACTCTTTTATGGATCGCGGTGATGTGATTCATTTTGGAAATGACGATTATCGAAATAATAATAAAATGATTTTTGATGGTAAAAAGTTAATTAATTTAGATACTGATGTAGATGATTATGGAGGTGTCCCGCCAGATTTTGTAGTTGGAGACAATGAAGGAGAATTTAATATTGGT
>Ga0114978_10003229_pt1 | contig 13386 bp, 5 predicted proteins | sample S_140212_EF_Meta_FD_87027 | JGI IMG/M metagenome (GOLD analysis project Ga0114978, IMG submission 87027) | Freshwater microbial communities from Lake Simoncouche, Canada to study carbon cycling - S_140212_EF_MetaG | ecosystem: Environmental > Aquatic > Freshwater > Lake | place: Lake...
AGCGGCAGGACAATCGCAGTCGGTCCCGTCGCTGCCGACGCCTTGCGGCCGAGTTCTTGACCAAGCTGATGGTTCTCTGCCACCGTCGTCCGCATCAAGGTGACCGTGGCATTGTGCTTGTAGAACTTGCGATCTTTAAATTTCTCGGGAACCGTCGCGATCGGCCCAAAGTTGACCATATCCAGCGCCCCGACCGAGATCACTTGCGGGATCCCGCGTCGGCCCGCTGCGGTCAAACGATCGGGGCCGGCCGAGAGTGTCCCGCCGACCAGTTCGTCAGCCAGTTCCGTCGTCGTGATATCGAGCACCCCTGCAAACATTCCGTCCGCAATCAGGCTTTCCATCGCCTCGCCACCGACACCCGTCGCATGAAAAACGACGACTTCATACCCCGCCTGCTCGAGTACCTGTCGAGCCCGCTCGATACAAGGTGTGGTCACTCCAAACATCGTGGCCGCAATCAATCGCCGATCTTCCCCTGAAGTTTCGATCGGAATCGCTCGCCGATTCGAGACCATCCCTGCCATCGCCCGGGCCGCATTCCCAAGAATGGTACGACTGATTCGGTTTAACCCCGAGATATCGACGACCGCATTCATCATCAAGATGTCTTTGCTGCCGACGTAGGGTCGCGTCTGGCCTGAGGCGAGAGTACTCACCATCAGCTTGGGAACCCCCAGTGGTAGCACTCGCATCGCCGCGGTGCCGATCGTCGTTCCGGCAGAACCACCTAAACCAAGAACGCCCGAGACTTCGCCACGGGCATGGTCCTCGGCAATCCGTTTCGCCACGCCGATCGCCGCTTGCGTCACCGCCAGCCCGCGATCTCCCCGTTGACGCATCTCGGCCAACGAGACGCCCGCTGCTTGAAAGATCTCTTCACGAGTGATCTCGGCCTTCAACGACGGCTCACCCAGACAGCCCGCGTCAACGATGCGGGTCTCGACACCCAATTCGGTCAGCAAGTCCCGCAGATACCCGGTCTCGATCCCTTTGGTGTCGAGCGTTCCAATCAGATAAACGGGCATCACGGCACCTGATGAACAAAAGAAAAATGTGTGTCACTGGCGATCATCTGAAGGCTGGCGCCCATCCGGGGACTGCCCCCCATCTGGAAGCGGGCGTTGAACGATGGCGGGCGCGGTCTCAACAGGGTCCGCAACCAAGTACCAGGCATCCCTTAGCGACCTCGCCTCCTGTTTGCCAGCAATGCTTACTTGGCGGAACCCTGATTCAGATAGAGCTTCACATTCTGGGTCGCACGGCCCCCTGCGAGCACATCGAGTTTTCCATCACCGTTAAAGTCGGCCACGAGGGCATCTTCGACCGCAATTCCGCCGTTATCAATCACATGCTTCGACCAGCGTTCACCCGTCTCATCCTCTGCCGAGAAGAGATACAGCCCGGGGCCTTTGATATTTCCCGTCCCCGCTTCGCGGTGACCAATAAGGATTTCGTCGACCCCATCCTCATCCAGATCGGCGGTCCAGACAGCGTGTCCCTGCTTCATCGCGTCTTCAATCACCGTTCGCTTGAGTGGCAATTTTCCGTCGCTGCTCGCGGTATAAACTGCGACACTGGTCCCATGCATCGGTTCCACGGTTGCCAGGAATCGCCCCCCTCGTTTCAGTTTTCCCTGCTTGATTTCACCCGCTCCGCGTAACTCGGGTTTGTCCGAGACGGCACCCGTTCCGAGCCTGGTCAGCTTGAAGGACTCGCCCTGCTTTTGAATCAGCGAAACCCCTTCTTCACTGGCAGTAATGGTGTCGAGCTTTCCGTCACCATCCCAGTCGGTGTGGAGGTGGTTATGCACCCGGTTCAGCGTTTCGTCGAGTTCCTTGAAGAGCCACCGGTCCGTTTTTGGAGCCGCCGGGATCGAAAATGCGAGCAAACGAACCCCCGACTTCCCGTCGACACTCCGGTTTAAAGGCGAAACCACTAATTGCGGTTGTCCCGTCCCCAGAACATCCGCAAAACTCATCCGATGGGTACTCTTTTCGAGAGCAATCAGGTGTACCGACCATTTGTCATCCGGATTTTTTCCACGGGTGATCCACTGAATGCTCCCCGTATTGGCTTTAATCCAGCCTGCACCGAGAGCGAAGTCAATTTGGCCGTCCCCATCAATGTCGTGCGGTGCGATACAAACGTGATCCAGGTCTGCCTGATTTTCGAGGATCACATGTTTGGTCCAGAGCGGGGCTTCGTACCACTGTACTCGGTTTTCGCTCACCGCCACGATATCCGGCTTGCCATCACCATTGACATCGGCTCGATTGACGGCGTAACAGACCGTGCCGATCTGGGGATCGATGATCTGCTCGACAAACCGGGGAGCGCCGGCCAAAGCCGTTTCCGTCTCCATAGCGGCCACGACGAACAGGGCAGCAATGACGGACAGTGAACAACCACGCATGGAACATCTTTCGCTAGCGACCGGTTTCGATTGATCAAGGTCGATTTATCAGGGGCATTAGGGAGGGATATCAGGGGGACACAGACGTATCAGACTTCGGCGAGGGCTTCCGTGGCGTCGCCAAACTTTTCGGGTCGGATATTCATTTTGTCCATCATCGACATGTAAAGTCGGCACATTTGACGATTGGGCTGATTGCGGTAATCGAGCACCTTACCGGTCTGAATCTTGCCGCCGCCGCGTCCCACCATCACGACCGGCAGTTGCGTCGCATCATGGCTGCCACTCATCATACTCGAACAGAACATCAGCATCGTGTTATCGAGCGCAGTCCGCTCCCCTTCCTGAATCCCATCCAGCTTTTTGGCGATGTAGGCCAATTGCTCGACGAAGAACTGGTTCACCTTCAACCAGTCGGGGGTATCCGAGTGGGATAGCAAGTGATGAATCATGTAATCGACGCTCAGGTGGGGGAACCGCAGCGACGAGTGATCATTATTCAGCTTCAAGGTACAGATCCGTGTTGTGTCGGTTTGGAAACCGAGCACCATGATATCGCACATCAGCCGCATGTGGTCCGCGATATTCTGCGGAATCCCTTCCGGTGGTCGGGGGACATTCGGTTTGTCGAGTGTTGGCCGCCATCCCTGCAATTCACCCTGCTTCCCCGCATTTTCAATCCGCTGCTCGACATCGCGGACGGAATCGAGGTATTCATCCAGCTTCCGCTGGTCGGCCGTGCTGATCTCGCGTCGGATCTGCCGGGCATCCGCCAGGACCGCATCCAACACGCTTTTATCACCCCGCTGCACCTCGTCTTTAAACAGCCGGTCGAATGCGAGTGACGGATAGAGTTCCAGCGGCGTGGGGGTTGTTGGTGAGCTCCACGAAATGTGCGAGCTGTAGATCATCGAGTAATTTTTGTGAACGGACGGATTCCCCGCTTCACAACCCAGAACCAGGCTGGGGACCTTCGTTGAACGACCATAAGTCTGGGCCAGGAACTGATCCACACTGGTCCCTGAATGGATTTCACCACCCGGTGCAAGTGGTGCACCCGAGAGCAGATTCCCGGTCTGCGAGCTATGAATATTTCCCTTGAGTGCCTGTTCGTTGTACAGACCTTTGATGAACAGCGTTTTATGACGGAGGTCATTCAGTGGTGCCAAAACCTGGCCCAATTCCAGACCCTGGGTCGTTTCCTTCGCCCACCATTCCTTGGCGTGAAATCCGTTTCCAGCAAACAGCACCGCCATCCGGACCGGAGCTTCGCTCGCCGGTTGATTTCCGCGCGTCTCGTCACCCCAGACTTTCAGCGATTCCATCCATGGCAAGGCCATGGTCACACCCAGCCCGCGTAAAAAGGTGCGGCGATCAAAGGGATGGGTTACAGGAGTTTGTTCAGAACGCATGACAGAAATTCCTCAAAGAGGGGACGGCCTCAAAACAGGACAAAATCTCAATCGGATTCACAGACGGTTTTTTCGAGTCGTTGTATTCGTTTCATCGTGCTTCGTATTCTACTCGACAACGTTACCCCGATGTAATCGGAATTGTGGGCTGCGAACAATCGTTTCCACGGCGACCGAGAAGTGATCCTCGTGCCCTTTCAACTCGGTCAACATCTCGTCCAGCAACGGTTCATCCGACAATTGAACCCCACGTGCCAGCGAATATCCCAGCAGTTTACGACAAAAATGCCGCAGAAAATCCTGCTGACGATCTTGCACGAGATAGGTTCGCAGACCTGACTCACCGGTGAAGCGTGTCCCGTTCGCAAGTTCAACATTCACATCAATCGGTCGCCCACCCAAATCTTTTTCACGTCGACGACCGATCGCATCAAAGCTTTCCAGTGAAAACCCAAACGCATCGATTCGCTCGTGACAGTGTGCACACGCGGCGACGCTGCGATGTTTTTCAACCAGTTGACGGACGGTTAAATCGGTATCGGTTTCGCTTTCGGGAAGCGGCGGCACATTCTTGGGGGGACGGGGAAGTTTTTCACCGAGCAAGGTTTCCAGAACCCAGTTGCCCCGTAAAATCGGGCTTGTCCGCGAGGCGCCTGATTGCTGAGCCAACGTGGTCGACAGGGTGAGAATTCCCCCGCGACCATATTGCCGGATGCCGTCAACTCGCCGCCATTCGGGACCCGTCACATCCGGGATCCCGTAATGTTTGGCTAATGGCTCATTCAGGAATGTATGCTCCGCATTCAACACATCCAGCACCGAACCGTCTCGCTGGAAGAGATCTACGAAGAACTGGACGGTCTCTTCGTACATGTCTCCCCGCAGTCCGTTAAAGGTCGGGAAGACCTGTTCGCTCTTCTCTCCGTGCGAATCAAAGTCACGAACGCCGAGCCATTGACAGGCAAACTCGGTCGACAGCGCACGAATTCGATCGGATTTGAGCATCCGTCGAGCCTGTGCGGCCAAGACATCCGGCTCATGCAGGCGGTTGGCTGCAGCGAGTCCCAGCAGTTCTGCATCCGGGGGGGATGCCCACAGGAAATAGCTCAGCCGACTTGCCAAGGCCCAGTCATCAACGGCGGTGACCGCTGTCGCTTGTGGTGAATTGTCAGCAATCGGTTCCACGCGATACAGAAAGGCGGGCGAGACCAGCACCCGCGCCAGAGTAAACCGAAACGCCTCGTCATGCGGTAACTCGAGTTCGCGCAACTTCCGGTAGAGCCCCCGCAATTCCTGGGCTTCTTCCGTTTTGAGCGGTCGTCGATAGGCTTGACCTGCGAAGTCAATCAGTTGATCGAGTTGTCGCGGTTCGGCGTCGAGCAATTCTTGCTCAAAGGCTTGAGCCCGATCGTGGATCGGTTTGCGGAGTGGTTCAAAGACCTTGGGGTCTGCATCCTGCGTCGCAAACTCCATCAACTGGTTGTAACCATCGACGAGCGTGAGCGCATCACGGCTGACAAAATGGAGCTCACTCCACAAGCGATCAAGTTTTTCCGCCTGTGCGTCATCCAGCATCAGTCGGCTGAGATGCTGATCCTCGCGATAGAACAGTGTCAGTGTCACCACTTCATCGACGGGGACAATCCGCGAATAGCTTAAGGCGGCTGGGAAGAGATTGCGATAGGCCTCCAGAGCGGCTTCGACCCGCTGGCTGGCGCGGCTCCCTTCACTGACCAGAATCGGCGAGGAATGCTGCAAGCGGCGATCGTTATCGGTCCATTGCCGATTGGCATTCGTTTCGGTCACGGCACTGGCAACCAGCCCCGCTCCGGCAACAGGCTTCGAGGTCAAAACCTGCAGCTGCACTGTCCCTTCGATCCCCGTAGGACGATGCAGCAGACCCGATGTCACCAGTTCACACCCTTCCGCAAAATCCGCAGGAAGTTGCAATTCGATGACCGAAGGGGCCTGAACACACAGGCTGTCTGCATCGATCTCGCTCCCATTCGGATGATGACCGAACAGAGAGGGACTCAGCCCCCACGCAGGACCGGGCTTCGTGCCAGCCGCTTTCGTTTCCCCGGTTTTTGTCGGGCTGGTGATCGTGATCCCCCGCAAAAGTGGACCGCTCAGCGACGATAATTGTCGTCGCAATTGCGCGTCAGGACTCTCTTTGGCTGCCGGGGGATCACTCGTGAGCAGCTTCTGCACGGCGAGTGCCAGTTGTTGCTTTTCGTCGGCATTCGTGGTCGTCAGCCATTTGGTCAGTAGCGAGCCTGCAGGAATCACAGCCCCCTGTTGAGCCCCCGTGACCGGTTCCGTATAAAAATGCCAGACCCCTGGATTTCCCAAACGGTCTGCGTGAGGATTGGCCGCCTGAACATCAGGGGAAACATCCGCAGCCAGATCCCAGACTTGACCTGCGTCGCCTGCGACCTTGATGGTCAGATCGACTGCCGTCAAATCGCAAGAATGATTCCCATCCCGAGGGCCGACCAGCAGGGACACAACATCCTCGGCCTGGATACCCAGAGATTCGATCGGCTCAACAACAATCACCTGAGCCCCATGCGAAATCCCGGTCCGCAGTCGTTGACGCGTGGCACCCCGCCGCAATTCCAGCGTCCAGGTGACTCCGTTACCGCATTCGGGATGAGCATGCTGGACCTTGGCTTCGATTCGGACGGTCGCATTCACGGGACTCCGCCAACCGACGACCGCCTGCAGTGTCGGAGCGGGATGGACGGCAATTCCGTGGGGCTTCATATTTCCCGGAACCCGAACGGGCTGATCCGAGGAATTAGCAATGATCAGCGGCGTTGCATCGCTTCCCCAGCCATTCACAAAGGCGTAACCGGACGAGTTCGAAATCTTGCTGGTAAAGTGATTTTCGATTTTGACGGGACCACCCGTTCCCACACCGAGATAATCCAGCCAGGCAGAGAGGATCTCGACGTTCACATCATGGCGTTTGGCCAGTTGTGCCAATTCGATTTTACCCTGAGCCGCAGCCGCTTCAGCAGCGGCGTTCAGGCATTTCACGGTGCTGGCAAAGGTTTGCTCGCGACGTTCTGCCAGTTCTGCAGTGACGTTGCGCACGTCACGCAAGAGAATGTCAGGACGCCCGGCAGCGACCAGCCTGGGTTTTTCCCAGACGACGAAGTCGTTGTCATTTCCGTCTCCCGCATCCATCGCGGCCAAATAGACTGTGACTCGTTCCCCATCGGTCGAGGGGGGTAATTTCAGCCGAATCTCTGACCGCGTGGTGAGCGGACTGATCGGTTCCATCCAGGCTTTCGGTCCACCCACTTTACCGATGTGACCAATGCTGCTGAATCGCCACAGCGCCTGCTGCCAGCGGGTAATTTCGGCAGCCAGTTCTGCAGCATCGGCGGGTTTGGCTGTCCGCCAGCGTGTACGAAGTCCGTCCAGCAGAAACGAAGGGTCTTTGCTGTTAAGCGTTGTCCACAACAGCCCCAGATACTTGGGACTCAATCCACGCTCAGCAGCCACGGCCGCGATGGTTTTTTGACCTGCCACCAGGGCATCACGATCGACGATCGTCGCTTCCAGGTATTTCTGCAGGGGTAATCGTCCACCCCCATTGGTATCGAAGATGATTCCTTGCAGGTTGACCTGTGTCCCCCCTTGAGAGTCCGTGTATTGTGCGTAAAGATTACGAATCTCGGCCAGCAGATCGTCGGTCCAGTCGCGCGGGGTCACAGCGGGCGAGAATCGGAACCCGCTGGGAACCAGCACCGCATGGGTAGAAATGTCTTTGGCCGCATCCAGATACTTTGTCACCAAGGCCGGTGACATCACCAAAGCGTTACCCAAATTCGTAAAACCTTCGCCTGCAGCACTATCAACAGGAAACTCACGTGCCGGGGTCAGCGAGCCGACCCCCGTCAAGTGGCGAACCGTATTGGTGTATTCGACATTATTCAGGCGACGTAATACCACACGACCAGGATCTCCCGCCCGTGATCGGGCTTCGACTTTCAGATAACTACGAACCCATTGCTGTAATTTTTTTCGATCTGCGTCGCTAGGCTGAGGGGCGTCTTTAGGAGGCATCTGCCCGGTTTCGAGCATCTCACTCACCCGCTGCCAGGTTGCAGGATGCTGACGAATCTCGGCCAGTGAAGGGTATGTTGAAAGATCAATCTCGGCTTCGGCAAGATCCGCAGAATGACATTTCTCGCAGTGCCGAGCGACAATCGGGCGAATCTCTTTCGAGAAACGGACCCCCAAGTCATCAAAACTGGTCGCATCAGCAGCCACAGTGATCCGCGATGTCCAACCGAGTGCGATCAGAAACAGGCTGAGAGATTTTACCGTCCGCATTCGCTGCGCTCCGAAACAAACCAAGTTCACCATCGTCGCCACCATCCAAGCTGTGCTCATGATCATATCAATTCCCCGCAATGCGTGCTTCCTTGGAAATTGATCTCTTTTCCAATTTCAGGATTGGCGATCTCGATGGACTTGCGTTACCCGATTGTTGCCGTATCCGAAATACCGAGTCTTCCTCAAGGTTTAACGGAAAGACCCCGAAAATACGACCGCCACTGCGGTTCACTGAGCCGCCGACCAACCGCCGACCAATCTTCAGCGATCCACGAAACGCTGATGCCATAACTCCAACACCAGCAACAACCAGAGTCGTGCGCTATGGTCCCATTGGGATGACAGATGCTCTTCAACCAGTCGGCGAACGGTCGAGGGCTCAAAATAGCCACGCCCCAGCGACTTTGGATCGAGTAAGGTCTCGCTGAGCAGACCGCGGAGGGAATGACGGAACCAGTGATCCAGCGGAACCCCGAACCCCATTTTCCGACGGCGTTGTATCGAAGCGGGCAAGAGATCGGCGAACGTATCAATCAATATCCGTTTACCCCGTCGACCAGACAACTTCAGCTTTCGCGGAATCTGCGCAGCGAGCTCAACCACATGGTGATCCATGAACGGACTGCGACATTCCAGACTGAACGCCATGCTGGCAATATCGACCTTCGTCAAGATATCGCAGGGAAGATAGGTTTCTGTATCAACGCAGGTCGTACGCTGCACAAAGTCGGTCTCAGCACAGCGGTCGTAAGCATCGAGCAGGAACGAGGCTGAGTCATATCCCCCCAGCGCTTGCAGAAAGTCGCGGGAGAACAACGATGCTCGGCGAGTCTCATCAAAGATGCTGACCCAATTCGCATATCGACGTTCGGGCGATTGCCCAAGTGCCGCGAGAAATCGTTTGATTTGCCGCAACCGTGACTTCTGCTGCACCGAAGCCGGCAGCTGCTGCCAGAGGGAATTCGTCAGCACCGCACGAATTGGCCGAGGCAGACGATCGATTCGCGAAGCAAGGTCCACCGCCAGATAGCGATCGTAACCCGCAAATAATTCGTCACCTCCATCTCCGGTCAATGCGACCGTCACATGCTGTCGGGTCAGCTGAGACAGGTACATCATCGGAATTGCCGAGCTATCCGCAAATGGTTCGTCATAGTGCCAGCTCAACTTGGGGAACATTTCGACTGCCGAGGGATCCACGACAAACTCATGGTGGTCTGTCCCCAGCTTGGCTGCCGCCTCGCGGGCATAACTCCGCTCGTCAAACGCCTTCTCGGTAAAACCGATCGAAAACGTTTGAACCGGGCGATCCGCATGTTGCTGCATCAAACCCGTAATAATCGTCGAGTCGACGCCGCCGGACAGAAACGCCCCATAAGGAACATCACAACGCATCCGAATCCGCACCGCCTCGCTGAGCTTTTCCCTGAGCTGGGATTGCCAATCCGCGATCGAACGAGGGGCGGCATGATCTGACGCCGCAACCGATTCGACCTGTCCTGGCCCTCGCCCAAGTTCGGGTCGCCGATCACGTTCAGGTCGCCGATAAGGAACTTCCCAATACCGTTGAACAAAAAAGTCCCCGGTGATCGCATTGAATTCCGCAAAATGAGCCGGGGGAAGCTTAGAGTATCCCCGAAACATGGTCCGTGGGTGCGGCACATATTGCAGTGTCACAAAATCAGCGACCGCCAAGGGATCGACCTCGCGTGGTGCCCCAGGAACCTCGAGCAACGATTTCAATTCACTGGCAAACGTCAATCGATGATCTGCCAGACGGTAAACCAACGGCTTTTGCCCCATCCGGTCACGAGCCAGAAATAGCGTTCGACGTCGATCATCCCAGATCGCGAATGCGAACATCCCCCGCAGGTGTGTCACACATTCGCGGCCCCACTGCTCATAGGCATGGACAATACATTCGGTATCTGAAGTCGTTCGAAACCGATGTCCATACCCTTCCAGCTGTGGTTTCAACTCGAGGTAATTGTAAATCTCTCCATTGAAACCGATCCAAACTGACCCCTCTTCATTGGTCATGGGCTGATGCCCACCTGCCAGATCAATGATCGAGAGGCGACGAAACCCGAGCGCTGCCCCGCCAGCCAGCCCAGCGGCGGATGTGGCAAAATAAGCGCCCGAATCATCCGGACCACGGTGACTCAATACCGCTGACATCTGCTGTAGTGTGTGCCGATCAAGAGCAAACCCTTGATCCGTCCAGCTCCCTCCGGTGATTCCACACATCGCTAAGGATCTCTGTTAATTCAGGGAGCGGAACAGGAAGCAGCCGCAAAAGATTCGTCAGGTTTCGCCTCAACCCCAGAGTCTTGATACAAGAGTCTCGATCGACGAGCTTCGACCGGACGAACGCCAGCGAAACCGGTTTCAGGGTCGATTTCTGTCCGACATCATGACGGCAACTCAGGGAAATGGCAAAAGAAAAAAGGATGACCCATCAAGAGTCATCCTTTTTTTATTGTTACGGCCGAAACCGAATTCAGATCAGTTTCGTCGGTACACATCCACGAATCGGGAATCGGGTGTCCAACCAATCAGGCTGGCGGAGCAGCCTCGTCCTCTGTTGGGGAAACCACCACCGACGAATTACCACAGACCGAGATCGACAGGGCTTGAACATCGTCAGCGACAACTTCCGTCGCCACGACATCTTCATAGACCGCAGTCTTGAGAATCACATCGACCGCTTTGCGTTCGCGAATCTGTGCTTCCAGATTTTCAATCACACCCGATTTGACGAGTCGCGACCGGACTCGACGAGGATTTTCACCCCGCTGAATCGCCATCATTTGAATCTCGGTCTCGATATCGACCGGAGTCACTTCGATTTTTTCCTTCTCGGCGATCTTGTCGAGCACAAAGTGCTCTTTCAAAGCCTGACGCGTCGATGTCACGGCATTCTGGCGGAGGGTGTTTTCACGTGCCATGATCTGCTGAGTGGTGAATCCCGCTTGTTCCATTTCAAGAACTTCGCGACGCAAGGCGTTCTCGGTTTGCTTACGAACGAGTTCTTCGGGAAGTTCCCAACTTGCCGACTCGGTAATCTTCTCGATCACCTGCCGACGAATCGATTGTCTCTGTTCGTAAACCGTCTGACGTTCCAGCATCCCACGAACTTCTGTTCGCAAAGCGGTGATGTCCGGATAACCGATCCGATCGAAGAAGGCGGTGTTCAGCTCGGGAGGAGCGACTCGCTCCACTTCGGCAACCGTGATTGTTACATCGAGAGTCTCGCCCCGCATCTCGACCTGTTCGGCTTCTTGCGAGACAACCACCTGAGTCTTTCGCTCGGTACCGGGAGTTGCCCCCGCCATGAGCGTATCAAACCCAGCCAGTTCGGCGTCCCGGAATCGAATCGTCGGCTTCAATTGCAAGGAAATCGACGAAATCTTGCGGAAGGGTGCCCCTTGACGAGTGAATTCCACTGCAGCGATGACAAAATCATTCGCCTCAGCAGGACCATCGTGCGAACTCGAGACCGAATACTGATTCAAAAACTTCGCCAGATAAGCATCGATATTGGCATCAGACACGTCCCGAACTGGTCGCTTGACTGTGATGCTATCGTACTGAGGCAATTCGAAGTCGGGTCGAACTTCCACGTCGAATTCGTACTGGAAATCACCTTGATCAGGGATAATCAGACTTTCGACATCAAAGTCAGGCTCATTGATCGGATCTAGTGTGTTTTCTTCGGCGAGTTGTTCGAGGCTTTGCATCAGTAAACGCTGACGAACACTATTGGCAATATCGCCCCGGAAGCGCTTTTGGGCGAGACTGGTGGGAACACGACCTTTTCGGAAGCCAGGAACTGCAGCAGTGCTCACAATTTCCTTCAGAGCTTCTTGCGAGTAGCGATCAATGTCAGCACGGGCGATGGTCACCCGAACATGCTTACGACAAGGACCAACATTCTCGATATCGACTTTGAGATCGAGCTTATTTGGCTGATCAACAGCCGCTTCCGAGACAGGGTCCGCGACAAGGGATTCGGCGTCACTCACAGATTCGCGTCCTTCATTGGAAGTAAAGAGAAAAAGCGGGTGATGGGACTCGAACCCACGACAACCACGTTGGCAACGTGGTACTCTACCAACTGAGTTACACCCGCGAATCTCGGCCAACCATTCAGCCGGGAGGGAATTATCCAACTTCGCTGGTTTCCGTCAAGCGAGCAACCCCTCGTTGTTGCAGTTCCGGAACGAAAACCCAAGATTTCCTGCCCCTGATCAGTCCCGAATTCTCACGAAAAACCATGAAAACACTGGGATCCTTGGGAAACATCGAGTTTTTCGCCATTCCGTGAAAATTCTTTGGAAGCCAAAAGTTTTCACCGCGAATGGACGATTCTGACTTGCCTGAGTGGTCCCTGAGTGGTCTATGAGTCCGAATTTGTCGAAATGCCACATCGTCGCGGCGAATCCAAGTCCCGCTGGCTGTGCAAATCGGCGAGGGTAAAAATCAGCCAGGTTGGTCAAGGATTTTTTGAACGTCCCCATGGGACAATTGCGAGGTACAAGTCGCCTCCGTTATCCTTACGCGATTGCTTGCCTTGGTATACTTTATCAAGGGACGCCCCGAATATGTCTCTCCGAACATCTCCAGATTGAAGACTGACTTCGTATGAAGCCCATTAAAAAGCTGCTCATTGCCAATCGAAGCGAAATCGCGATCCGCGTCTGTCGGTCTGCACATGAACTGCACATTCGGACCGTTGCCATTTACACGTACGAAGACCGTTACGCACTCCACCGTTTTAAGGCGGACGAGGCGTACCAGATCGGTCAGCCTGGCGAACCGATCCGCGCCTACCTCGACATTCCAGCGATTATTCGGATCGCGAAAGAAGCGAATGTCGATGCGATTCATCCCGGTTACGGGTTCCTCTCGGAAAACCCTGCACTCGCTGCGGCCTGCGATGCGGCAGGAATTGTATTCGTAGGACCGTCGGTGAAGGTTCTCGAATCGCTGGGAAATAAAATCACCGCCCGAGAAATCGCCGGCAAGGCTGGAGTTCCCGTGCTGGGGGGAAGTTCGCAGGCGATTGCCGACGTGGCCGATGGCCAGAAACTGGCTGCGAACACCGGTTATCCGGTAATCCTTAAAGCGGCCAATGGCGGCGGTGGACGGGGAATGCGCGTCGTACACCGCCCCGAAGACCTGGCCGGATTGTTCGAGCAGGCCCAG
>Ga0114978_10003230_pt1 | contig 13386 bp, 9 predicted proteins | sample S_140212_EF_Meta_FD_87027 | JGI IMG/M metagenome (GOLD analysis project Ga0114978, IMG submission 87027) | Freshwater microbial communities from Lake Simoncouche, Canada to study carbon cycling - S_140212_EF_MetaG | ecosystem: Environmental > Aquatic > Freshwater > Lake | place: Lake...
AACCGCGCCAACTGCGGCGCGCGCGTGGCCATCATGCGCAGCGCCTCCGCGGGCGCCGACGGCCAACGATCACCACGCTCCACAATCGCCGCCATGTGCACCACATGCCCGCGCCGCACCAGGCCCAGGTACGCGCTTCCAAAGAGAATCAGTTCGATGGTTCCTGCTGGTGCCAACGTGTGGTCGTCAGTGCAATGTTCGAACGTAAAGCTCCAACCGGCGCGCGACCCCGTTGTCGTGGGCGCCAGGCCAGCGGCGCGCGCGATGGCGCTGCCCACTCCGTCCGCCGCCACCACCAGGTCAAAGTGCACATCACGCGGCGCCACCGATGAGTCGTTAAGCGCGGTGATGGTCACGACCGCTGGTGCGCCAATCCGCGCGCCGTCTGCCGATGCGCTGGTCGCCAGCGCGCCACGTGCAACACGCCCGCCCACCTGCGCGCCGACATCTCCACCCGCTTGGATGAGTTTCGCTCCGCGTCCCGCGTGGATCGCGGCTCCCGCGCGGCGGGCCCCATCGCGCAACGCTGCATCGAACGCCGCGCGCGGCACGATCACGCCCGGCTGACCGGCGAACGCGTGCGTCCATACAGGGTGTGCATTCCCGGCGCGGGCGTCCAACATGCGCACCTCCCGCGTGGAACCGGCGCGTGCCTGCTCCAGCGCGTCCCCCAAGCTAAGCTCCGCAAGCCAGGCCGCGGCGCGGGGCACCAGGCATTCGCCGCAGCACTTCGTTCGGGGCGCGGGCTGCCGCTCCAGAAGGGTCACCTGCCAGCCATGGCGAGCCAGAACGGCCGCCGAAACCGCCCCGGCCGGACCCCCGCCGACCACGCAGGCAGTGCGCGGAACCGGGGGCTGGCGGGTGTCAGGCATGGGGTTAACGATAGCCGCCACGCGCTGCAACGGGCGGTTGGACCAACAATTGTTGGCCGGGCGAAAATTTATTCAGAATCCGTGATGGGTGGCATCTGCAGATTTCGTTCCTAAGGGTGGCGCGTGGATCCCTTCCCCCTTTCGGGGTCCTTCCGCCGTCGTTCGCTGACTCCCGGCGCCATCGCGCTCCTCGGCGTCGCTGGTCTCATCGGCTCCCGCCGTCGTCGCTCAGCCTCGGCTTCTCTCTCTCTCTCTCTCTCTCTCTCTCTCTCTCTCTCGTCACATTCTCCACCGCGCGCCCCGTTCAGAGGCGCGCGGTGGTGCTTTGTACCTCCACCTATGATCCCCACCCCGGCACCCCGCGCGTGCCGCTCCCCATGCTCCTCGTCGCCACTGATCTTTCCAAGTCCCACGGCCTGCGCGAACTCTTTCATGGAGTCAGTATCAGCGTGGCCGACGGCGACCGCGTGGGTTTCATCGGCCCGAACGGCGCGGGAAAGTCCACGCTCCTGCGCATGCTTGCCGGCGCGGAAGAGCCGGACGAAGGCATCGTGCGCACGCAGCGCGGCGCGGTGATCGTCTACGTCCCGCAGCGTGATGACTTTGACGACGGTCTCACGCCGCGCATGGCCGCCACCGCCGCCGCCATGAAGGCCGCATCGGTGCACGGCGATCATCACGAAGCCGAAGTGCTTGGCAGCATGATCCTTGGCAAACTCGGATTCCCCGAAGCGCGCATGGACGAACCCGTGGAGCGTCTCTCCGGCGGTTGGAAGAAGCGGCTCTCCATCGCCTGCGGACTTGCCGAAGCGGGCGGCACGCCGGACCTCTTGCTCTTGGATGAACCAACCAACCATCTGGACGTTGAAGGCATCCGCTGGCTTGAACAGTTTCTTTCGCGCGCCTCCAACGACATTCGCGCCGGCGCATGCGTCTTCATCACCCATGACCGCGCATTTCTTGAGCGCGTCGCTACGCGCGTGGTGGAACTGAGCCGCGCGTATCCGCAGGGAACGCTTGCCGCCGAAGGCAACTACTCCGAGTTCCTCCGCCGCCGCGGTGAATTCTTAGAAGGGCAAGCCCGCGCCGAAGCCGTGCTTGCCAACGAAGTGCGGATCGACGACGCCTGGCTCGGTCGCGGCGCGCAGGCCCGGCGCACCAAAGCAAAGGGCCGCATTGAAGACAGCGCCGAACGCCGCGAAGAACTCGGCGCGATCGCTGAACGCAACGCCGCCGCCGGAGCCGGTGGCGCGCGCGTTGACTTCACCGCCAGCGGTCGTCGCACGCGTCGCTTGGTGCACGCCACCGGTATTTCCAAGGGCTTTGAGGGACGAACACTCTTCCGCGATCTTGACTTGGAACTCATCCCTGGCGATCGCCTTGGTCTGATGGGTCCCAACGGCAGCGGCAAAACCACACTGCTGCGCATCTTGTGCGACGACCTTGCCGCGGACACCGGCACCGTGCGCTTTGCGGATCCAAAGCCGCGCATCGTGATCTTGCGCCAGCAGCGCACGGACATTCCGCCCGACACATTGCTCCGCGATGCCATCTGCCCGCACGGCGATGTTGTTGATTTCCAAGGCCGCCCCATGCATATCACTGCGTGGAGCCGTCGCTTCCTGTTCAAGGACGCACAACTCTTGCAGACCATCGGCACGCTCTCGGGTGGCGAACGCGCGCGCGCACACATCGCCGCCATGATGCTTGAGCCCGCCGACATCTTGGTGCTTGACGAACCCACCAACGACCTTGATATCCCCACGCTCGAAGTGCTCGAAGAAGCCGTCGAATCATTCCCCGGCGCCGTGCTGTTGGTCACCCATGACCGCACCATGCTCAAGCGGCTTGCCAAGACCATTGCAGTGATCGGCGCCCCCGACGCGTCGGTATCAGTAGTAGCAAGCCTTGATCAAGCACTTGCATCGCTCGAACGCGCCGAACGCAGCGTGCAAGAACGCGACCGCGCCACGCGCACCGCTGCCCCCGCAGCGCAGTCGTCCGCCGCAGACACTTCCGGCCAACGCCGTCGCCTGAACTTCAAGGAGCAGCGCGAGTTTGACGGTATGGAAGCTGCCGTTGAAGCCGCCGAGCGCGCGCACGCGCTGGCCGAAGCCCGCGTTGGCGAACCCGGTATTGCCGCCAATCACGCCAAGATGGCCGCCGCCTGCCAAGCGCTTGAAGTGGCGCAACTGGCGGTCACCACGCTCTACGCGCGCTGGCAGGAACTGGAATCAAAGCGCGGCGGGTGAGTGGGGCGCACATCAACCTTCCACCCTTCGCCCGGCTGTGGCAGGAACTGGAGTCAAAGCGCCGCGGGTCATTGGAGATGAAACGGATGCAATCGGCGGGCATCCCCATCAATGTAAATATTTGCAGGTATTTCTCTGTACATCCACTGCAATGCAAGTAAATTTCCCTGTATGAAATCAGCCGCTCAAGCGCTTGGTCGGCTGGCTCCGGAACAACTCTTGGCTGCGCAACAGCAGGTGCTGGAGCAAGTGGCCCGTGCCGCGCCGCTCTTTGACACGCTCACCGCCATTTCGCGCTACTCCGAAACGTCCATCCCAACCATGATGGCCTCCATCTTGGTGTACGACGAAGCCACGCAATCGTTGCGCAAGGGTGGATACGGCTGTCTGCCCGCCACCTTCGCTGCCGCAGTGGATGGAATGGTGCCTGGTCCCGCCACCGGCAGTTGTGGAACCGCCGCATTCCGTCGCGAGCGCGTCATCAGTGAGGACGTTCGCATCGATCCACTCTGGGGCGCGTTCCGCGAATTTGCTGCCTCCTACGGTATTCAGTCGGCGTGGTCGTCGCCCATCTTGGGTGCTGATGGACGCCTCTTGGGCGTGTTCGGCATGTACTACGGTGATTGCCGCGCACCGACGACCGAAGACTTGTCGTTTGTTGACCATTTCGTCCACCTTGCCGCGGTTGCCATTGAGCGGCATCGCGTCGACGCTGATCGCGATCATCAATTCACGCACGACAGCCTCACCGGTCTTGGCAATCGCCGCAAGCTTGAGCGTGAGGTTGCACGTCTTGCCGCCGATCCAACCACAACGCCTCGCTGCATTGCCATCGTTGACCTTGACCATTTCAAGATGCACAACGAGAACCTTGGCCATCGCGCCGCGGACCTGCTGCTGCAGGACGTGGGCGCGCGTATCTCCGAAGCCGCTGGCCTTGGTGACCTGCCAATTCGTTTCGGCGGTGATCAATTTGTCCTGATCACGCCCGCAAGCAATGAATCCATGCACGCACGCTTCAGTCGGTTGATCACGTCGTTTGAGCGGCCATTCGTGGCGGACGGCCTCCCCATTCGGCTGTCGGTTTCCGCTGGCATTGTTGAATGGAATCCGCACACCACTGACTTTGAGACAGCCCTTTACCAGGCTGAGCAAGCGTGCATCGCCGCCAAACAGCGCGGCCGTGATCGGTGGGTGGCCTTTGGCGCCGAAGATCGCCAGCTTGCCGACGAGCGCCGCCGCGTGGCGCGCGTCCTGGCCGATGCAATCGCCGCGCACAAGGTATTCACTCATGTTCAGCCGATCATCGACCTCGCCACCGGCGCGCCGGTTGGGTTTGAAATGCTCGCCCGCTTGGCGGACACTCCATCGGGAATGATCATGCCTTCGGTATTCATTCCGATCGCCGAGGAGAGTTCGCTCATCGATTCCCTGGGCATGAGTGTGCTCCGTTCCACATGCCAACTCTTGGCGTCTTCCGGCACGCAGCTTGATGGCATGACGGCCAATGTCAATGTCTCGCTCCGCCAGTTGATGCGCGACGGATTCCCAAAGGCCGCCGCTGCCGCCGCTGCGGAGTACGGCGTAGCGCCCAGTCGCCTGTGTCTTGAACTCACCGAGAGTCAGTGGCTTGACAGCGACGGTCCAGCCCGCAACGCGCTGCTGGAGCTGAAGGCGATCGGATTCCGCCTTGCGCTGGACGACTTCGGTACTGGCTATGCCTCGCTCCGTCTCCTGCAGAGCGTTCCGTTTGATGTAGTGAAGATTGACCGCAGTTTCACGCAATGCCTCGGCGACAACGGCGCTGGCACTGCGCTGTGCGAGGCAGCGCTTCGCATGGCCGCCGCGTGCGGCATGCGCGTTACCGCTGAAGGCGTGGAAACGCAAGAACAAGCCGACTTGCTGCGCGTCATGGGCTGCCAGCAAGGGCAGGGCTATTGGTGGTCGCGCCCGCTGCCGTCCGCTGATGCCATCAAGTGGATTGAGCAGCGCCAAGCGCAGCCTGCCTTCTAAACACCATGCACCCAAATGAAAGGCGCCCTCCGCATCACTGCGGAGGGCGCCTTGTTTGTTACTTGCAGTGAACTACTTACTTGGCCAAGCCAGCATCGATCGCTGTGCGCAGACCCTTGTCACCTTCTGGTCCAAAGCCCACTTCGATCTTCTCAATCTTGCCATCCTTACCGATCACGATCAAGGTAGGAATGCCAGAGATGCCGTAGGCAACAGCCAAGTCATCACCCGCCAAGAGGCATCCGTAGGTGTAGCCCTTGTCGGTCATGTACTTCTTGCCAGCGCCTTCCTTCTTCTCCCAGGTGTTCACACCCAAGATCACCACATCCTTGCCCTTGTAGTCCTCGCTGATCTTCTGAATGGAAGGCATGGCCTGCTTGCAAGGTCCACACCAGGTGGCCCAGAAGTCCAGCAGAACAACCTTGCCCTTGAGTGATGCAAGCGTGACTTCCTTGCCAGCAAGGTCCATGAGCTTGAAGTCCAGAGCGGCATCGCCGGCCTTGACCTTCATCTCTGGGCCCTGTTGATCCGCCGCAGCGGCCATGTCTTGCTTCTTGAAGTCAGCAGGAGCAGCGGTCGCGAAGGTCTTCTCATCCATCATCGGGTCGGCCTTCACACCGCTGAACGTCGCAAGGGTGTTCATGCCGGACATGGCTTCTTCGCCAGGAATTTCAGTGGCACTTGCAACGCGGCGTGGCAATCCATCAGCGCGGGCGAATGCGATCGTTTCAGTGATGCGCATTTCCTTTGTTTCCATCGGCTTGCCGTCATCATCTTCCATGCCTTCAAGCTTCATGCTGCGCACAACCTTCACGACGTCGCACACTGTGCCATCGACAGTTTCTTCGCCAATAATGGTGGCTGCAACCATCGCGGGCATGTCTTCTGGGCCTCGGTGCATCGCGGCCATGTCCATACGGTTCTCGATGTACCACTGTGGCAGAGCCGCGGCGCGCTGACCGAGCAACTGGAACCACTGCGCGTCGGACACCGCGTAGGACTTCGTAGGCATGTCAATCATGACGGCGCCCTTGCCATCAAACGCAAAGCGCGTCTGCGGCTTTCCATCCTTCATGGACTCAAGCACAAAGCGACCGAACGGAGCCGGCCCGCTGCCGTCGTTCTTGAAGTCAAGCACCACGCGCGACTTGCCATCAAGTCCTGGTGGCAGCATGCTTGGGTCCACGCCCTCGACCTTCATTTCAGCGACCATTTCCACGCCCTTCAACTTCTTCACGGTCTCGATGCCGCGGTCGTTGATCGCCTTCGCCTTTGCGTCGATCACGTCCACAGCCTTGGGGGCTTCGGACGCGCCGGGAGCCTTGGTCCGGGTCACCAACGGAATCATCGGGACTCCCTTGACAGGGGTTCCGGGCGCCGTGTCATCGGCGGTAGCGGGTAGGGCGCAGGTCAGCGCCATGGATGCGGTGAGGAGGAGCGACGCAGAAATGGAAAGTGGTGCTTGAAGCATGGTGGGACGATACCCTTTCAATGATGATTCGGCGCCCCGGCCCCACTGCCCGTCCACTCTTGATAGCGGTCTCACTGGCTGGAATTGCAGCTGGCGCGGTCATGGTCGCCCGCGGATTTCTGCCAACACGAACCCTCGCGCCCGCGCCCGCCGCTCCAGTCATTGCCTTCGAGCCCGCCACGCTGGACATGGGCGAGCTGGTCGCCGAAGCGCCCAAGACAGTCGCAGTCACGCTTCGAAATGTTTCCGGGCGCACCCTTCGCATCACCGCTGCGATCGCCAACTGCGGCTGCACAACATCAACGTTTCCTCCGGACCCCATTCTTGCCGGCGGCACCGCCGAGGCACTCGTCACCGTGAAGGCTCCGCCAACGCAGGACGAATCGCTGATGAAGTCGGTGACCTTTGTGGTGGAGGGTGCGGAGCCAGTTTCGCTCACCGTGCTTGGTCACGTGATGAAGTCAGCACCCGGCACAGTGGCACCGCCGACTACTGTTGACTCAGTAGAAGAGTTTGCGCTCGCCGATCGTCCGACCGTTTCGCCGCCAGCGCCGCCGCCAACAACGCCACCAACGAACACGCCGCCCACTATCCCCGCGCCCGTCACACCCGCACAGCCACTCGCCGCCGCACCAACGACAAAGCCCGCAACGCTTGCCCCACCGGTTACACCGCCCGCGCAGCGGCCCGTCACCTTTGCGCGCGTCAATCCACCCATTCAGCCCGGCGCTCGTGTTTCGTTTCCATCGTTGGCATCATGGGTCAAGGGCACGCCGATCACTTCATTCACGCCGGGCAAGGTGTACGTCTTTGAGTTCTTCAGTACTTCGTGCTCGCACTGCAAGGAATTTGCGGAGCTTGTGACTCGTTTGGCGCGCACCTACGGAGCGCAGGGCGCCGAGTTCATTGCCATTACCGATGAGGAAGCGCCCATCGTGAAGGCATGGCTTGACCAACCCGGGAAGCTCAATGAGGTGCCGTATTCAGTGGTCTCTGATCCGGATCGATCAGCCATGATCACCTTGCAGAATGGCACGTTTCGCAACTTTAATCCACGCTTCTTTGTCATTAAGAACGGCATCGTGCAGTGGTTTGGCCATCCCAAGGATGCAGAGGAGCCGATCGCCAAGGTGGTTGCTGGAACATGGGATCCGGAAACGGTCCGTGCCGCGGCAATCACTGATTCCACCGTGTCACGCGGCAAAGATCTCTTAGACCGCGTGGCGCGTGAATGTGACAAGACCGGCGATTGGACGCCCATGTTTGCAGCGCTTGATGCGGTGCGCGCAGTGATTCCGGAACGCGCGGGTCAGTACGACGCGCAGCGGTTCGTCATCATGATTGGTCTTGGTGATATGCCCGACGCCGGCTACGAATTCGGCCGCCGCATTGCCAAGGAGTATGCGCAAGACATGCTCACTACGCGCTCCTTGGCGCGGGCGATTCTGAATTCCCCGTATGCCAAGCGACGCGATGTTGATTTCGCCATGGAACTGGCAGTCACCGCCGACACATTGGCCAAGGGTGAAGATGCCCGGGCGGCTGACACGCTGGGCCTTGCATGGTTCTCCAAGGGCAATCGAGAGAAAGCCATCGAGAACGCCGAACGCGCCGTCAAGCTTGAGAAGGACCAGAAGACCCGCGAGCAGTACGAACAGTCCCTGCAGAAGTTCCGCACCGGAACCCCCGGTCCCGAGCCCACCAAGCCGCGCCCGGTTCCTGCCGCGGCTGCTCCAACTGCAGCGCCAGCGCCTCCGAACCCGGGGTAAGTGCGCGGCTACGGCTCTACGTCTTCACCCGCACCATCGCCTGCGTGAATCTGTAGCGAGATATCCCGCTTGCGAATCGCCTGTGAGAAGTCATCCATCCCAGCATGCTTGGCGTCGTCAGTGATATCGGCCTGCTGTTTCGCGTCTGCAAAGCTTGCGGCAGACCTGACCCATCCGTCATCCCATGCCTGTTGTTCCCACGTTCCGTTGAGTAGCAACTGTGGTGACGGGAACAGCGGAATGCGTTGACCAAGCGCGGTGCGCAGGATGTCTACGCCGCAACTCTGCGTGATGGCGTTGTACCAACACGGCGTGCGTGCTACATCAATCGAATGCAACGCGTAGCGCTCAAACAAGATGCGCGCGTTCTCGTGTGTGCACTCAATGCGATAGCGGCGCACCGTTTCGCCTCGAAAGTTTGTGCGCACGCGTACGACATCCCGCTCATCCGCCCACACATAAATCAACGTGTATTGACGAAACAGCCCACCCACTGCCGAGTATTGCTGCCCAACGCGCTTGCGTGCTTCGATGGAGGCGGCCAAGTACGTCATGGTTCCATCAGCGCGCTCAAAGCCGAAGCTCACAAAGTTGTGGCAAATGCGTTGCGGCCCCCAGAACGAAAAGAACAAGTCCACCGTGCGCAGTTGCGACAGGTCATAGGTGCGCTCCACCCATACTTCTTCGCAGTCGGTGTCACTGCTGCGGTAGCGGAAATTCCGAATGCCCGACACGGTGACATCGTCGCCGTTCACTGCAAACGTAGCCGTGTCCTGCACGTCGGGCTGCCAGTCCGCCTGTGCTGGTGCAGGAACGAACCAGAACCACGTGACGACAGCACCCCACAGCACAGCCAATCCCATCCATCGCACCGCCCGTACACGCGCGTATCGCGGCAGTGGTCCGGCCGCCAGCGCCACGCACGCAAGCGCGCATGCCGCACCCATGGACCACGTGATGGCTGACGGGCCATCCGGGGCGTATCCGATCGCCAGGGTGCACCACGCGGTGAGCACCAGCCACACGATGGCGAGTGGTGTGCGCCACGCCGTGCCAACCACATGGTGGATGATGCGATGCCGCACTGGTGGTGCAACGGGAAGCGGCGGTGGTACGTGCAAGGTGGAGTTCATGACGGTGTGACGTGAGGCGATCAATCAGCGTTTCAGTTGGTATCGATCATTCTGGCGTGTTTCATCGGCGCGACGCGCGTCCATCGATAGAGCAGGGCGCCTGCAACCGGCACGCCCACGGCCAGTGCGTTCCATGTCCAGCTTGGCACGTTGCCGCTGGCGTATGCCGCGCCGCACGCCGCCGCGGTCCCTGCCAGCGTGCCGGACACTACCGAGATTGCACCAGCAACGGAGTGCACACGTGGACTCCGGCTCCAGCAACTAACCAGCGCAATACTGCCAGCAGTCCCCGCCAGGGCCACGCACATGACGGCAAGCGAGGGGAATCCCGTCATGACCGCACACACCGCCATGCCAGCGCAGGTCACCGCCAGCGCACACATCGCAGTGCGAAGTCCACACATGGCGATCGCGCCGGATGAGAGGGCGCATGTCGCAGCAAACAATGCGCGGCTTCCGTTACTTGCGCCAGGAAATGCAACCAACGCCGCCACGCCGCACGCAGAGAGCAGCGTGGCAGCAATCACCAGCGCCTGGCGATGCCTTGGCATGGCCGCCGTCAGCAGCGCCAATACGGGCGACACCACCGTCAACAGCAAAGCAACCAGCCCAAGCTGGTGCCAGCGTTCAAACGGCGCGTCATCATCTTTCAATTCAATAGGCAATTGCCGCAGCAGCGCCGACGGATTTACTTCGTGCACAAACGAGATAAGAAATGCAATGGCTAGCCCGTATGCCACGCAGCATTCAATGATGGCCGCTCGTTGGCGCAGCGGGCCAAGCAGTGCAGCCCCAGCAAGCGCGCTGCCCACCAGTATCGGCAGCAGCACCACGCTCAGCAGGTAATTCACGGCGCCGTTCCGCCGACGGCATCGCCCTCAAGCGCAATGATCAGTTTCACTTCATCGCCAAGCGCCTTGGCTGGTTTCTCAATGCCCCACTTCATGCCAAAGTCACTGCGCTTGAGAGTGAGGTTGCATTCAAAGCCCACCTTGGTGCCCGCGGGGCCGGTGCCAATGCCGGTCGCCACGCAGTCCACCTCAACGGGTTTGGTGACGCCGTGCAACGTGAGGTCGCCCTTCACCATCCAGTGCCGGTCGCCAGCAGCCGTTGCGCCTGTTGACTTGAAGGTGATGGTGGGGAACTCCTTCGCATTGAAGAAGTTGGGTCCCTGGAGATTCCCATCAAGCTTCTCGCTGCCAGTGTCGGCGTTGGCAACCTTGGCTGAAATGTCAAAGGTGGGTGCCGCGGTCGGTTCCATCGCCCACTTCACCGTGCCTTCAAGGGCGTTGAATCGCCCCCAGAAGAGCCCCGCCTCCAAGTGTTGGATGCGGAACAGTGCCACCGAATGCACCGGATCAAGCGTGATGGTTGCTGGCTCGGCCGTCCGGCTTGGCGCAGCCGCCATTCCCAGCAACAGAGTCGCCATTCCAAGCGATGCGGCGGTCAGTCTGGCGGATCGAACGGATCGAACGTACGGCTGAGCGTGGTTCAGGGTCATTCGGGCACTTTACGAGCCCCGCCGCGGTCGCGCCGTCGGTCCGTGTCGCGCCGTGGTAGCGGAAACTCCCCTGAACTCTCCATTTATTTTCCGTGGATTGTCGCGGAAGGCATCGAATCAAGGTCATTTAGCGCTCATTTATCAACCACTAGGGAATGTTCATTTATTTTCGCTCGAGCGTGATGGGTGGCACCCGCCGTTTTCGTTCTCGTATTCGGAGAAAGCATGAATCCCGCTCCCGCGGATCCATGACCCTCCAACAGCGCTGCTCCCCCAGCACTGTGTTTGAAGTGTTGTCTGTTCCTTTCCTGTTCCCTTTCCCTATTCCCCATCGGAGATTTGTACATGTCTTCCCGCGCCCTTATCGCATCCGTTATCGCTTTGACCTCCGCCGGCTATGCCACTGCGGACGTGTCTTCCGTCTTCTATACCGTTGATTCCGCTGCCTGGGCCGCCTACGCCACGTCGAATGGCGCCGCCATCAGCACTGAAAACTTCTCAAGTGTTTCGAACGGGTTCTACGGGTCCGGTGTTGCCGGCTCAGTCTCTGGGACTTCTTGGTTCGCCACCGCGACCGGCGGCGTCACCGCAGAGGCGGGCTTGGTGTCCACTACCGGATCAGCCACGCTGAACTTCAACTTTGCGCCCGGAGTGAACGGCATCGCGGGGAACATCTACGGAACTGACTCCAAGTGGGTGGCCGTCCCGGCCATCATCATGGTGACCCTTTCCGATTCCACCACCTATGTTGGCTACTCAAACGGTCCGGCAGACTTCATCGGGTTCTACTCGACGGGGTCCACTATCTCGAGCCTCTCTATTATGGCGTCCGGTAGCGGCGTCACCCATGCCACCGTGGACAACCTCTACTTCGCAACAGTGCCGGCGCCTGGTGCCGTGGCGCTGATTGGAATGGTCGGGGTGGTGGCTCGACGCCGGGAACGTCGGGCCTGATCCGGTCTAGGAACAGTTATCAGTCAACACAGATATGTACCCGCCCAGCGCCAACGCGCTGGGCGGGATTTCTTTTGCGGTCGGTAAGTCACTATTAGTGAGCAACTTGCCTCATCGGCCACATCTTCCCCCTGCGGGGATCGTTGAAGCCGGTCGCCAGCGATCAACATTTTTATGGCATCCTGAAAAATTCCATGTCCTTTTCTTGCATCGATCCGATGTCGCGGCATATTCCGTTCGTCGGTGTGCAAATGTTGGAAAGGTGCATGTCCTCCCAGGCATGCAGTTACGTGACTCCTGCTTGGATTCGCTGGCTTTCCCGTTTTGTTTCCGTCTCCCTTACTTAGTTTCCTAAGTTTCCGCTTCCCTTATTCGGAGTTTCCTCAATGTCAATTCGAATCGCTTTATCAGCTGCGGCTATGACCGTAGTGATGACCCAGGCCGCCTCTGCTGCCATGGTCACCTTCTCCAACGCCACACTTTGGAACGGCTTCTCAGTCGGCCAGGGTGCATCCATTGCAACCGAGACTTTCAACGCGTACAACGGCTACTATGCCAACGGCCTCACCGGCAATGCCGGCGGGATCCAATGGACAGCCAGTGCGCCGGGAAACCTCTATGCAGGTTTGGGCTACATGTCCACCAACAGTCCTGAAGCGCTCCTCACGTTCAACTTGGCACCAAGCGTGCAGGGAGTTGCCGGCAACTTCTTCGCGACTGACGCCAGCTTCGGCATCCTCCCAGCCATCATTGGCGTGACACTTGCTGACGGTTCGGCCTACGTGGGCTACGCAGCAACCGCCGCTGACTTTGTTGGGTTCTACTCAACCGGTGCTGCCATCTCCAGCATCTCCGTCTCGGTGGCAGGCAACTTGCCCGCTGGAACCAACTTCGCCACCGTTGACAATCTCTACTTCGCCGTGGTGCCAGCACCAGGCGCAGTCGCCTTGCTCGGCCTCGCTGGCCTTGTCAGCGGAGCTCGCAAGCGCCGCTAAGGCCAGATCCGCGGAACTCAAGGAAACTCTGCAGGGGCGACCACCACGGTCGCCCCTGTTTCATTTTGCTGCCGTCCCAAGGTGAATGGGGCGCCTGCTTCCTCCGCATCCCCGTTTCTTCCCTCAGGTGGCGGGTATTGAATACATCTTTAAATGAATCGAAATCCCGACCGGATTACTTGCACCAACGGCGAATCGCGGCATACTTTCACTGACGCTGCATGATTCCCGTCTGCTTCCGGTGTTTCCCTTCACTTCCTTTCGGAGTTTCCTCAATGTTCATTCGAATCGCTTTCTCAGCTGCGGCTATGACCGTAGTGATGACCCAGGCGGCATCTGCTGCCATGGTCACCTTCACCAACAACACCTTGTGGAGCAGTTTCTCTGCGAGCCAAGGCAAGACAGTGGCGACCGAGAACTTCAACG
>Ga0114978_10003231_pt1 | contig 13385 bp, 29 predicted proteins | sample S_140212_EF_Meta_FD_87027 | JGI IMG/M metagenome (GOLD analysis project Ga0114978, IMG submission 87027) | Freshwater microbial communities from Lake Simoncouche, Canada to study carbon cycling - S_140212_EF_MetaG | ecosystem: Environmental > Aquatic > Freshwater > Lake | place: Lake...
GAAGTGATGATGTCACTTTCTGTAATAGGTTTGACGCCAGTGGACTCAGTTGTAGTTGGAAGAGTTGATTCTGCAGCTGAACCAGTAGGTGCGCCTTTTGCAATTTGAATACCTAAGGTCTGTTCAGGTACTGCTTGCTGGTTATAACGTTGTCCTGTTGTTGGAGGAGTGACATCGCCAGAATTACGGATAATGTCAGGGTTAACACCACGTGGTACCCCAAACCCCCCTAAGAAAGAGGAAACGCGGTTGCCGATATTTTGAGCGGTTTCTTTTGCAGTAGTTGCTGCAGTTTGTATTGCTTGTTGACCTTCTGGTGTTCTTGCAATAGCAACACCGCCAGCAACTAAACCTGCGCCTAAAGCAGCACGCCCTAAGTTACGTAAAACATTGGATTGACGTTGATTATCTGCAATAACGTCCTCACTTGTGTTTTCAAAGTGTTCTCCAGTCAATGTCGGGTCGTAAGTGCCTGAAACTTTTGGAATATTGTTGTCTGGAGTAATTGGCGAATGAAAAACAGAGTTATCGTCTGCATAGCGTGCAGACATGGGTTGATCATAAACAATATTGCCACCGACACGTTGTCCAGGTGCATTTGTACCTACTTTACCGATATTTTTAACAAAATCGTAAGCATGCGGGGCTGCAACTGCTTTTTCTTCTGCAGTTTGAGGATATTTATTACCAGTAGCAGATGCCCAGAGGGCAAAATCCCTTGGAGAGACGGGCATTTTATAAAAACTCTTTGATATAAATGATTTTAAACGCTCTAAACATGCTTTGAAACGTGGGTCGTCCCCTACCGGGCCATAGAAAACCACGTTTTGGGGTAAAAAATCGGGCACCCATCAAGCAAACTCAGCTGACGGAACGTGCCTGGAGGAAAAAAAGAAAGGTGGGTGACGGAAGCTGTTAGTAGGAAGGGGGTGGTTACTTTTTACTACGTTATATATAGGTATATTTTGATTGATTTGAGTTGATTTAACGGTTAATTGATCGGTTTAAGCAGGTATTGTATGCATCTGCTTCGTTTGATGGTGAAATACATGATCAATGTAGTTAATTGTTTCAACCTGACTACGTTTGATCGTTTTATAACGTTAACTACGCTCTATAACATAATATACCTCGAAAATATGCACGTGTCCCCAAACCAACACCTTTTATACACTACAATACCCCTGTATCTCCCTTCAAATCCCTTGCGCCGCAGTCATCCTTGACCAAAGCACCTGGAGTAAAGTGGGCCGCGACTTTTTTGCGGCATGAACTGTGGATAACTTTTGTAAAGTTTTAGAAATATAGCCACTTAATTGAGTGCAAGAGGTTGTATTTAATTTCAGGAATCAGTAATTGTAGTTAATACCTACTGCGATTGATAGTTGCCTCCAGGGATTGATCCTTAGATGCAGCTTTCATGCTGCTTTGCACACACTACCTCCTTCGTCACCATGACTGAAGTCACTGTGTATCACCAGCTCCAGGATCTCCGCTTGCTTGCAAGAAGGGATTCATCGCTCCGTTCCACCCAGATGGATCAAGAGTTGGAGCTGTTTCGTTTGTCCTTCCTTGATGCTTTCGAGCAATGGATGGACGGTATGAAAGAGATGGACCTGACTCCGTTCATAGTAACGGCAGATCAGATTATCTCCGGCAACAAAGATCTGCTGAAATGGCTCAAGCGGGAGCTTGACCTAGATGTAGATCGCTGAGTACAAGGCGTGAGCCGGGGGATCGAATCCCCCACTCAGTATTGCCCAGTAATGGGCATTTAACCTCTCACTGACACATCATGTCTGTAGCTCGCTTTCTAGCTCTTAGTACTGTCGCTCTCGGTGGTACTTGGATTGCTATCAAGCCAGAAGCACGCCAGAAATTCAAGAAGGTTGTGGCTAACAGTCTTCGTGAGTTTGGTAACGTGCTCGATCCAGTCGGTAAGCCACCTATGTGGTCTGACGACGACACTGAATGTGTTGACGAACCTGTCGACACTGTTGAAGAAGACACAGAGGAAGAGGAAGAAGTTCGGACTAATCAGGGCTTCAAAGTCATCCGCTAGTCTTCTGTCCTGAGCATGACATTAAACTGCTCTTAACCTTTCCTGCTTTGCACCTACCATGCACCGCGACGAAGTTTTTCTCTACCAGAAAGATGATTGTGATGGTTGGCTTGTCACTCTTCGGGGTGATTTTGCCGAAATGCTCCATGTCGATACAGCCTTGGCACAGTCCAAGTACGAACGTTATGAAGCACCCATCGAACTAATCCGAGACGCAATCAAGGATCTCCGTAGTAAGGGTTATGCCCTTGCTTACAGCCTTGATCTGGCTTGGAAACCTCTTATTGAGGTCTAGGACGAAACAGGTGGGACTTTATGTTCTGCCTGTCGCCAGGTTACGCCTGGCCTGATGAGTCCTTTATCTTGCGAACATCATGAAATTTAAATCTGAACTCATGTCCTCTTACCTTGCCATCTTCCTTGGTACGGGAACAGGCATGTTGATGTGTGCTGCACTTCAGAAGCACCTGAATGCTCAAGTGATCAAGAAGTGTGACACCAGCATCTATGTAGTGGAGTATGCACAGTCTGCTGTAGGAGATATGGCTAGGTGTGTTTCTAAAACACAGCTTCATGGTCCTACTCTCCCACTTCAAGATTGATGCTATCTGTCCTATTTAATGCCACCATCGTGGTGTTAATCATGTTGTTCTTTTGTCTTTGACCTATGTCTCGCTATACGTTCTATCTTCCAGGTTGCAATCAGCTCACTGGTATCAGCACGGAAGATTGGAAATTTTTGTCGGAAATTGCAGCAGAGAACAACACTCCGCCCGCAACTTTCGCAGCACAACTCCTAGCCAATGAACTGGCCCAATGGCGTGACGAACTCCGTTATGCCAAGGACGTTCAACAAGAACTTGATATCCTGGCCGAACACCAGGAGAAGCAAGTAGAAGAAGCTCTGGCTTAAGAGTTTCTTCACATTTCCTCTTTGCATTAACTCCAATGCCTCTCTCTTACTTTCCTCCAGGCTCAGAAACCACTCGTGTTTCCTGGTATGGAGGTGATTCCACGCAACTTCACTATGAAGTACGTCGTGACGATGAGTGGTCTGGTGTAGTAACCAAGACACTCATGGATATGCCAAGCGGCGTTAAGGAACTCAGTCACAAAATGGTTGAGTTTTATAACGACTGCGTTTGATGTTCTCTCTAAGGGGCTTTGGCCCTTTACTGAGGACTTCACATCCTCCTTTTGTACACACTGCACAACTACCATGTCCGCTGTTAATTCTGGAACCCTGGTCGGTACCATCGTATCTGACATCGCCAGCAAGACTCCTACCGATTCTTTGCAGGTAACACAGTTCCGCGTTGCTTCTATTGACGCCAGGGAAGAAGATAGCCCCATCCCGCTAACTGCTTACAATGGCGTCGGTCAGAACATCGTTGACCGCTACAACAAGGGTGACACTGTCGCCTTTACATATCGCCTCCGCTACAACACTTGGCAAACACCAGAGGGTGAACCCCGTGGCCGTATGGAGATCGTTGTGACCTCCAGCACCACCGTTCGCCTCGGTCAGATCAGTACTGCCCAACGGGCTGCTGAAGCTGCTGGCGTTAAACAGGTTGAAGCTGTTAAGGCAGAACCTTCACTGGCAGAAATTCCTTTCTGACGGTTGCACTTAAGGGAGTTATAGGTTGCGTTTCACTTGTTGAAACGGGAGTTATAACTCCTTTTCCTGCAGCCCTCATGGCTGCACAATCCTTCGCTTTTATGATCAATGAAACGTACACTTGCAGAGGCTCACCCTGTTGAGCTTCTAATCTTCTTGTTTATTACAGTTTTTGAAGCAATCGTTACTATTTACCAATGCACACCACTCTTGCTCTCCAGACAGAAACAGAAGCCGCTCGTCTCGAACGCTTCAGCAATTGGTACGATCGCTTCTGCTATTTCGACGGTGAACCGACCGTCATCACGATCCACGAAATCTGGCAACAGTACGGCGGCCCAGAAGAAGGCGGCTGGTACTACCAATGTGGTGAGCCCATCGAAAACATCTGTATCTTCTCCAAGGAAGCCGCAGTCAGTGAACTCCTTAGGCTTCACGCCAAGTACGAAGACGAAGAAGGTGAGTACGACATCCGTCTAGATCAGAAATATGCAGAATACTATCCTTCTGAACGTCCTCACTACGAGTAACTCCTATGGCATTACTTCCTGAACAACATCTGTTTGCTGCTGCAGTTGGTTATACGCCAGCAACAGGAGAAGAATTGGATCTACCTGCAGACACCTCTCTATGCTTCCATGACGTAGAAGAACGTGATGGCTGGCCCAATGTCCTATGGAAAGGAGAGTGGTATCCAGTCCCTCGTGTAGAAGAGGTGGAGGAATGGATCTTTGACTCCGTCTGCTTCACTCCAGATGAAGATGAGGTAGAGCCAGATGCTCCAGAAGGCTGGCTCTCAATCCTCGGCTTGATTTAATAGAAACTAGTTCGCTTGTACTAGTGCCGCTTTGTTTTCAACTCGGGCGTCAGCAACAGTTTGACAAACTGCAACTTTCTCTTGCTTTTTGCTCCGCTCCTGCTTACGCTTGAGTTGATCCAAGTACACAATGAATCCAGATTCCATGGCTTTGTTATTCGGTATCATTTGATACTACTTCAAGGCTTGGAATCATGTAGTTCGCTTTGTTACACACCATGCACGACATCGTCTTAATCGAATCCTTCAAAACCAACGCCAAGAGCGACATCATCGTCACGGCAATTGTCGAAGACATGACGTACATTCCCGGTTCTCAAACACTAATCGACCCTCCAGAATATGCTCCTGCTCGTTGCACAATTACTGTTCCTAACGATCATCTTCCTAGCGACATTGACTTTATTGATGCTAGTGAAGAAGAGCTACAGGAAATAATTAACAAGTATGTCAATCTGGATAACTACGACTGGGTTATCAACGTTGAAGACCCCAGTGATGACTGGCCGGATGAACCTGTTCACAGTAGCCTGTTCTTCTAATTAATTCTGGACCCGAGCATGTCCTTAAACTGCTCACTGTTCTTTGCACATGGAACATGTCTACCTTGCACAATTTGCAGCTAGCTGACAAAGAGTTACGCACTCTTCAAGAGATGCTTCAGCACTATCGAGAGTTTCAGGAGGAGTTATATCAAAATCACGACAATCCTGAAGTCTTGTTCACTGAAACGCAACGCAAACTGTTTACCCGGTTTGACGTTGTTTCTGTTAAGTACACACGCTGATTATCATGTCACACCACCTAAAATTCCTTTCAACACATCCTCCTTTTCGTGTCAATGATCTATCCAAGGTGGATCTAATCCGTAAGGAGCTGCGATCCATCATTGCACATCAAGATAGTCTTGACATCATAGATACAGAAATCGGTTTAGATTCTGCTCTCTATGAGGTTCTTGAAATCTTGGATGGTTATCTTGATTACGAACCATCTGATGCTGACATGGGAGGTGAGCCACCTATGACACTGACCGAAATGCACGCAGGTGCATGGAAACAACACATTGCAATGCACTCTTGACTTCTACCACCATGACTGCTTCATTCACAATTAAGCTTACTGATCAACAGTTGTATATTTTGCAAGAAATTGCAGAAGATCACTACAGAACAATGGACAACTTACTTGGGTTGCTCCTCACTGAGGGGTTGAAATTTTACGGTTTCAGTCACGAATACTGCGTCAAGAAACGCCAGGAAGATCGTGATTCCAGTGGCCTTGAATTTCAACACTACAAAGATGAAGAGGTCGAAAAGATCTTTGCAACCCTTCCTTTTCTCCAACCTGACAATGAACATCCTTCCCTGTAGTTCTATTGACATCAACAACTTAATAGGTGCTCTGCTCATTAATGAGAATGGTAGTGAGTTCTATTGCACCGGAATTAAGTTCTCCTTAGATGATCACACCATCTGGATAGACATCAGCGAAGAACGCAACGGAGAGCATTTTGCTGGCGTTGCTTTTGAAAATCTAGACAACTGGTCAATTCAATTTTAAGAATTTCTTATGACAGCAACTGACAACTACCTTGATTGGTTGTTCCAAACCAACGCAGGTCGCCACTCCATGTCCCACTACGTCGCTCTCGTCGCCGATGCCGCCGGTCGTTATGCCACCGTCTATGTGCCAGGGCGATCCTGGAGCAACGTGGTAGATCAACTAGAAGACATCGGCTGCGAAGTCATTGAAAATCAAACCGATGACTACGAAGTATCAGACTTCACCGACACGGAATCTATGAAAGAAGTTGGTCTATGGACCATTTCTGATCTAGTTGACAAAACTACTTTCGTTCCTCACTACCACTAACCTGCACACACCATGGAATTTTACTTACCGTCAAATCTCCAGGCTCAACTAATCCCTTACGATCCCACGCTTAAACAGCTGGCTCGTACTACAAATCCAAAATCCAAATCAACCAAGCCCAAGTTCCCACTGGGCCAACCTTACGACATCATTCCCTCCAATGTAATCAAGACTTCACTGGTACAAGATGCTATAGATCTAATCAATAGCAACCCTGTAGAGCAAAGGGTTCACGAGTTCAGGCGTATCGTAGGCTTACTTGCAGAAGCAGAAACAGAAACAATTGCAATTCTGTATCACTACGAATCGTGCTGGTATGCTGCTTGGCTTCCTCCAAGAGGTCAGGAAGGCGAGTATGTCTACGGTTACGCCTATGCATACAAAAATCTAGCTACTGCTAGAAAGATGGTGCCTTACACAGTAAGTAACAACATTGAAAACTGCAAGTCCGTAACATACGGGCGTTCTGAATTTATTACTTACCAGGAAATCATTACTAAAGAAGACATCATTTCTGGCAAAGATCGCTCAAACTGGTGTATCCCTCAACTCTCTTGGAATAAAGGTGGTGCTACGCGTATAGCATGTGATGTCTTTGTAAAAGCGCTGAAGAAAACTATCCCTACATGGGAAGACAGGAGCATCGGAGGTGTTTTCCAACGTTTGAAAGATAACAACTGGCCTGCACTATTAGAAATTGAAAAGGTTGTTGATAAAGACTTGACACCTACATGGAAACCTTCTGTTGACACTCTGTTTAAAATCGTTGATGAGTCACTTTTTCATCCAAGCGATTATCACTACGCTTTTTATAGAAAGTATGCAAAGATTCGCCACATCATAGATAAACCGTTCTTCCGTAAATGGATTCAAGTCAACTGCGACGAATGCATTGAACGGTTTTCTAACAAGTGCACTACATCACGTAACTATATTCAGCACCCATGGGAACAAATTCAATCTTTTTTTGACTCAATCTGTTATATAAATGAAATCTGGCCTGATTGTCCTATTGATTACTATCAAACCCGTGCTGAAGAACTGACTTGTCTTTACTCTTTGGGAAATGTTCTTCCTATTGCAGAAGTTTGGCTACGAGAAAATATGCCAGTTGCTTCTTTCTTTCACATGCTTGCAAAATTCATGGCAGATGCAAAGCAGAAACCTGTAAGAATGGGTAACTGTGATTCTCGTACCGGACTTACACGCCACTACTTCTCAGACTGGAGAGATACAGTAGCAATGATCGGTACAATCCTGGCAACAGACAAAACTCTAGAGGCGCCAAAGAGGTGGCGTCTCTCTGAATTCCACGATCATGTACAAGCAGAAGCGTGGAAAATTGAACATCCAAACCAATCTCTACCTCAAGATCTGTTCCCAGCTCCAGTAAAAGTTCAAGTTAACGAACAAACATGGACATTTCTTCAGCCTATTGATCTTCACCAGTTGGCTGCTTGGGGTCAAGCCGTACGCAACTGCGTTGGTAATGCCAAGCACTACGCTGAAGATGTCAAGAAGAAGAAACACTTCATTGTTCTTGCCATGGTGGACCGCAAACCACTATTTACAATCCAGCTGGAGGTTGACAATGGCATGATGAGCGTCAAACAAATTAAAGGTGTAGCCAACGCGTCACTTACAAGTGAAGAAAGTGATGCCTACACGAAGGCATTTGGTGATGCTTTAAAGCAACGTGATAAGGAATTGGCCTGTCAATCCTGATCACACTACACGCGCGTAAGCAATGACCAATTTCACTGCACTTACAGTTCCTTCTGGTAACTCAAAGACTGGGCCAATCGCTGTATCAACCACGTCTCGTGACAATTGTGCAGACGGTTGCCCTCTCTCAGGTGAGGAAGGCTGTTATGCCGAATCAGGCTACTACACTCGCTTGCACTGGGACCAAGTCACAGACGGCAAACGAGGCGTACCTCCGGAGGAATTCATCAAGCAGGTATCAAAACTACCTGCTAACCAAATGTTCCGTCACGATATTGCTGGAGATCTTTGGAAGCATCCAGATAACTCCAAGCAAATTTACTTTCCTTACTTAGAAAAACTAGCTAAAGCTTCTTCACATTTATATGCTGCTTGGACCTACACACATCACACCCTTAATGGTATTGATGGCGCCAGGAATAAGCAAGCAATCTTTGATGTGGAGCAATATAACTTCATTGTCAACATCTCAACAGAATCTATAGATGTAGCCGCCAGGCTACAGAAGGAAGGGTTTATGGTTACTGTGGTTCAACCTCCAGGTGGACCAACTGCCTTCAGACATGAGGGAGTATCCTTCGTCCAGTGTCCAGCAACCCTTCCAGGATCTGAGATCACCTGCCAGACATGCGGTGGCCGCAAAGGCAAACCGCTCTGTGCAACCATTCGTAAAGTTGTCGTCGTCTTTCCTGCCCACGGTAGTAGAAAGAAGAAGGCAGCAGCACACTGTTCCTAATCACACACCATGAACACCGTTTCAAAACAGATATTACTTTCCTTCTACGAAAACGGAGAATGGGTTGAAAAAGTTTATAACACTGACGACTCCAGCTGGAGGGAGGCTTTAAAGTTGCTTGCTGAGAGTAATTCTCAAGTAAAGCTTAATTACAAATAATGGAACACGCTCCTCAATTCTTTATCTACAAAAACCGCAACAAAACCCTCGCCCGAATCTTCATGAACAACATCGACTGGGAAGCTAACAGCAACAACTTGGACCTAGCTAAACAAGATCAGTACAGCATGGAACAGCTCCGTGCCATGCAACTTGTCGCCAGGATGAAAGAAGCAGCTGACCGCTGTGGTGCTGGATTCGTTGGAGGTTTTATCTCACCAACGGGTCAACGCTTCATGATGTCCAATGTGGACAGTGAGGATGTTCAAATGCAAGCCATCAACTCTCAACTAGATGCTATGCAAGACATGCGTCTCCAGGAACTCATGGAAGACGCAGATGAAGACGAGCTTATTGGCTGAATAGTGCCTATAATCCTGGTAACTTCCCCAATTCTATGGATTACCACCAAGCCCTAGCTCTGGTCATCGATCAAATCGACCAGTTAATTGAAGATCCTCAATTTCTTTCTGAACTAGCAGGAGAAGATGAAAGCTTCATTGACACAGTACGTGACTTCTTTTGTCGCCTTGAAGATCAGTTCACGCCAGTGGCTTATGTAGAAGATGATCCTATCCTGTGGCGTCATCAACAAGACGAACAAATTGACTGATCTGTAAAAGCTGTGCGGCATCCCACAAGGTGTAAGTCCGCAGCTGTCCTACCGCACATTTGAAATGAGCACACCGTTCATTCCTTTTGATCAGCTCCAAACCATGATCACCAGTCAGCTCTTGCAAAGCCTTAAGCGTGGTCCGGGTGCTTCACCTATTAATGTCACATCACTCCAGATCCAACAGCTCACATCGGGACTTGACTCTCTCAAGTTACCTGATCTAAAACTTCCAGACAATTTTTAAACCCTGACCAACGCCAGGTAGAGAACAACACCAGTAATCTGCCTGGTTTTCTTGTACCTGATCAATGAGCACCATCGATCGTTCTCAAAAAATCTGGAAGATCTACATCAAAGCCAAACCAATCATAAGAACTGTTTATGATTGTAGTTCTTTTTTGGTCTTCGTAATGTCCTTTGAGAATGTTTACAAACTCAAAACATTGTCTGTAATCAAACCATGGCAGATAGCCCGCCTAGCTCAAAAAAGCCCCAAGCTTCTCAAGACCCTTACCCACCTCATCAAAGTCTTATGAGACTCAATGTAACTTAATGTTTCGTTCATTGCCAGGGGTGGAAAGTAGGCTAGTCTTGTAGACCACTCTCCAGTCCTGGCAATGGTTTTCAGTGATACAACTCTCTGCACCTGTACAGATTTATGCCTTCCATAATGAAGTACGGCGAAGAGAGAAAACCAATGGAAAACACCAACTCAGTCAAGGGTTCACACATGGCGTGGGCGGTCCTAAGCAAAGCCGTAAATGGCCGTAGCGAAGTCATCAAGGTTACAAACCATGAAGATGCAGACCAAGCTGTCAAACAAAACCCAGAGGTGTTTTACAAAGCCGGACCCTTTCTGATAGCCTAAAGCAACTCAACAAAACTCCATGAAGCTTCCAGTTACCGCCTGGATCGTAATGATGCATCACCAGGAAGCAGGAACATTTGCTCCAGCTTTCCCGACCATTGATGAAGCAGAGGAGTTTTCCAATGCAATGAGGGCAACAACTGATGGCTTTGCTATAGCTGAACCAGTCCCTATGGTGCAGACAACTGCAATCCAAACCAAGCAGACTGTCTAATCCTAAAACTTAATAACAAATCAAGAAGAAGGTGCTATCCTTTGGGTAGCATCTTTTTTATGAATGGCAATCGTTGTTTCCGTCTCTGTCCCGGATCATCTCCATGTGAGATGGAAGGAGTCTGGATTGGATCTCAGCCCATCCACTCTTTTCCAGACTGCACTGGAAACTGAACTCAATAAAACTAATCGTCATCTTGTCTATTGGAGCGAACGTGCTCTCAATGCAGAGAAGAAGCTTAAGACCATTGAAAATCTAATTAAAGCTTCGGATAAGGACGTTAAAAAATTCCTCCTGATTGACAGCATGTCCTAACATTTACTTTGTAAAGAATTCCTACAATTTAGAATGATTTGGTTAGACACAAAATTATGTCCGACCACACAAAACACCTATATGCTCTCGAGCTTCCAAACGAACAGCGTCTGGAAGTAGCGGCCTTAATGAAAAATCTAAAAGAAGCTGGTCTTCTTCTCGATAGAGAAAACATGGGTATGTTCATGACCCAGTGTTTCTATCGTGGATTTATGGAGTACAAAAAAGATCTGAAGCACGATGACTGAGTCCATTAAGATCTTCAAAGATTACTCCGGTGCATATGTGGCCAGCCACAGAGACCGCACCATTTGCGCCACGTGGAATCGAATGTTTGCTGAGAGTGCTTTAGAACATTACATTCTAAAATTAGACAAAGAAATAAACAAAGAAGTCACCGGAAGCTGGGACAAATGAAAAAACTTTTTGATGTTGCAACAATTTACAAAGGTAATACATATAGAGAAGCCGTATATGCTGAATCAGCTGAAGAAGCCTTTAAAATTATTTCAAATAAATATAACAAAGAAAGGATCATTTCTGTAACAGAAAGAGGCAACCCTTAAGACAATATAAACATCAAGAAAAACAATAGATTCTAAATGTAAATAGGTACAGTTACCTAATCATTGCACAAATAGAATCAATGAAAAATTGCAAATCACTCGCCTTCACGATAAGACCACCGCCAGGTGAGAATATATAGATATAAACAATATATAAAGATACTTAAAGATACCTGAACTAATAGTAAAAAGCGCCGAGGCTTCTTGCCCGGCTTTTTAATGGGCAAAAGAAATGGGCCGAGCTACCACACCCGACCCACTTTGCTTTGCACACACGAGGTCATGCCTAACCTCTCTTGCAATCTACCAGGCCTCTGCTAAGATCTGCAAGCAATCGGGCCGATCCCCAGTTGCACACACTGCTTTCATCTCATGTCACCATTCAATTTCCAGTCCATCCAGTCTTTGGAAATCTCCAAGGATGATCATCCTGAAATCGATGTTCGGGATGGTCGCCTCGTCTTGACTGCGCAACGCGGCACAGAACGAATCATGATCACAGCTCCTATTGCTGGCATGGTTCCTACCGTTTCTAAGCGTACTGTCAAAGTTGCTGGTAACAAGACCGTTGTCAAGACTGCAAAGCTTCTCAAAACTGATAGACGCGTCGGCGAAAACCACGCACTATCAAAACTAAAGGAGTCGGATGTTCGTGAAATTAAGAATATGCTTAATGATCAAAAACTTACTAAATCATTTAAAAATCAAACCACTCTTTATCAAGATCTAGGTAAGGCGTATAAGGTGCACTTTACTACAATTGCAAACATTGCTAAAGGCTACAGCTGGAAGCATGTTGAGGTTTGATCATGAAAACCTACAAAGCAATTGTTTCTTTCGGTGACGGCAAACCTTTTGAGGCTGCCATTGAAGCTAAAACTGGAGCTGCTGCTCAAGACCTGGGCTTTAAGCTCCACCCTGGCGCCAGAACAGTTCAGATCGTTGGTGTTCTGAAGGAAGACCTCCCTCCTCCACGGAGGGTAGAACATCCTCTGTTCTCAGAGCCAGTGATGTTGCCTCCTAGGCAACTTCTTACAACACGGTTGTTCCCAACAATCTCAGACTCCATGCGGGATGAGAAGGTTGCACATGCAATCAAATTACGGAATAAAGGCTTGTCTTATTCCAAGATTGCTTCTGAGGTTGGCGCTGGCATTACTACCGTGCGGAAGTGGATGTGGGACGCTAAAGTTCCCTAAGAATTTAAAGCTGTCTAATGTCTGACACCGATACTCTGTACTTTACAGATGAAAAGGGTGGGGAAGACGGTCTCATTGTCACTATTGATGATGAGACCAACATCCTTACGTTTACATGGGATCCTGACACACACCCTCAATGGAACTATCTCCAGGAGTTAGGAGAGGCTGGTGTGAAGGAATTGTTAATGGATTATGTTCAACAAACCCTTGAGGAAACTTTGTATGAAATTGCAGATCATCCCGCCACTTGAACTAATACAGGAATGGGCATGCATGCTTGAACATCGCTCAGATACGGATGTTTTTACAAAAGCCGCTCAATGGGGAGCCGACATGGAGCTAGAGGCGTGTATTGAGTGGGTCAGCAATGAACTCTCCCCTGACATCGTTGACATGCTCCGCGCCGCCCGCCGCCCCAAGCCGCCGACACTGAACAGCATTGCCCTGCAAATGCTAGGCACCATCGAACGAGACGCCCACTACCTGCCTGAGATCACCGACATTATCCGCCGCGCACTGGAGGCATTGCCCAATGAGTAAGTTTCAATCCATTGTGTCAACACTCGCTGCTTTTGCATCCATTGCAGTAACTACTGTTGGTGTTTACAA
>Ga0114978_10003232_pt1 | contig 13384 bp, 12 predicted proteins | sample S_140212_EF_Meta_FD_87027 | JGI IMG/M metagenome (GOLD analysis project Ga0114978, IMG submission 87027) | Freshwater microbial communities from Lake Simoncouche, Canada to study carbon cycling - S_140212_EF_MetaG | ecosystem: Environmental > Aquatic > Freshwater > Lake | place: Lake...
ACCTTTAGACGACCGTTAAGAACACCAGCGAAAGTGTTACCAGTGTCATCTACCTGAAGATTGTTTGAGTTAAGAGCTGGAGTGTAGTCAAGTACACCAGCCATCTGAAGTGCAGAAGCAACGTCAGAAGAGCAAAGTACGATGTTACCCTTACCACGACGAGTCTGACGAGCGATAGCGTTAGCTTCTCTTTCAAGCTGGAACATAAGACCCTTGAACTTTTCTACTGACCAACGACCGTTTGAGTCAGTATCAAGATCGAAGATACCAGCAGTAGTTGTATTGTCCTGAGCACCAGCAACAGCAGAGATGTTGATAGTACGAACAACTTCACGGTTGATTTCAGCAAGAATTTCAGCTGAAAGGATGTTTGAAAGTTCAGTTTCTGCGTCTAGACCATGGATTGCCTTAAGATCCTGAGCAAGTTCCATAGTGTATTCTGCCTTAAGAGCACGTGACTTAGCAGTTACAGTAACCTTTTCAATTGTGAATGCCATCTGAGCGAAGTCAGCTGCACCAGAATTGTTAGAACCAAGAGTTTCTGCAACAGTAGTAGCCATACCACCAGCAGTATTATACTGGCTTAGTGCACTAAGTGGTGTAGTGTTAGTTGCGCCTGGGAACTTACCAACGTTATTGTTACCAAGCTGGTTACCACCACCAACAACAGAAGAGAACGCAGTATTAACTTCCTGATAGAAAGTTTCCTGAGTTACAGCATCACCCTGATTAAGAGCGAAACCTGTTGAGTTAGTCTGCTGGTTAGAATACATTGAACGCATTGCGAAGATAAGTCCAGTTGGACCAGTCATTGGCTGAACGCCGCAGATATCATAAGCAATAAGGTTAGGCATTGCACGACGTACTAGAGAAATAAGTACTGGATCGAAAGTGTCGATACCACCAGTGCCAGTAGTAGATGAAGAACCACCCATTGCGTTTACTGGAGAAGGCGCGATACCTGCTTCTGTTAGAGTCTGATAGCCAGTGTGAGCATGAGCTTCACGAAGGGCGTTTTCTGTGTTTTCGAGCATTACTGCTGTTACGGAGCGACGGTGCTGATCCTTGATAACGCCAAGAGCGTCATGATCGAGAACAGGTGCCCACTTGTTTTGAATTGCCTCAGCTAGATACATTTTTGTCTCCCTTTCTTAAGGTGTTGTATTTTGTATTTATAAAAATTACTTCTTTATGTTTCTGTTAATTGCTTGAACGTAACGATTAACGGATGGATCGATAGAAACTGTGTTAGTTGAAGATGTTTCGCCTTCAAAAGTTTCTTCTTCGATATTAGTAGAAACTACTGACTTCTTAGCTCCGAAATAGTTTTCTTTAACAAAAACTAGCTTATTGCCATAAGTTTCTAGGTCGCCGTCAAATTCAATGCCTTCTGCAAGCGCCTTGAACTTTTCTACTTGTGAAAGAGCAAGACCGTCACATAGGCTTTCAAGGATATCATCCTTTTCTACTTCTGCAATATTTCTCTTAAGCTCTACATTTTCATTGATGGATTCGTCAAGAGCTGCTTCAAGTGTTTCTACCTTTTCAGCAAGAGCTTCTATTACATCGATTTTTTCCTGTGGAACGTCGATATAATGTTCAGCGAATAGGCTCTTCATACCACCAATAAATTCTTCCATTAATTCGTTACGAAGTGTTGACTCAATAGCAACTTCATTATCTTCCATCCACTGCTCAGTTACATATTCAAGATATGAGTCGAGCTTAGATGTAAGTTCTTCTGTAATTTCTTCTACAGATTCAGCAAAAGCTGCTTCGTATTCTTCTTCAAGACGAGCAATTTCAACAATTGTACGAGCATGTACAGCTGCTTCGAATAGTGTTGCTGCATTTGATTTAAATTCTTCTGAAAGATCAGAGCCAGCAAACATTTCTTCAACGTCTTCCTTGACAGAAAGCTTTGGCATACCGTCTCTAGTTTTTGGACCAGTTGCAGATGAAGCTGCTGATGGGCTCATATCGATTGAAGACTGATTAGAACCTGACTTATCGCCTACACCCCAATCCTTACCTGGACCGTAAAGAGACATGGTCTGATCGAACCACTTAACAAGATCTTCCTTACCCATTGACTGCATAGCACCAATCATGTTGGCAATCATACCAATTTTGGACTTAGGATCGTCAACTGAATTAGAACCTGGCTTAAGAGAAGCAGCTGCAGTAGTTTCTTCTTCAATTTCTTCTTTATTAAACTTCTTAATTTCTTTATGGAAGCTAGTTAAAGTTTTACGATCAGCTGTTTTTGGATCCTTTGATGGATAATCAAACCCTTTTTTTATAGCCTTTGGTTTCTGCTTTTCAATTTTCTTGATAAGATTAGCATTACCTTCTTCAACAGTTTCTTCTTCAATTTCATCTTCCTGATCTTCTTCGTAATCAGTTTCTGATTCATCTTCTTCAGCATCTTCAGCTTCTAGAACTACTTCTTCTTCAACTTCTTCCTCAACGATTTCTTCTTCGTTGACTGCATTCTTCTTAGCTTCGTTGGTAGCAACCTGCTCTAGAAGGTCTTTCATTTGAAACTTTTTAATTGACATCGTAAGGTCTCCCTGTGGAATTTATAATTATTTATTATTTATTGATTTTAAAAGCTAAAGAGCTAACGTAGTTCTCGAAAATAGCAAGTCTCTGCTCTTCTATTTCTCTTTTAGACATAGTATGAATTTGTTTCTTGATGTTATCAAGTTTTTCTTCGCGCCAAGTGTCCTTAACAGAGTCATAAATCCATTCTACATTTTCCATGATACCTTTAACAAAAGCATCTGGTGCAGAAGGATCTGCAACGATATCAGCTGCAGTAGCAAGACGAAGATCAGATTGGACCATCATAGCACCAGTTTTATTATCTGGCTGAAGAGATCCTAAAGCACGAGAAGATACACCAAGATTAGCTCCAGATTCTAAAAGACCTCTTGCAATGTTACCCATTGGTGTATTAGTAAGTTTAGCTTTACCAATAAAATTACTTCCATCACGAGTTAATTCTGTAATAATATGTGATACTCTATCTAGATTGATAGCTGGTCCATCAGGATGACCTAGTTCACCATAAGCTCTGTTATGTTTAATAGTTTCAGCAATATAACGATTAACCTCTGGCTCTAGAATATTCATTTCATAGATACGACCATTTCTATTTTTTCTATCAGCCTGTAGAAAAATGCCATGAATATAATGCTGCTTTTCACCAGATTCTTTGGCTTCAGTAATATATTCTACTTGTTCTACTAGTTCTGTAATTAGCTTCATTTGATTACCTTAATTTTTATACGCAACAGGAACAGCTACTAACGTAGCAGCTGTGTTATTCGAAGTTAAAATATCTGTTGCGCCCTTTTCTACAATTATTGTTTCACCACCAATAACAGAAGTTGTCCATTTAATAGTAGTGTTTGTAGAATCTTTACATGTAATTAAAGCTAAAGTTGTAATAGCAGAAGCATGTGATAGTTTTACTAATGTACTGTTGCTATAAGAACTAAAAGTTATTGTATTACAAACAGATTCTGTGCCTAGTGGTTTAACGATCGCGCTCATACGTTTTGTCCTACTGCGTTATTTGATTGCTTATTTGGAAACGTAATTGGTGTTTCAGATTCTTTAGTAAGCTTACTGATTGCTTTATCAACGCCTTTACGACGATTCATAAGCTTGCCTGTATTAGATTTATCGCCTTTACCGAGAGCGTACTGACGAGAAGCGATATCTCTTACTCCTGCATGAGCGTAATTACCAAGAGTAGTTTTTGATAGTTCGTCGATAGCTTCTTCTTTTGAAAGTTTATTAGCTGCAGTATAAATACCAGCCAAACGCTTACGAGCTTTATCAGTATGTCTATCAGCTAGTTTATCATTACCAGACATTCTAGAATAAGCAGCATCGGCTTTCTTATGACCAACATCGGCTGAAGCAGACTTGATGTAATTACCAAGAGTAGTTTTTGATACTTCGTCTACCTGTTCTGTTTCTTCCTTGACAGTACCTTTATACTTTGTATCATGCACTTTATGACCAGCCTTGTGATGCATCATTTGAATATTAAATACTGCATCATGTTTATCTTTAGCTTTAATTTCGTGCTTTACTACTTCTTTAGAACCACCATTTTTAGAAATTGTAGCATGAACTTTATGGAATGGAGCTTCGAAATTAGAAGTAGCTCCCATTACAGCACCTTTTTTACCAGGCATTGTTTTAACTCTATTTGTATGCTGTTTTTGTTTCATCGATGCTTCGTCAATAACTTCTTCCTTAACAGCTCTTTCTTTCTTTTCCTGTTCCATACCTTTGGCACGGAACTTATTAGCTTGCGCTGCACGCTTTTTAAAGATAGGACCAGAACGACCCTGAACATCAGTCATAGCCTTCTTAGCTGCTTTATGAGCGGCGCGATGCAAAAGGTCGGTTGACAATTCGTCGATTTGAACTTCTTCTTTTAAACCTTTATTGCGTCTATTGACATAATGGTTATGCCCTGGTGTGCCTGGTTTGCCATGACCATGACGCCAAGCCATTGATCTTAGATCTGCATCAGATTTATCTTTATGTGAATCAGCAAATTGTTTATCAGTCATATTAGCACGATGTTGCTTACTTTTGATAACAGATGCAGGCATACCAGCTTCGTCAATTTGTTCTTCATTTACCTTAGCATCTTCTGGCTTTTTATAACCATGGTTCTTTTCTTTTGCGTTGGCAAGAACATGTTTAGTTGTACCCTTGTACACATCATCGCCATTACCTACACGATCAGCATGTTTTTCAATTTCATGCTTCTTTGCGAAATCTTCTTCGTCACCAGCCTTTGGCTTATATCCACCAAGGTCGTTTGTAACCTTAGTGCTTGACTTAACACCCTTTAAAACTTCCTTGAGATACTTTGCCATTTAATTACCCTTGTTCTTGATCTGCTGGCGCACTATTAAATATTGTTTGTGCAATTTCTAATTTTCTAGCATCAACAGCAGCTTGAAGTTTATCTATCATTAATTCATCAAATGTTTGACTAAAATCTACTGGCTTTTGTTGAGCGCCGAACATTACTAAATCTTTCAATGTGTATTTATTATCTTGTTCCATCACTTATCTCCTATTTATTTTTAGACATAGTTAAAGAAGCCGACTTCAATTTAGCTTCGTCACTGAGTGTTCTATTTTTCTTTTTACTTAGTAAAGAATATTGAGATTGAGCTGTTTGCTGTTTTTTAACTTCTTTATCATGTTCAGGATCAACAGCTACGTCATCATCGCCTGCAGCTGCAGTTTGACCCATTTCTTGCTGCTGCATATCCATCTGCTGTTCGCCCATTTCATTCTGTTGAATTAATGGATTGATCCAACGTGGGTCTTCTGAATTATTTTCTTCTTCAATCTCTTTATCCATTTCTTCAATATCATCATCTGACTGCTGAAGAATATTCTTACGTAGCCATTCATGCGAGTAATATCTACCAAGCATATCCTGGAAATTTCTTGCAAGGTTAATACGGTTGTCAAGGATTTCGCCATCTTTGAGCTCAGTGAAATAGTTATCCTTAGCAAAGTCGAACTGAATTTCACCAGCAATATTATGCCAATCTTCAATAGTCATAATTTGTTTAAGTACAATTTGTTTCTCTAACATGTTTAAAAATAACTGAGAGAAACGACCACGAAGTCTGTTAATGAAACGACTAAACTTTAATTCATCACGACTAACTTCTGTTGCACGTCCAAGAGAGAACAATGCATCTGAGTTAAGACGATTGATAGGCACGTTAAGAGTTTGAAGCAACTTCTTTTGGAAATAAAGAACGTCGTCCATTTGACCTAATGTTTGACCGCCAGGCAAGGTAGTAACCTCCGTACCTTTGCCACCTTCACGACGTGGTAGCCAGTAGTCTTCTAGCATCGTCATGAATTTACGGTCGTCGCGAATAGCACCAGAGTCAGCATCATAAATCAAACGATTCTTATGCTTAACCATGATATCGCGAACATATTGTTCTGCTTTCATCTTAGGAAGATTACCAACGTCAATATACCAAATACGACGTTCAGGAGCTCTTGCTAAACGATAGATAACCAATGCGTCTTCAAGAGTACGCAACTGGTTCAATGATTTAATTGCTTTGTGCATATACGAGAGAACCATTGTTCCCTGTGTGTCAGTTAATCCTGATGTAACATGAAGGATAGAGTCTTTAGCAATACGTAATCCAGTAGTGCTAGGACCAGTAACTTTGTTACCATAGTTGAAACCTTTATCGTTGAAGATAAAATATTCATTCTGTGTTTTTGGAATTACAGATTCGCCATGCTCGCCACCTTTTGCTCTACGCTTGGCGATTTCACGGATCTTACGAATTTTACGGGGATCAACGTAACGAATTTCTTTGATACCAGCTTTAGTATCTTTATCATCGATAACAACATGATAATATAAACGACCATCAATATACCAACGACGCATAATTTCATAAGCATGTTTACGGAAGTCAAGAATTAATAAACAGTTTTCGAATTCTTCACGTATCTTTTTCTTAATTGTTTCTGGTACTGAAGGTAAATTATCTAGTTTAATTTCTACTAAATCTTTTTCGTCTAAGCTTACCATTTCATTTACGATTTCGTCAACAGCAGCATCAACTTCTGGATGAAGAGCCATTTCACGATATTTTGTAACTAATTCGGCTTCTGTTCTTACTGTACCATCAAGGTCAACGTATGTACCAAAACTACCACCTGCAGCAATGACTACTGCACCGTCTTCTTGCTCTTTTGGAGTGAACGACGGTGCTACATCTAAATCTACTTTACGTTTAAATTCGAAACCGAATAATTGCATTTCTTTTCCTTCAAATATAAGAGGGACTAAATTTTAGTCCCTCTCCAAATAACAAACTATATAGATTAAGTTGAGACAGGGCTAGTAGCATCGCTAAGATATGCATTAACGTCTTCAACTGTTGGTAGCCAGTAGTCATAAGCAAATCTAACAGTGAATGTTTCGATTTGATTAGTTGTATCCCAATCCAACTGAATTTCAGAGATATCGGTTGGGAAACCACCAATAATAGTATACTGACGAATCAATGAACCGTCCTTACCGTACTGGATAACATCCATGTCAACCTTGTATGAATTTTCTTCTTCAGCAAAGTTAGGATCACGAACGTTTGATTCCATTCTATTAAGAGCGTTTGACCACTTTTCGAACATTGAACGAACAAGGAAATCCTCGTCGTTCATTACTGTTACTGACCAATCCTGGAATGTTCTATCTCCCTGAACCTTGATCTTACGACCAAAGTAACCAACGTCGATAGATGAAATCGTAGAAGCTGGTAGTGATGCTCCACGACAAGTGAAACGGAATTTATCTTGAGAATTCTGATCAACTCCGATTCCTGGAGGCGGTGTCAAATACACTTCGAAAAGTGTAGGACGAGCGCCGCCCATTGTAAGACCTCTTGTCTTAAAGGTACTGATATTAAATCCTGATGCCATGTTTTTTTCTCCTTAATGGATTTTAATTTATTTATTAAAACTTGCCTACAATTTCGGAGAATTGAACACCAGTTCTTACAGCAACGAAGTTCAACTGAATGAAGTTGATAGAACGTGCTGGCTTAATATAGATATCACCCCAGAACTCATTGCGATCAATTCTTTCACCAGTATTGTTTGTTCCGTCGCAAACTACCAAGAAGTCAGTGATACCACGACGACCCTGTACGTCACGAAGGTAAGGTGTGATCAAGCTCTTAAACTGTGCGCGAGTAAATTCATCATTGAACTCAAACAAGAAGAACTTAGAAGCAGTAGCAATTGCCTTTTCAAGAACAATAAACAAACGACGAACATTGATACGGTCGAATGCTGATGGCTTAGACTGAAGAGTTTTATCGCCATAAAGTACTGTACCCTGACCTGGGAATGATACTAGTGGATTGATACCATTCTTATAAAGAATGTCGCGATCAGCCTGTCTTGGATTCCAACGAAGCTTGACAAGGTTCTTGATTTGACCACGATTGAAACCAGCTGGTGACCACCAAGGATCGCGATTATTGTCAGTACGTACGCATAGACCAGCAATGTCACCATTACATGGAACCCAACGATACACGTCATTGTAACGATCGTACTGATATTTATAACCAGAGTCAAGAACAGCATATGAGCTATCATGTACTGCGTTTCTCCATTCAACAAGCTTAACTGCTTCGTTACCAGCATTGCCAGTTACTACGCTGTCGTCTGGTGAAATTAAAGCGATACAGTCTTTACGAGTTTCGCAAATGTTATCGATTAGATAATTTGCTAGTTCATAAGTTCCGATAGTGCCTCTTGCTTTACCCTGAAGGATAAGAGAAACATCAACGTCTTCTGCTGACTTGTAAAGATCATATCCGTTAGCTAAAATACCTAGTGGAACAGTTTTTTCATCAGCTCCATCTTTACCACCAGTGAATGAATAAGACAATGGTGTTTTGTTTGTGGATGAAACTAGAGAAATAGCAGCATTTGAAACAGCACCAGAACGATCGCCAGCCGCCCATACATATTTAGATGTCTGGTTGATAACTGTTTTGAAATAGTTTGTTTGACCACCAACTGTTTTAGAATCTGTTGAACGTGAAAGACCATTGAATGTTTCAAGGATAGTTCCTGGAACGCCAGTGAAAGCGCCATTTTCGTCAGTAACAACAACATGGATACTGTCTACAGCTGTTGTGTTACCAAATTGAGCCTGGTAATCAGAAACTCCAGGAGCATTACCTACAGCAATACTACCTTCCCAGTAACGAGTAACAGAACTATTTACAGTAGTGTTTGTAGAAAACGCTGTGGCAAGTCTGTAGTTACTATCAAAACCGATAGTAGCAAAAGCACCAGATGAGTTTGCAATAATAGCACCAATGCTAGTAACACGAAGGTTTTGGGCGCCAATAGATGTATTACCAACTGAAAGGTAATCACCGATAGAAACGTTAGCAATTAGATTAGTAATGTAAGTGTTGCAGTTAAGAGCACTACCACCACCGCCTGGTGTTACGTTAAGATTTGCGTAATTTCTACCAATACCAACAGCAAGGTTAGCTGAAACGTCAAGAGTTTCTGTAGCTGTCAAAGCATTCATATTGAGAGATGAAGAGAAAGCTGAAGAGCTATCGCAAACAGTAATCTTCAATGAATTACCAAGAGCGCCTGGATATCTTGCAACGTACAATACGTTAGGATCGAAAGTTTTACCTTCGAAATCAGCTACGTTTTTAACTGTTTGTGCAGCTACGTTTGAAACTGATGAAGAATTAGCGATAGCAGAAATTGTGCCAGTGTCATTATTTGTTGTGTTTGCAACACGAGTTACATAAAGGCGATTTCCGTAAGAAAGGAAATTAGAACTGGTGAACCAAGTTTCGTAGTTGTTTGAGTTTGGCTTACCAAACGTATCTACCAACTTTGTTTCTGTGTCAATTAATTGTCTAGTGCCGACTGGACCCCAATTAAAAACACCAGCAATCGCACCATCTGTGGATGCAACCGCAGGAACGATACCTGTTAGGTCGATTTCGGTAACATTTACGCCTGGACTTAGTTGAAATGGCATGATATTCTCCTCCTGTGGAAAAAGATAAAGTGTTCTTTTCTTAATATATTTATAAATATTCGTCTTTTAAATCTGACATCCAATTTCCACGAGGCGTCATGTCTATAATTTCTTGAAAATCGTCCCTACCATCATCTACAAAACCAAAAGGCGATAAATCTTGCATAATCTCTTCGTCAGTTTTATCTCGTAATCTCATAAGCGTATTTATATCTGTGTAATCCTTGAAATATTGCTGTTCTGAAAGCCATGCAAACAACACTAAACTCATAACAAGATCATCATGAGCGCCTTCTTCCGCTTCATAACTTTTACCTTTACGAGAGAAACGAGAAAGTTCTTCGATGGTATGAAAATCATTAATAATTAATTGATTTTGTTCAATCAATAGTTTAAGAAGAGAGCAACCATTTGCTTTAACAGGAACAGTAGTTCTTACACCCATATCAATTCCAGTTCCATAACCAGAACTAACTTTCTTACCGTTTCTACCGTTGTTTTCTGTGAATAAAATATTGTCGTATTCAAAATCATAATGAAGAGAATGGCTAACCTGAGCGCCCATATTATTAACTTCTACTAACACGGGAGCTTTGTTATAATTGATAGCTACTTTATGTACGATTTCACCATAATCTAAAGGTGTAATCATATTATTTCTATATACACAAGCTTGTTGATATGGCATTTGTGTAACATCAATAACCTGAAACGCCGAATAGTCTAAAGATCTACCTTCAGAAACGTCAACAACAATTGCATATTTGTGATCTTTAATTGGATTACAATAAACAGACAAACCATCTTTGCTATTCAACGGTGTTTGATGGACTAACTCTTTAAGTTTCCAACCAGCGATAAGCGTGCCAGAGCTACCCATAAATTCAACACAGTATTCTTGCTCGAACTTTTCAGTGTTAAAGTTCATAGATGAAAGAGTGTCTGTTTTCCATTTTTCATCTCTACCAGGAACACGTTCATACGATACTTTTATAGGTTGGTAGTTATTTCTTTTCTCGATAGCATTTTGCCAAATAGCATAGAAGTGATTCAAACCATTTGGTGTAGAAACGAGAATAATTTTAGATTCTTTACCAGATGAAATAGTAGGATAAACCGAAGTAAAGAACGTATCCCAGTTTTCGATGAAAGCTGCTTCGTCGATAAACAGTAGGTTGATAGAATAACCACGGATAGCGTCAGAGCTTGTAGCAGCTGCAATAACACGAGAGTTATTTTCGAAAACAATAGCACCAGCCCTAAACTCTTTGACACCTTGCTGAAGCCATGCTGGAAGATACTGATATGCTAACTGAATACGCTGAAGAATTTCGCGAGCCGTTTCGCCTTTGTTAGCTAGTAGAGCAACAGTTTTTTCTGGATGGAATATAGTATACCAAAGGATAAAGGCGCAAGTAACAGTCGACTTACCAGCCTGACGTGCGGTAGCAACAATGTTGAATCGATTATCAGCAAAAGATTTAATCATTTCTTTCTGATAATCATACAGTTTGAAACTTACCAAACCACGATCGATGTTGATAATTTTCATATATGTTTCAGTAAAGTATATTGGATCTTTAGAACATTTTATATATTCAGATACAAGTTCTGGCGTCCATTCAATATTTTGATTAGTGCGTTTTAAAAGCGCATTACCATTATATCCACTACGTCTTTGATCCGCCATTTTTCATTTCCTCAATAACTTTTTGAAGATCTGCAGTAGAACCAACAAAAAGATTATTTGTTACTTGTTGAGCATTTTCATTAGTAGGAGCATCAGCTGCACTAATTTGTCTAATTTGTTTTTGAAGCTCCATAAGATCTTTGTTAGCCTGAAGCATAGTGTCCATAAGTTTAGCTAACACTTCAAAAGCTCTTGGATGTTGAGAAGAGTCGGCTATCTGTGCCAACTTTTCTATGGCATAAGTTCCGTTTTGAATTACTTCATGTATGTTAGAACGAGCTAATTCGAAATCAGTTTTAGCACTATCATCATGAGCCTTAGCTACTATAGCTTTTACAGGGTCGGACATAGGAGATAAATTTAAAGCATTATATATTGGGTTGTTGTTTCCAGTTGTCATGGTTCCACATTTGTGTTAAATTGTACATATCCAAAATCAGAAGTAGCAGTAATTAAATGAGGGTCGATTGAATTAGCAACATTAGATGTTGGAGCTCCACCTACAGTCAATCCTGGTTGAGTTTGTAAGAACGCAACAGGACTAGAGTTACCAACGTATTTACTCAGTTCGCCATAATCAGCTCCTTGAGGTGTATAAAATACACTATTAGCAAACTTGATAATTTTACCTGTTTTAACTGGTCCGAAAATATAACCTTTCATGGTAAAATCAAGAGACCATGTCAAAGATCTACGGTCTTTAAAATCACCATCATAAACATCATCCTGCGAAATACTATTCAAGATTAATGGTATTTCCATAGTTACTTCCATTTCAGGAATAAGCTGAACAGTAGTCGTCCAGTCAGGAGTAAAATATGGAAGAATTTGTTCTATAATTTTCGTGCCATCTTCAGCATTTTTAACCATAATATAAAGTCTGAAACCAACGTTGTATGGCACTGGTACAAACTGATATTTTAAAACATCTGGATCTGTTGGTTTATTAACAGCATATTTTTTAACAGTGCTAAGTTTTCTAGTACCATCATAACGAATATCTGTCATTTCGAATGCCATAATTGGCAAAGTAGGAACAGCTGTCTGACGATCTAAATCTGGATCACCACCAACACGAGCCAGCATTTTTTCTTTTGGACTATATGTAATTGGCACTTTAATAAAAGCGTTTAAATGGCCAGCGCTGTCTGTTCTAGTAATACTAATATCGTCGAAAAGCGTACCGAATAGTGTAACATATTTACGTATTGACGCGAAATAAAAACCTTGATTGAACATTAGATATGTCCCTCACTAAATGGATCAATAACGCTAAAATCAATAAAGTCGTTCGATCCTATTGGGAAATTAACAGTACCATCTTCTAGTGTATTGTTTTCTGCACCTAGAACAATAGTTTCTAAATCATACTGTTCTGTAGTGATGAAATCACTATTTTCATCCATAAGGTATAGACCATCTTCGTCTGTTATTGAATAATCAAGAACATTAGTTGAGAACTTAGTTTGAATAATATCGATTTCTGGTATACCAGTATTAAATTGCTCGTTACTATATTCGAATAATTCGCAAGTTAGTTCCCAAGTTTGAAGAGCGCCCAACTGATAGAACATTTCAAGTTTGCTTACTGATTTAATTTGAAAGCATTTTTTGTTTAATGGGAAGTAAATTACGTCGCCTTCGTTTGGACGAGTTTGATTGGTCATCGTACCAATTTCCTCAAGCCAAATTCTCTTGGCTACAGAAAATGTTACCTGGTCTCTAATTTCAAGACCAAACTTAGACATGAAATTACCATCGCCTGTGAAACCATTAACAGACTTGATATACATTTCTACTGAATAAGCTTTATCATATATGGTTTGATCATCAGCAGTGTATAGCTGATCAAAATTCCCGAGCTTACGAGGAAGATAAAGCATGTCCTCACCATATATTTTGATAGCTTCAATAATTAGGTTCTCGAGTAGCAGCTGCTCCTGAGACGATTGAAAATTATTGAAGAAAAAATTGGTTGCCATTCATTAACCAATCATATCTGTAACTGGTAGGCTGTAACTTGTAATCATTTCGGCTTCTAACTCTTTACGTTCTTCGGTAGCTTCATTATAAAT
>Ga0114978_10003234_pt1 | contig 13382 bp, 17 predicted proteins | sample S_140212_EF_Meta_FD_87027 | JGI IMG/M metagenome (GOLD analysis project Ga0114978, IMG submission 87027) | Freshwater microbial communities from Lake Simoncouche, Canada to study carbon cycling - S_140212_EF_MetaG | ecosystem: Environmental > Aquatic > Freshwater > Lake | place: Lake...
TATTTTTTGCAGGTGGCATTTGTGTGGGTGCATATATGGCCAATCAATTTTTAATGACAGATGCGCCAATTGCTGTTAGCCCTGCATTACAAAGCGAGTTAGCGGGTTATGGATTAACCAACTATACTTATATGCTACCGGATGATCTTTTTAGTTTTGCATCTTTGTTTACCCTACGCGGTTTTATTGTTATGGTAGTGGGTGGATTTTTAGTGGGCTTTGGCACACGCTATGCAGGTGGTTGCACATCGGGACATTCCATTATGGGACTTAGTAATTTACAATGGCCATCATTGGTGGCTACCATATGTTTTATGGTGGGCGGATTTTTTATGGCGAACATTATTTTACCTTGGATTTTATCTTTATAAATAGCGAATCATGAAAAAAGAGCAGCAACCCTTTTGGTATCAATTAAAATACGCGGCGGTAGGTATTATTTTTGGAATTGTTTTTGTGAAGGCCGAAATTATTTCTTGGTTTAGAATTCAAGAAATGTTTAGGCTTCAAAGCTTTCATATGTTTGGTGTGATTGGAACAGCGGTGGTGGTTGGTGCTATCAGTGTTTTTTTAATTAAAAAACTAGACATCAAAACCTTGGATGGTGAAAAAATTGTAATTCCCAATAAAGTGTTTGACAAAGGCCAAATTTATGGTGGCTTGTTGTTTGGATTTGGTTGGGCTTTAACGGGTGCATGTCCGGGTCCATTATTTGCACATATTGGTGCCGGATTTTACGCTGTCATTGTTGTCATTGCAAGTGCTGTTGCTGGCACTTGGACCTATGGTTATTTTAGTGAGAAGCTGCCACATTAGTGGTCGTTTTTAACTAAATTTGGCCCTCACGCAGTACAGATGCATAAATTTTTAATAGTAGGTCTTGGAAACATTGGTGCCGAATACGCGCACACCCGCCACAACATTGGTTTTGATGTGGTGAGCGCTTTTGTGCTTAAGCATGGGGGCATGTTCAAAAACGACCGCTTAGCAGACGTGGCCACCGTTACCTGGAAGGGCAAACAATTTGTGTGCATTAAACCTACTACGTACATGAACCTAAGTGGTAAGGCTTTTAAATACTGGATGGACAAAGAAAAATTGGAGCCCATTCAAACTCTTACGATTGTTGATGATCTAGCATTACCCCTTAATAAAATGCGCATGCGTGGCAGTGGATCTGATGCGGGGCATAACGGATTAAAAGATATTCAGCTCATGCTTGGTACCGATGTGTATCCAAAGCTTAGGTTTGGAATTGGCAATAACTTTAATAAAGGTGGTCAGGTAGATTTTGTGTTAGGTAAATGGTTACCGGGTGAGCAACCTGTGGTAGCGCAAAAAATAGACAAGAGCATTGAGATGATTGAATCTTTTGCAGCCATTGGACTGGATAGAACCATGACTATTTGTAACGCCCTTAATTTTGAAATTTAATTTGTTATGAAAATATTTTGTGTAGGACGTAATTACGCAGCCCATGCCAAAGAATTAGGCAACGCAGTACCTGAGGCGCCGGTTATTTTTATGAAACCCGACACGGCGGTATTACCAAAAGGGGCGGACTTTGTATACCCTAGTTTTACTTCTGATTTGCATTATGAAATTGAACTGGTGCTGCGCATTGGCAAAACAGCCAAAAACATAAGCGCCGCTAACGCCCTTAGCTGTGTAGACGCCATAACGGTAGGGATAGACTTTACTGCCCGCGACGTACAAGCCGATTTAAAAGCCAAGGGTTTACCCTGGGAAAAAGCCAAGGCCTGGGACAATTCGGCGATTGTAGGGGAGTGGAAGCCTTTTACTGCAGAATCTAATGCGGATGTTGCTGGTGCTGATATTTTGTTTTCTTTGACCAAAAACGGCCAAACTGCACAATCGGGCACCACCCAAGACATGATTTATAGCTTTGAAATCCTCTTAGAACATATATCTGGCTACTTTACCCTATCCCCCGGAGATCTAATATTTACGGGCACCCCTGCTGGTGTAGGCCCATGTTTACCGGGCGATACCCTTACCGGTTTTTTAGGGGAAGAGAAATTGTTTGAATTAGCTATCAAGTAAAAACATTTAAGCCCTATATTTGCAGCCCTAAATGGACCTCTTGGCGAGGTAGCTCAGTTGGTTAGAGCACAGGATTCATAACCCTGAGGTCTCGGGTTCAAATCCCGATCTCGCTACAGTGTTATTCTTGAGAATAATATAGGAGATAAAAAAGCAGGCATTAAAGGCCTGCTTTTTTTGATATTAAACTTTTTTTAATCTAATTATTACTAAAAGTATATGACCCCCAGTAACTTTCATAGTCGGCTTTATCGGTTGCGGTATACAATTCCATTTTCACTAAAGAAATCATCCATTCTCCTTTTTCTTTGATTGGAAGTGTTACATATCCATTAGAATCGGTTTGAAAAAAAGATTTAACTATCAATTTGCCATTCTTTTTGCACCAAGTTCTTACTTGGTAATTGGCAAGGGGCTTTCCTTTAAATTCAAAATAGACATTAAGATCTTTAGTATCTATAGCATATGGGTTGCTTTGAGGGATAATCTCAAGTTGCATACCTGTATTTATTTTGTATGAATCATCATTCTTGCCATCAACTTGTAAAAGTGTTTTAGCACATCTTTGATAATACTCTCTCGATCTTTTTTCTTTAATATTATTTTTCTCTCTGTAGGATAATATATTCGTCATTCCGTCTTCCTCCAAATAGGCATTGAAGGCTTTTCCTTCCATTTCTATATAGGAAGGCTTAGTACTTATAGCAATAAGGTGATTCCCCGATTCATTCAAAAACATGGGGATCTTAACAGAATCCTGCGCTACGAATTTAGGAGTAATATCATTTTTGTTTTTTTCGTGAAAAATATTCACTTGTAAGGTCCTATCTTTTCTTTTTGCCCAAATGGCTTCTTTGAAGTCTTCTCCGGCATAACAGTTAACAGAGAAAGCTTCTTTTGACTTAACCTTGTATTTAACGGGAGCAATCCAATATTCGTGGGCAACTGAAAATAGGGTAATAGAAATAAAGGTTGTAATTAGAAGGTATTTGATTCTTTTTTGCATTTTAAAATATATTAATTGAAATTGAATTAAGCTTTTCCTTGCAAGGATATGTTATTTGTTATCTCATTTGCAATATGGAGTGATGTAAAGTTAATATTTGATTTTAAACCTTTTAATCAAATTCACAAATTTGTGTAATTCCCTCAAATCCCTCCACATTTGGTTAGAATGTAGTACAATATTGGCTACTGTGTTATTCTTGAGAATAATATAGGAGCTAAAAAAGCAGGCATTAACGGCCTGCTTTTTTGATTTTAAGGGATTTCTCAAATACACCTACCAGACTGTGGAATTCCCTCAAATCCTTCCACATTTGGTTAGAATGTAGTTCAATACAGGCTACTAAAGGGGATAAATCAGCATTAGATTGGTTTATGCCCTTTTTATTTTCCTTATAATTCGTTGATAATGTATTGATTAGACCAAAATAACTGTTAACATTTTTGGTTAGATAACGGTGTTTTTCGGGGTCATACAGCACACCCTCAGGAAATAGGGTTCTACTCATGATTTTTTTGTTTTCTAAATCACTACGATCCCATACCACATTGAGTTGTGAGGCCATGTAGTTGCTTGTGTGGTTTTTAAATGTGCTTGTAAATGCGTTGGCATAAGTTTTTTATGAAAAAAGTAAAGAGCGATAAATACTAATTGCATTTGCTTTACTGCGATGCGATTTTAAAAGTGATTTTATTTGTGGAAATGATTCGTCAAAATCTTCTTTTAATATTTTTAACGTCTCGTTACAGATTTTTTCGTCTTCTGGTAAATTTATTTTCTGCCCTTTCAAATCAATTGTTTCGTTTAAAAAGCGAAATAAATACATCTGGTTTAGGTTGCTAAAACTAAGTTTCATTTGTTTGTTTCCTAATTTGAAGTAAACATCATAGTGACCAAATAAATTGTCTGTACCTAAACCACCTTTAGGATATTTGGCTTCCCAGTCTGGAATGTTTACATTCCGTGTTTTAATATTTTCAGTTAGCGAATCGTAACTTCTTATTTCTGAAAAACGTTCGCGAATTAATTCTGTCGCATCTTCATTATTTAATGACCCCTTTGTTTTTTTTGTTACAACAGAGGATGATTTAATTTTTCTGTCGTTAATATATTTAGCCTCTTCTTTATAAAGTTCATCTACATCATTAATTGTTAACCCGATTGCTTGAAAAATTAAAATATCCAAATCACGCCTATCTTTTTGTAAAATCTCCTGAAAAATTGTGCCCTGTTCACGTGATTTTAAAGATTGTAATATTTTTGATAATTCTTTCTTTTTAGAATTAAGCAGTTTTGGATCTAATATTAAAGTTTTTTCAATAACATTAACATCTATATCGCTTAGAGTTTGAGCTCCGGTTAATTGACGTGAAAACAAATCGAATAGAAAGCGAAATGTGATACTATTCATTAATAAAAAAAGTGTATCGTCATGTTCTTTGAATTTATCTTTTATCGTCATTGTATAATTTACTTTATCACAGTAAACTTTTGAATTCCGATTATCTATAAGACGGAAAATTTCGCCAACTTTAGATGGGAAAATAAATTCTCCAACACGAGCTGAAGCAGTCAGATTATACCACTGCTGACTTCTTTGAACACTTGGAACTTTATCAACATCATTTTCTTCGGCATCTTCAATATATTTTAAAATTTTACTTTTGAATTTGCTTAGTTTATTTTTGTCATCTGTACAAATTATTACTCGATATTTTAATTTATCCAAATCTACATCTAGATTGTTAGCTTCACTTTGTGTTTTGAAAAGTGGTGCAGTATTAAAACGCTCAATCAAATAATGTTGATGATTCATTTTGCTATAAAACCAGCCGATTTTATCCCAAACCTTTTTGTGATTAGTTATATCAGCATCGTGCCTTATTCCAAATTGAAGCTTGTAATCATTATTAGAAAGGGCAAGAACTTTCTCTGTCTCGTCAATTACATAGAAAAAATCATTGGCCCCTGACTTTATGCCATATTGAACGTCAATAAAATTGTTGAGAGGTAATAGTTTTCCTTTCCCTGCTTTGATTAGTTTATGATAAATTCCAGATGCACGAAAGTATTGTGCTCCCCAATTTCCATTTTCGTATTTTCCCTCTATTGTACTGAACCCTTCCAGTTCTTTTTGATTAACGAGTTCAATCGAATAATTTTCAGAAATAACATCTTTCTTTACATTTTCAATCTCGTCTGTCCATTTCTCAACTCGCTTTACTCTGTTTTTGTCGTTGTAATGTCCAAGTATTTTTTCATAATCATTCGTCACTTTTACAAAACGGATATGATTTTTCAATCTCTCTTTCTGGTCGCTACATTTTTCTAAAATAAGAATAACAGTATTAATAGAGGCAGTTTCAAAACTCCTCTTTTTCTGATGATCTATTAAAGCAATAATTTTAAAGTGGTCAAGTAAAAATTTTTGTAATCCAGTGCCAAATCCTCCATCAAGCCAACTGCTACTAATAACATATCCTAACCTTCCCCCTTCACGTAAAAAAGCAGCAGTGTGCATTAAATAATAAACATATAAATCACTTTGCTTATTAATTTTCTTTAAGCCAAACTCTTTGGCAGCTAGGTTAAGCCATACATTTTTATTTTGAATTAACTTTTCACGAATGTATGGTGGGTTACCAACACAAGCATCGAATATTGGTATACTAACATCTTTTCTGTTACCATCTAATTTTTTTACTTTGAAATTTTTATTGGCATTTAAAAATATCAAATTGAAATGCGAATTACTTTCTACTTTACTGAAATCGCTTTGAATTATAGTTGGGTAATTGTCAAATGTTTTAACACTTTGTAGAGATAGATTCATAGTAGCAAGAAACGTAGGGAATGCCGCAATTTCGATACCCCATAGCCGCTCTAGTAATTGCTCATGTGTAATTTTAGGATTATAGAATTTCATAAAATAATAAGCTCTGACTAAGAATGTACCTGCTCCACAACCACTGTCGAGAATAAGTTTTGTATCATGCTTAATGCAAAAAGCATTCACAATATCAACTTCATTCGTATTGGTAAAATGCTGCCCTCTGTCGTGCTGTTCTTGGTTGTCAATTAATGTATTATAAATTGCACCAATAATATCAGCGTTTAATTCATTGAAATTTAGATTTCCTATTTGCACTACATTTTGACTAAGAACTGGCAGGTATCGTTCTTCAAATTCAAATTCGTCAAGAATTGTTTCGCTGAAAATCATTTCGAAGTCATGCTTTAATACATCATCAAAATGTTTTCGTAAAGTTTTATTAAGCATTTTTTTATCCCTAGGGATGACTATCGGCTTTAATTGCAAAGCTGGTACATCACGTTGCAGATAGGTATAAAAAATAAGTTTTAGGAAAAGCAAGTAATTAGTTAGCTGACAAATGTTGTAAACATCATTGCTGTCGAATTTGAAAGTAACATTAAAAATATCTTGTTCAGTCAGATATTCACGTAAACGTTTCTGTAATTTTTTGTCTTTTGAAATTCGTTTGTGCATTGGCTCAATCATTGAAGCGGAAGCTTCGAGAATGTAGTTTGATAATCGGTTTACAAAGAATTTATCAATACTATCCCAAGTAACTTCTTTTACACCATGAACTATGTCGGAAAGTTCCTGAAGAAAGATTTTGAGTTTTGGAATTATTTCACGCTCATATTGAGGGAGGAGAATTTCATCATCCTTCTTAACTTTACTTAAGGTATAAATTTTCAGTTTTCGTTCTTGTAATGTTGTATTTGGTTTAAAGGTTTGAAATATGATAAGTTGTCGGGGTGTACCAGTTATAAAATATTCTGCTCCATTAATATTTGCTTTGTTAGCTGCATCGAAAACGAGTTCGTCATCGGAGGCGTCCCAACTTGCATTCTTTAACTCTATGAAAACCTTTTTCGTTGCATCTAAACTGGAGGTAATAATGCCGTCAGAAAACTTAGCTGTCGTTGTTCCAGTATTTTGTTCTTGATAAATTTTATCAAAAGAAATGGTCTTATTCTCGTCAATGGCGTTTTGAGCAAGAATAAATAGTCTGCCTTGAAAAGTTCGTTCGTTCGCTGATTTCTTCATAATATAAAATGTGTCTGCAATTTACGAATTATTATAGTGGCGTTGGCAAAAAATTGCTCTTTTGGTTTTGCGAAGGGTCGGCTGTTGTGTCGGGAAAAACCAAACGTGCTAAAATGTGCGGTTTGCTGTCTTTTTACAATGAGGCATAACTAGCATATACCAGCCATAAAATCACCCCAATCCATCCAATTATTATGAACTTTCGGCAAAAATTTGGGCTTTTTTAAAAATACAAGTTAACACTCTAAACCTACGTAATTATTTAAGTCGTTTATTATATCTCATTGGTTTAAATGAATTATCTATTAAACCATTCATAGTATCCACAAACCCCTTCATCTCCCTTAATTTTTCATCCCCCTCATTTCTAACAACCAACTCAACTCTCTCAGCAATAATCACCCCTTCTTCCTGCCATTTAACAATCTGTGCCACTTTTTAGGCATATACACTCCAGGCTAAGTAAGTAGGGTAAAATGAATTCCTGAATGCAATAGGTCTATTGCTTGGTTTGTAGGTTGGCAATGCTTGTTTAATTCCTTTACACCTTCTTCTAAAATATCTTCGGGGCTAGATATATACTCAAACACTTTTCCCTCAATATGGATTTCCCATACTGGACGTTCGCCTTCAAATAATAAGGCATAAGCGTTTAAACTGTGTTCAATATCGTTCGTACGTGGTTTGGTGGCAAAGATTGCCGCCTCAATATTGTATTTTGCGGAATCATGGTAATTGAATGCCTCATTTCTCATTTGGAGTAAGTCATCACCTCTAAACTCTTCGGAGTGTCTAAATTTTTTCGTCTTGTTTACATCCATTTCATACGTTGTCAGGAATATGTCAACTCGGTAAAAGTATTCCGGCTCTTTGTAAGGTATAAAATTACTATTGTTCATTTCTTATTAAATTATGTCTAGACATAAAAATATATTTTCACTTTATTTATATAATTATTCAATCTCAAACTCCATATCAATCACTACACCTGCATCAATTATATTTTCTGCTACAACAAATTTCAATATGTAAAATGTTTCATTTAACAAAGCAAGATTGTTAGTGGCTGCCAGCAAAAGATCAAATCAATAAAACTAACCTTATAAAAAATCAAATATGAAAACATTTCTAGTGTTGCCAACATTTTCATTCATGCTGCCACTATTATCATATACTATTTCTATATACCTATTCATATATTAATTATTTAAAATTTTAGAATTAGAAATTTAGCTAAAATCCCTCATATAAGTTATTTTACATATCATTTATTTATTAATAATTACAACTGTAAATTTTTCTTGTGTTTTCATGGTCGATTTGTTTAGTAATGAACAGAGTTCACTCCACAAATTCATTATATACTCCGCTATATTAACTCTGTAAGGCAGAAAGTCCAATGTATAAAATTATTTAATGGTACATATTTTGTTTTATGATACGATTGTGGTTTAAACTAATTTTCAAGAAAATCATTTTCAGTTGCTTTTCTTATTTTATTTGAATCTTGTTCATAAATTAACCATTCATTATTTTTCTCATCTTTTTTTAACCAAATTGTCAATTTATTATCATTATCTGGGATTATTCTTATTTCATAATAAATTGCAGGTAATAACTCATTTCCATTAATGTCAATCAGTCCATCATTTACTCTATATTTCTCATTCTTATCTTTTAAATTGACTATAAAATATTTACTTTCTATAAAGTGACTAATACTAGAATAACGATTACTTTTCACTATTTCTCCTTTTGAAATGCTAATGAGTCCGCATTTAGTATAGGTTTTAAAGTTTGCATCAAATTCTATAGTGGTATAGTAAAAGAATTCATTTGAAATAAAAGTGGCGTAATCTATCTCAAATTTATTTATATTAATTGATAAGACTTTGGACGCATCAACTAATTGAATTAAATCATTTGTAAAAAAGTAAGCATTATTTTGTAAAACCAAATACTTGAATTCATGTTCAAAAACATTAAATGGTTTATCATCAACACATACTTGAGCGCATGTATTTCTTCTAAGATCAAAAACTCTTTCAAAATTATCTTTTAAATCTATATGTTTAGATTTTTGGCTTTGCTCTGAGTACACGGGTGTTTTTTGATATAAGAATTCTGACACTAATTTTATTGTACCTAATTCATGAGGTTCATCCGAAAAATATATTTCTCCATTAATATTTCGAGGAGAAGTAATATATACTTTTTTAATATTATTCAGATTTTCAATTATACAACTTTGTTCAACTTTTGTTGATTCTAATACATCAGTTACTTTGTAGCAATTACTTGAAAAAATAATATGTACTTTATCTTCAATGCAACAGCAAAGTGCTATAGCATATTTTTCTTTACAAATGAAATTCCATTGTTCATTATTTAGCAATTTAGCATACGATAATGATGACTCTGGTATTTCCATGATATGAGAGTAATCGAAATACTCTGTTCTAGAAATTGTGTTTGCAAACTCTTCGAATGTCATTTCTTTGAAATTTTAATTGAAACTTCTTATTTTTAATATCTATTTTAAAATCGATTTCGAAATTCCATCTAATTGTTCTAATGCTGCTTTTTCGAATTCGTTAATTTTCTTTTGGTCAAAATTAAATGAAATCAATTCCTTTTTGGTCTTGTCTAGAGCTTTTGAAAAATTAGGCTTTATGTCTTTCAAGACTATATTGTCATAATCAGCAATATATTTTTTAAATCTTTTCATATTCGATTCATTGAATATTTTTTTAAATTCTATACTATATTGACCTCTTGTTTCATGTCCAGTAAATGGGTCAAGATATTTAGGAATAAATGCAATATTCCATGGTGCTGTAAAAAGTAATGGATTTTTTGTTTTCCCGAATAAATGCGAAACTTGATAATTTTGAATTTTCACTAAAGAGTCTGTATCAGCTTTAATATTTTTATCTAACCCTTTAAGTTTAGAAATTATTTGAGTTGGTTTAAAGTTATTTGAAGGATCTTTTAAAATTGTAGCTTTAGGAAATAATTCTTTATATAAAATTATAAAAGCTTTTGTTCCATTCTCGTCTCTGCCAAAACCTCTTATAAAGAATTCTCCACCGTCTCTTATCTTTTCTTTAGTTTCATTCCAAAAATTATTAATCTTACTATCCTCCACATATATTATTGCCTCTAAGCCATCTTTAAAAAACGTTTCTTTTTTGTAGGATTTAAATAATATGTCATATGCATCTTTCATTTTATAATATTTTACTCTAAATATATCATTTTTAATTATATTTAATTCCTTTCCTTCAATCACCCACCCCCCATCACTCAACAAACACATTATAAATCCCGGTCTCATTCCGCCTAATTTTCCGCGATTTAAACCCAATATTCCTATCATCCACCATTTCTACGAGGCAAAACTCCTTCCAGTCTTTAGGAATAGTCGGAAATATCAGTGTAAACCGTTTAACCTGACCTTTTTCGGCAAAATGAAACTTATTAGGTGCAACAGGTATGTTAACTGCTTGTATCATTTCTAGATCGTCTAAAAACTTACCGGATCCTGATAGGTAGGTAGTAGGCCAGATGTTAATCCATCCGCCGTTAATATACTTTTGTTTGGCTGCATATACGCAGTGGAGGTAGGTATAGCCAGACTCCTGGGCATCCTGGGTAAGATTTTTAATTAGGATGTTACTAATGGGTTCAATGAGGTTAACGTTACTAGGCTTATGTTTTTCCATGGTATTGGTATTAAAACTCAAAACTAAAAAGGTATACCGCATTCTATTGGAGGACTTAATTATGGGGTATGTTTGTGTTCTAAATAGATTGTATGAAAGCTTTGGAGGGGTTTAAACTAAGCAGTAGTAAGCCAATTGAGCAGTTTGAGTATCGTTTACCAGATTTTAAACTCCAAATTAGTAGTGCTGAGCTAGTTGTGCCTGAAGGGGTTAATTGGCAGGTGTTATTGCCAAAATTTGAGATAAGGGTTCATGTAATAGCAGATGAGTTATTGCAGTATTCGGGCCCTATCCACCTATTTAATAACCCTTATAATAGTAAGCCATTTTTTGAGCTTAATAAAGTAATTGACAATAGGGTATTTGATAGCGGCATTGATTTGTCAGCAATAAAAAGGGTAGTTGTTAAGTTAGAGCTTATTCAACTCCAGACCATTAGTGAAGCATTTGAATTTCATTTTTGTATTTAAACAAGCTGTTTCTTCTCCTTGAATATGGCCCAAGTTAACAGGTAAATCATTTTGATTAAATTGTTTTATTGTAGGGTCTAAAATAATTTCATTGTTACCCAGTATTATCCAAAAGTGAGAAACTTCAATATTATTTTACCCCTCCAATACATGGAGGTTTGACTAGGTAAGTTTGTGTCTTAAATAGAAATTATGATACAAATTTTACCCGTTGCAGACATTTACAAAGAAGAGATAGTTATAGACGACAATTTTGGCCAGCGGCAGGAGGGGTGGGAAACCGTGGAGAGTGATACCGAGTCTGCCTTTTTTAAGATGGGCCGTTATATTATGGAAAACAAAACAGACGATACCTGGAACTATTACCATAAGGAGCTACCTAATAATTTAGGCGACAACTTTATTATTAAGGCTGAGCTTGAGGTAGTAGAAAACCACAAGGGTTTTGGGCAGTATGGACTAGTATGGGGTTTTGATGAAGACTCTAGATCTTTAAACAAGTTTGTGGTTAGTTCGGAGGAGCAGTCGTTTGTGGTGTCTAGTTTTGAGCGTAATCATAGTTTTCAAAAGCACAGGTTTAGTGATTTGTTTTTTAATTACAATACAAGTGGTAATAAGCAGTTTTTTTTTATTTTAAAATTAGAGGGGTATTATTACTTTTTTGTAAACAAGTATGACCGCCCTAATTATGTGGCACACGCCTCGCATCTGCCTATGTTTGGCAACCGTTTTGGCTTTTATATAGAGCCAGGGCTTAAAATGGTGTGTGAGAGTATTACTGTAAAAAAGCTTTTTGTAAACCCAAAATTTGACGGTCATATTTGGATGCCAGTAGGGGAAGATTTAATGCCAATAGGGTCGGTGCTGCTTAGAGGTAATTAGCATTCATAAGGCTAATGGCATTTTTAATTGTTTTTTTAAGGCTTGCCGGCTTGTTAACAATACAAAAAGATCCCATGCCTAGTAGTTTAAAAGTAAACTCTTCGTTGAGTAAAACTTTAAGGCTTAATTGTATAGCGTCTGGTTTTTCTACGATCACTTTTTGAGTACTGTGTAATGGTTCAAGTAATACTAGGTTGCTAATGGGGCTATGTATGGTTAGTAACACTTCTTCTGGCTTGGCTTTACTTTCCATGATACCCGTGCTGTGTTGGAAAAAGGTGGAGGCGTTAAAATCGGAACGTCTCTTGTAATAGTATCTGTTGTTTCTACACCAGACATTCTATCTAGGGCGTAGGTAGTGAATTTTTCTTTTTCGGTACTCCAGCCTATTACGTACCATCTGTTGCGGTGCTCTTTAATTAAATAGGGGATCAGGCTGGTAGCACTTGTTTTGTTTTTATAAATGTTGCGGTAGTTAAAAGTGAAGCCCTGCTTGCTTTTGATGGCTTTATAAATGAACTCAATAAATTCCATTCCATTGGCATGAACAGCTTTTTCAAACTGCACTACTTCGTCTATCAATTTTTCACTTCCATCTATACCCAACGAAAACCTGGTGTTGATGCGTTCAATAGCATTTTTAAAATTGCTAAATACGGGCACTTCTTTATACTGGTATAAGAGTTCGGATGCAAATTGAAGGGCCGTCCATTCTTCTTCGTTGAGGCTAAGTTCGGCAATAGAAAAACCTACTTCACTGTATACATAACCGCCACCAAGTTTAGAATACACAATAGGGGCGCTATAACCCTTGGGTGCCTGCTCGCGCATTGCCCTAATGTCTTTTTCTATGGTAGAAGTAGATACATCTGAACCTATTATGGCACTGCACTTAGCCGCTAACTGCTCCAAAGTAGGATAGGGCCTACGTTTATTGGTAAGCATCTGGTCTATAATGCGGTGTCTGATAACGGCTGATTTGTTTTTGGGCATGCGATTTGTATTTGCCCTCCCAAATTAATTTAAAAAATATTCAAACTGGCCATTTGTATCATATTTTATCTAATTTATATATAATTAATGCATTTAATATTATTTTTATAATGAAATATAAAAGTTTTAATAAATATTTTAATAAATAAAATAATATTATTTATTAA
>Ga0114978_10003235_pt1 | contig 13381 bp, 25 predicted proteins | sample S_140212_EF_Meta_FD_87027 | JGI IMG/M metagenome (GOLD analysis project Ga0114978, IMG submission 87027) | Freshwater microbial communities from Lake Simoncouche, Canada to study carbon cycling - S_140212_EF_MetaG | ecosystem: Environmental > Aquatic > Freshwater > Lake | place: Lake...
CGGTCCTCGAATGTAAGAACCCACGCAGAGATGCAAAAAGGGTTGGAACCAAGGGACACGAAGCGAGTTTGTAGACTCGGCCTCCGCAAGTGATAAGGGGTTACCAACTCCGGTAGGTACCCAAGTAGAGAACTATTCCTAGTGACGGCTAGGCTCTACTTGGACTACACGAAAGCAGACCCGCAAGGGCGAGGCACGCCGGATCAAGTTGGAGTGTAATGTGGTTGGTAGACAAGTCCGTGGACGGCACGGTAGGGCAGGTTCAAAACTGTTTCTTCTATCAAACATCCCCACCTCGTTTGGTTGACAGGAAGATCAATCTCTGTTATAATCTAGACTTAGCAACAAAGGAACCTACTATGCAGACAGCAACAACACTTCAATTTCGTAACGCAGTTCGCAAAGCCTGTGCCAATCTTGGCTATCAAAGCCATGGCGGCTGGACCGATGCTCCCGTGCTGCATTTGACGGCAACTAGAAAACGCTATGTGGGCATTGATGTGTCGGGACCCAAGCCTTTGTATTTTGATGGCCGAGTTGCCAAGGCCGTGGCCAAACAGACCGAAACCATTTTAGCACAGGCTGGACTGACTGCACACACTCGCACTGGCACCCGTAGGCACTATGCTGTGCGTGGAACCTGTGTTATAGTCTAAGGAGCTGTGATGGGATTTGTGGTCTACGATGAGAAGTCAGGGCATATGCAGAAGTACTACAAATTGGCTTCAACAGCCAAACGTATCTGCACCCAGCACAACACTGAACGCACTTATGATTGGGGTAGGGCAGGCGCCCAGATGGGGGTGCCTAACTATAGGTATAGTCCTGAACGCATATGGGCCTACTGTTCATACAGAGACTATGAGGGAGTGTTGATGGGGCTTAGAGGCGATGCACTGAAGATGTGGCAGTTCTGCAACACACAAATTGGTTGACAGATTGGTGAAAGTGCGTTATAATTAACACACAGCAACAAGGAGCGAACATGACCTTTGACTCACTGAAATCGGGCACGACTCAGCCCACCCAGGATCTCGATCACTTGATCACCCTACTGGCCTTCCAGGTACGCAGCACACGATCAGAGTATGGTTTGACCCAGGAGCAGAGTCAAGAGATCTACAATCGATTCTCTAGAGTCCTAGCGGCCTATCCCGAGATCACAGCACGAGTCATAGAGGCCTGCAACACGGACCGTCGCTTCTGGCAACAGCCCGCAGACACACAGATCAAACACCTAGACAGTGCAGGGTTATTGGTTGAAACTTTGGGCGTTTGAGCTTATACTAGACACATACACAAACAAACTAGGAGCGAAAGATGACTACACAGACAGCAGCGATTTTGGGATTCTTGGGTTTCTTGCTTACAGCCTTTGGCGTAGGCGGCATTGAGAACAGCATCACAGACAGTGAACTGTTGGGCAGTATGTTGGTCAGCATCACTGGCTTGGCCTTGATGTATTGTGCAGTGGCAGCACTGAAGGTCAGCGACTACTACGATCGCGGTTGACATCTAGCCCAAACGGCAGTATAATTGACACATACACACACTAAGGAGCAGGCAATGACTACAGCAACTATCGATCACACCCAAGTACAACAAGCCCACGCAAAAGCCTTGGCAGCAGCACAGACGGCAGCACAGGAATTCTCCAACAAGCATTTCAATGGCTCAGACGGGGGCGCCTGTGGCTTTGCTTGGGTTAACATCTACAAGGTACGCAGCAACAGCAAGCTCGGGAAGGCACTGCAAGAGGTGGGATTCCGCAAGGACTATTCCGGCGCTCTGCAACTGTGGAACAAATGGTGGCCAGGCCAGAGTGTTGACGCAGCTGATCACGGGGCCACAGCCTACGCAGCGGTCATAAAGCAGGAGTTGGGCATCGAAGATGTATATGCGGGAAGTAGGTTAGATTAACCCGGGACCCGCAAGGGTCTTTGGTTGACAGTTTGGTAGAATCGCAGTATAATAAACACATACACACAGAAAGGTCTCGAAATGAAAGCATTTATCGTTGGCACAGTATTTGGACTCATCCTAGCAACTGTTGGCTTCTCAGGTCTGGCTCGTATGGTAGACAATGGCGTCAGCAAGGTGCAAGACATCAGCAAAGAAGCTGCCAAGTAATGGAAGCTGTTGTAGAGACCACAGGCGGGGCATTTCCTGCACACACATACCTACTAGACGGTAACAACCTAGTGGCATATGTAAAGGTCAACGAAACCCAGCCGTTCTACTTCCGGAATCCCATCAAAGGATTCGACCGGAGAGGCAGGAAGTTTGAGCCAGGTAACATCACATTATTCACTGTTAAGAAAGACACAAATGCACACACTGTTATTGGTAGTAAAGGCCAAACGTACACAGTCACCGCAGAGTCATGTAGCTGTCCAGGCTACACCTATAGAGGTACCTGCAAACACATGGCAGAACATGTGTGATTACTTGAAGGCTTTGGGATGATCCAGCTTGAAGGACTGTCAAAGAAGGACGTGCAGATCTGTAAGCTGTTATGGAACTGTGATACAATGGAAGCAGTGGACGCTATGGTTAATGCCATGCCCCCTGCGTACAAGCAGCGAGCTGTGATCATGCGTGAGCTTATGATAGCAGCAGAACTAGACAACGTAGAGGTGGTACATGAAGATATTACAGCGTTATTGCACAGTATTGGTAGCCGTTAGTATTCTAGTACTCGCTACGGGCTGCGCCACACACGATCGCAGAGATACCCGCTACGATCCGGATCTGAGGCGAGGTCAAAGCCTGTTCGATCAGATGCCCAATTGGCAGCAGCAGTGTGGTGTCAACATCCGGTGTTGACCTGAGGCGGTCGGTGGGGATGGTGGTCATGGTGGGGTGGTCGGTATATGTGCTGTATGTTAGTATGCGCTAACTAGCAGCTATGGGGTCTAAAATCACCACCCTGAAATGAAAAGTACTCCACCCAAATTTTTTACGCAGCTGGTTTTTTTCAACTTCAAACTCTTTTTCTACTATGAATCATTCACTCACTCACAGAGACATTGCTGGCAGTCATCTCTCACCCGGAGATCATTGCCTAGTCACTGAACACAATAGAATCATCCTAGCCCGTGTGATCAAACTCTATGATGGCAGCAATCAACTACAGTTACAGCCATTATCTAGTGATGCAGGCGGTCGTAGAGGCACCCCCAGTCTAAAAAAGATCCGAAGAGAGTGCTACAACGTGTATCGCATCACAGATCAGGAAATTACCATGAGCATACTTAGGGGAGCCATATGATCCCTGTTCGGGCTGGTTAAAAAAACTGCGCTGTATTTTTTTAGGCTGCTAGACCCATTTGGGCTATAAATAATTACATGCTGTATATACTGCAACTAGATTCGGAGAACTCCATGGAGTTTTGGATACTGGCCTGTGCAGAAATATATCAGCGCAGCCTGGGAGGTCATATCTATGCTGTTGATATATCTGGAATCACTGTCTGACTCACAGCAACTACAGCTGGTCACATGGCATAAACATGTTAACTATTGGCCCAGATCATATCCCAATGGTGATCGATCATATCCTGACATAGTCACAGATTGGTGGTTGTTGTTTAGCCACTCAGGACTAGCTGACCTATGGCTCATGCGCTATCCTGAACATACCCGTATATGTCGCACACTGTTCGACTAAAATCTGCGCACAACACTTCGTGCTAAAAAATTTTTGCGCAGCTTCGCCGAGAATAATCTCCGCCACAAACGCTCTTGATCTATGATCACCGTGATTAAATATCGCTATGAACAATGATGTACTCTATGAAGGGCTCACAGCAGAGCAGTACGTAGATCCCGAGATTCGCACAAGAATCGCTAGTGACTATGAACTGCGCTGGAGACCCAAAACAACCCCTGCATCGAACCCAGAACTGTTTGATCCATTAAATCCACCCGAGGGATGGCGCTATGATCCCTATTACGAATGTTGGTTAAACTATGATTAATACCTTGCTGATTATGGCTGTGATGGTGTTTGTACCTTGGCTGGTGCTACGCACACTACGCATGGAACCTTGGATTCCTTTACCCATGTTTCAGATCTTCTGCGGTATACTACTAGGACCAAGTGCTCTAGGTGCGTTCTATCCTGAAGTATTTGCTGCTGTGTTTACCCCAGGAGTAAGAGCCAGTCTAGATACCATTCAGACTCTGGCCATTGTGATCTTTGCTTTTATAGCTGGACTAGAACTCAAACCCAGAGAAGTGCTGGATCAAGAAGGGCCCAGCTTATGGACCAAGGCCTTTCAGGTCATTCTAGTGCCTATCTTCTTGGCTTCTGCGGCATTTTGGTTGTTCTTTGATCATCCACAATGGCACAATCCCGACGGCAGTATTTGGAAGTACATCTGGGCCATGGGGGTAGCCACTTGTATCACAGCCATGCCAATGTTGGTCATAGCTTCAAAAAGTCTAGGCATACACGGCACTGATCTTTATCGTAGACTGTTAGCTTTAGTAACATTTGACGATCTTATACTGTGGATCACAGTGAGTCTAATTGTGGCTTTTGGTGAAACCATGCTACTTAGCAGTGTATTTTTAGTTTCAGCATTTGCGCTGTATCACCTATGGCCTAAGTTAATGGACCGCTTGGGTCCTACTAGTTGGCCCACGTTGACAGTGGTATTAGTGTTAACTATGGCAGCATTCAGTCACTGGGCTGGACTACACTATGTACTAGGTGCATTCTTTGCAGGTATGATTATACCTAGAAAAACCACTGAGTGGTTGGGGGGAATGGACCAACATCAGATGTATTGGCTGATGCCTGTGTTCTTTATCTGGACTGGGCTTAAGGTACAGTGGACGGCCGGTCTGACTGTGATTTTAGGTGCTGCAATAGGTATGTATGTTATAGCTGTGTTCACTAAATTTGTAGGTGTATGGTTGGCCTACCGCAACGAAGGACTAAGATCAGTTATGTTTAAAACTGCGGTGCTGCAAAACAAAGGACTAATGGAAATATTCCTAGCTACATTATTGCTTAAAGCCACAATTATATCCGGAAATATGTTTGCCGCTGTGGTTATAATGAGTCTAATTTCTACAGTTAGCTCAGTGCCGTTGGCAAGACTATTTCAACAGAAACCTGACTGTTTGCGGTAAATACCTATATGCAACAATACATCATGCCCATGGCCCGCAATCTCCGCACAAGAGAAACAGTGAAATCGCAGGATCTTTCAGATGTACGGTACATCCCTAGTCAGCGAAGAGAATGTCAGTTATTAGCTGAAAGACTAGCTAATCAAATGACTCAACGTGGTCCGGATACCTGGTGTGCTGTAATACAGCCCTATTCAGCTTGATTATCTGTAGAGATAGTTAACTGTATCAGGATTTTCTCTAAATACTTCCGCACCGTTTTTGAGGTGGAATTTTCGAGCCATTTCGGTCTTTGGGCTCAGGGTCACATAAGTATTAACTTCAGGATGTTCTTGCCGGATCTGCTGTTGTGCTTCTTCAATGAGTCTACGTCCCGCACCCGCAGCATAACTCCAGATGGTATAGAACACCGCAGTATTGGTATGTACAGCCAATTCAGCCAGCTGATCCACATTATTAGGAATGCCATCCAAAAACTTCACGCAGGTCACTGCCAGGGGTTCATTGGTAGCATCGTCTCGCAGGACAAATATCTTTGAGTTTGAGTTCACACGGAATTCGGGCGTGAGTTCGGGTCTCACAGGATCGTCTTTGATCAGAGTGAGTAAGTTGTCTTTAAGGTCGTTGATGATATGTAGCATGATTGGTTAAGTTATATGCGTATTTATTGTCAAGATCAAAAAACATGATTTTTCGGCACAATCACGTATTGACTTAGTAAATATTATACTGTATAATTAATGTTATATCAACCACAAGGAGTCCAAATGTTCGGAACAAATTATATCGATAACGGTGCTATCAGCTATCGCTCCGCAGAAGAAATTAACTCAGCCATGGGTCGTGTGTATGCGCACATGAGTCTGGCTGTGATAGTATCAATGTTGGTCAGTTACTTTGTAGGCACAACCCCAGAACTGCTCGAATTCTTTTTTACCGGTGTGCTGAAATGGATAGTGATCTTTGCACCCCTAGCAGCCATCTTTGGTGTCATGTATGTCTTGGGCACTAACCCTAGCAAGCAGGTTGCACAGTTATGCCTGCATGGATTTGCAGCCCTAATGGGCCTGAGCTTTAGCATGATTTTTGCTGTGTTCACCATGGGATCAATTGTGTCAGCGTTCATGGGTGCAGCCATACTGTTTGCTGTAATGAGCTTTTATGGTTACTTTACCAAACAGAGTCTAGACAGCATGGGCAAGTTCATGATAGTGGGTTTGATTGCCATTATCATTGCCAGTATAGTTAACATCTTTATTGGTTCAACTGTGATGCAGATGGTGATCTCAGCACTGGCTATCATTATCTTCTTGGGCCTAACTGCCTATGACACACAGCAGATTCGTGAAATGGTTTCAGTGGATACCAACCCTGCAGCAGAAGTATCAGGTGCATTAACCCTGTACATGGACTTTATCAACTTGTTCTTGAATCTACTACAGTTGTTTGGTGGTAGAAAAGACTAACATGAGTCGTCAAGATTACTTTGTATCAAAATGGAATAGAGATGTATATACCGCAGGCAAGAATGCTGTATTTGAAGTTATCGATCAGCACTTGTCTGCACCCCCTAAACGGATTTTAGATATCGGCTGCGGATTCGCACAAGTCAGCGAGCTTTTCCAAAAAAAATATGGTACTGAACTATACCTCTTAGACGGCGACAGTGATAGTAACTCTGCGACTGCTATTAGAAAAAATAAGTACGGTCCTGTAGATAATTTTCAATTCTATCTACCTGAGGCCACGTTGAAATCGCATTGGAACGATAGAGATATGAGTTACACATTTGTTGATGCACGTAACCCATTAATAGATCCTACAGTGAAATTTGATCTAGTTTATAGTCTGCTTAGTTGTGGATTCCATTATCCGATGCTGACTTATAGAGATTTCATACGCAAGCATACTAATCAAGATTCTATAATCATCATGGATTTCCGTAGAAAAATCATAGCTCGAGAGCAAGAGTCTGCTGGATTTGACATAGTTCATCGTCTAGAAGGCAGCGATGATTCTAAGAAAAACAAACTACAAATTAAATTTCGAGATTAATCCAATACGTTGGTCTGCTGTTCCAAAGAGAGCTCGGCATCTTCCAGCTCTCTTATTTTTTCGGTGATTTGATCTATCAAGCCTAGATTGCGCAGGATCTTAAACACCACATTCTCCACTGACCACTCTCCAGCACGATCCAAGCCAGCTCTGCGCATGACTGTGATCTTGTCTTTGACTATGCGGAGTTTTTCTAGATCCTTGCTGAGCAGGGCCTGTTCTATCTGGGTCAACATACTGTCTTTTTTGGCTTCCACTGCTTGATCATCTAGTTCAGGTTCTGTCTTTTGTGGCTTGATGATCCACGAGCTGTTTATGATGCTGTAGACACCTGTGCTGTGATGTGTTTCTGCTTCGCCCTGTACATAACACTCCACAGGCAGACCTTTTATAGTAATGTCGTGATATTCTGCCCACAGTGCCTTTTTGGCGGTAAACAACTCACGTTGTTCATCAGAGACTTCACCTTCAATGATCACATGCAGATCGAGATCGCTGTATTTGCTCCAGGTGTAGTTGGCGTTAGATCCTGTTATGGTATAGTCTTTGATATCTAGATCTATGCCTACAAAATCCACAAATGCTCTGGCAATTTCTAACAGCTTTAGACGTACTTCACCGTCTAGCCTACCCTCTTGCCACAGTTTGGGATTTAGGTCTGCATTTACCGTGACAAAATCGTTGTGTGAAAATTCTCTTAGGCGCACATCAAACTCCGTAGCGATTACGTTTGGGTTTGGCCACAGGGCTGTGTGTTTCTGTAGATTTTGGTTCTCTGCTGGTGTTATCAGTGATCCTGCTAGGAGTCACGCCCATCATCTTAGATGCTAATCTAATGGTTTCTTCATCTTCTGGCACAAACATTACTTGGGTAAGATTCTCAGCCCAGGCTGATTCTTGATCAAAATCAACCCCATATTCTTTATGTGAACGAGCAGCTGCCACTGCCATGCCATATCGATACTGCATGTAAGGGTCAGTGTTTCTTAGTTGTTTCTGTACAAACACTCCGGGAAGAGGACCGCTGCTACGGTCAGAAATTCTCTCAGCTGTGCCCTTGGTTTTGGCTTCTTGAATAAATTCTTTTGCTCGCATCCATTATTTAGCCCACATTAAATGATAAGCCACTAATGTTTGCTGATCGTAGAATTCTGCCATGAGCTTGAAATCGTCGTTGAGTTTATCTACCACTAACTGACATTTTTCCTTGGGCTGTTTATTGATCCAATTTATTAGATCAACTCCCACAGTTTTGTGTACTTTGGGCCAGTCTACTTCGATGATATCTTTGCCGTTGCGTGTGTGCCAATGATATAGTTCAAATCTACTACTCTTCATCTGTGTTCATGCTGTTTAAAATTTCACGCAGTTTGGTGCTTTCTACCTGAGCTCTGACTTTGGCCACAGGTATGCCCTCAGAAGGCTCTTCTCTGGCAGTGATCTCAGTTTTGCGTTTGATCTGTTCAATAATGCTGGATCCACCGCGACCCGCACCGTTATGACTTTCTTGTTCTTCTTCTGGAAGATCACTGATACGCAGACTTTCTAGATTGAACTCTAGATCAATCTTCATGCCCACACCGCTGGATGAACGAGTCTTCATTAGTTGGATTTGATAGCGTCCACGCTCACGCATTGCTCGACTTGTGAAAATACCAAACACGTTATCTGCAGTTTGAATCTTACTTAAACCGCCTGAAATATGACTGTGATCAAACTCAACTTCTTCAACAGCACCACGATTCAACTGCGCCGCAGTTACAAACACACAGTTCTTTTCCACGGCTAGATTACGCAGTTCTTCTGACACATACTTGTCTTTGATAAACAGGTCTGCAGGTGAAATCTTCTTGCTCACAGGCATTAACAGATCTAAGTAGTCAACTAATAGCACATCAACTTTCTTGCCTACTTTGATTTCGTATTCTTTTAGATATGCACGAATATCGTTGGCAGTCTTGCCGCTGGGCATGTATTTGATCTGCAACATACCCGATTTCTTACCAATCATTTTAACTTTCATTTCAACATCGTCTAGATCTTTAAAAATATCTTTAGTCGACGTTCCTGTTATCATTGCATCGATACGCATACTGACCAGTGCTTCTGAAAGTTCTAGTGTTAGATATACCACATTCAATCCTGCCAGGGCCCAGTTCACCCCTAGGTTAGCCAAGAACAAACTCTTACCTGCACCCGAACCGCCTGCAAAGATGTTAAGCTCTCCGCGATTCATACCACCAAACAGTTTTCGATCCATGCAAGGCCAGCCTGTGCTTACTTGACCGTTCTTGTCTTTGATGCCCATTAATCTTCCACGTGGATCAGCAAAATAGTCTGTGCCCATGTCTCGAGCAAGTCCGATCTGCACAGCTTCTTTGATCAGGACCTCCACTGCACCGTAGTCATGTTTTTCTAATAGATCAGCACTTTCAATAATGGCACGTTCTAGTGCCTTGTGTTGGGTGAACTTTTCAAATTCGTCCATGAACCAATCCATATGTCCATCTTTGAGATCATCGGGTCGTTTGAGTTCAGTTCTACAAGTGGCATTAACCATTTCATAGTCTGGCAATACATTATAGCCTTTGGCATATTCATGAATGAATTCTGCCGCATCTTGTAGTTTGCGATCAAATAGACTATGATCAAATATACCTTGACAGCGAACAAACACTTCTGCATCTGCAAGCATGAGTTCAAGATATAATTTTTGTACTTCGTAGTCGTAGGTTTTTATCATATATTATATTATACACTCTAGTTGAACACAGGTAAACCATGTAGTTGGGTCCAGTTTGCAGCATCAGCAGCATCGTTGACCATGGGCTTGCCTTTGATGTTCAGACTGGTGTTTAACAGCATAGGACAACCAGTCTTTGCATACCAAAGCTCTAACAACTCACGGAACTGAGGGTTATCAGTCTTATTAACAGTCTGTACACGGCTGGTATTATCCAAGTGTACAATGGCCGGAAAAGACTCAGATTCCAAACAAGGTGCGATAAATTGCATGTAAGTCGTTGATTCTGTTGGCATTTTAAAGTACTGATTTGCAAATTCTTCTAATATTGCAGGAGCGAAGGGTCTGAACTGCTCACGGTGCTTTATCTGGTTAATTGCGACCTTGATTTCCGAACCACGTGGATCTGCTATCAAACTGCGGTTTCCTAGTGCTCTAGGCCCAAACTCTGCACGACCTCGGGCAAGTCCACACATTTTGTGTTCCATCAAATGAGCTACGATGTCTTCGTTGTTGGTCTTATAACCCATGTCATGCCCTAGAAACGGTCCAGCCCATTCGATATGTTTTTTCTTGTGTGCTAACACAGCGCCTATGCTGCTACCACTGTCTCCAGGTGCGGGCATGATCCAAATCCGATCAAAGTATTTGTAGGCTATGGGGTTGGCCGAACAGTTTAGGGCGCAGCCGCCCATTAACACTAAATTTCTACTTGAGCTGGTTCTAACAGCCTGCTGTAACACTCGCTCAAATACCATTTCGTATACGGCTTGTGTGGCCGCGGCTATGTCATAGAAATCTTGTTGTGATGTTAATTCGGGGCGCCACCATGCGCAGCCACGATGTAAATTTTGTTTGATTCTGTAAGCGTGTTCATAATCGTCATTGGGTAGCCCGATAAATTCATCCAGCAAATCTCTGAGAAATCTTTTTGGATTTCCTAATGCTGCCATACCCATTAAGATATATTCTTCTTCGTTGGGTTTTAGTCCGCAGCGTTGTGTCATTGCACTATAAAACAATCCCAGACTGTTTGGATATTCTAGGCTGTATCTTTTGTGTAAGTTAGTACCAACAGCATCCCATTGTGTTAGGCATTCGAATTCACCTATAGCATCGATCACTAACACACAAGCCTCGTCGAACCCGCTGGTGTAATAACCTGCGGCTGCGTGTGTTTGATGATGCCCAAAAGTTTTAACAGGTACTCGGATATTAAACTTTCTAAGATAATCTTTTACGTTGTTATCCTGCCAGCCTTGACCTGCCGTTAGTTGGCGGAGAGTTTTCCTCCATGGCGTTTCATACCAACACACAAGATCGGGCTCGCCAAATGTTCGTGCATGATCTACTAATTTTTGATCTAGATCGGCGTCATTTTTTACTCCGCTGAATCTTTCGCTTTCGCTGGCAAATATCAGTTTATCATCTTCGAACACTGCTAACGCAGCATTATGACTTGCAGCAGAGATTCCCCAGGTAATCATTTGTAAATGAAAGGATCACGTTTCCGCAATTCCTCTAGTCTGCGTTTAAATCTCCTGTGTTCCAAATATTTGTTTAAGGGATATAATATAAAGTCTACGATTCTTTTAAACATTTTCTAACCTCTCTAATTTGTGTTCTTGTTGCTTCTTGGCCATGTTGATTTTGATCTGTCCTTGTTGTGCTGTTTTTATTGCGTCAACTATCACAAACAATCTGCCATATCTTTGAACAGCATCTGCCACGTCTTTGACATCTGAATCCCAATTAGGCATGGCCACTGCCCATCCAAGTTCTGCTGCACGATCAAACAACACCAAACCTGCTCGATCTTGATCGGGAATCACAATAACTTCTGCACCTAGACTATTAATTATCCTTGATTGTTGTTCAGCAATTTCATTGGTAAGAAGTGCAACACCATCGACAGCTAGGGCGTCAAACGGTCCTTCACATACAAATATATACTTCTGATTTTCTTTTTGTTGATCAAAGTTGAATACGAAATGCGGATGTTGATCTGATAAGTATTTGGGTTTTCCTGCAGTGACTTTTCTAGCAGTATTGCCTACAACACGGCCTTCCCACCTAAAAGGAATAATAACACGATTTTCGTAACCGGCTGTTGGCGACCAATAAAAATCATCAGTTAGTGGATCCATTCCTCTACTGTACACATAGTCAATTACAGGACCAATTTCTTCTGATATGTCAGGCAAGTAAGCAGAATTAACCCATTCAGCGATAGACATTGCACCTTCTGGTAGTTCTTTGTTTGCGAACTCTAGTTTGATTTCTTGATGTTCTGGGCGATAATCATCGCCTTCAGTTCTCATTGCTTCGAATACAAGTTCTTTGATAGTGTCTTCACTGCTGCCTAACCACCTACACAGCGTTTTCATTTTCTCGCCTATGCTGCTGCCAGGTTGCCAACCAGTGGTAAATTTGCAATTAAAACAGTTATAGACTATGCCATTGCCATCGAATCTTATGCCAGCACGTTTGCGAGTGTCTGGACTGTGTCCTCTATGTTGACAACAGGGTGCGTTGAATGATGTCCAACCAGAAGGGCTTGATTTAGCACGAGGCGGGAGCAGTGTTCGAAATTTATCAACAACTAGAGTCATACTACAAGCATACTATCTGTACAGTATCTTGTCAACGGTTCCTGTGTTGTTTGTTGCCGGAATGTATTTGACTCTAAACCAATTATACTTGCCAGTGACATTCTTGTATTTTTCATTGGCTAGATCTACCGTGGCAACTGTGCTGAATTTGGTATCTCTTGGTGTGGCACCTTGTGCGTCAAGGCTGGCCTGTATCTCTACTGTGCCTGTGTAATTGGTTGTGTAAAATTGGAATGTATGTATGGGATATGCGGGTGAAGTGTTAGGCGCAGCATCTATGATTTCACTGACATAAAACGGAAAAGGTTCTGTAGCACCTTGAGTGAACGGATTAGTATAGTTAAAGGTATCCACTATCACACTGTTGGCCACTCCTCCATAAACATCACCTGTGATTTCCAAGGTGCCCACAGTGTCATATTGACTGTCCATGTACAAGGGCATTTTAGAAGTCACTGTGTAGTCTGTGCTATCTACTGTGGATCTAACTTCTTTGACTATGCTATAGTTATAGAATCCTATATCGAGATCCAGTAGTTCCTCAGCAGTAACAATCACTGTGACCTTGCCAGTGGCAAGATCCATAGCAGTGAAGTCTTTCTGTAACACTAAATCTTTGGTGTCTTGGCTGACGAGATTAAATACCAAAGTGCTGCCAACAATGTTGCTGGCTTTTTGATCACTATTACGAACTTGGATGTCAATACGATTATCAACACCACGAAATATTTTTAGATTTCTATTATACACTCTACGATACCTCTCAGTTGACCAAGTGTCCGTCGGGGTGGTAAATACATCGAGTTTGTTGACATACAAATAAACAGGA
>Ga0114978_10003236_pt1 | contig 13377 bp, 12 predicted proteins | sample S_140212_EF_Meta_FD_87027 | JGI IMG/M metagenome (GOLD analysis project Ga0114978, IMG submission 87027) | Freshwater microbial communities from Lake Simoncouche, Canada to study carbon cycling - S_140212_EF_MetaG | ecosystem: Environmental > Aquatic > Freshwater > Lake | place: Lake...
AGACATAGTGGAGTTATTATTGGAAAAAATACTTCTGATGATGAAGGACCATCAACTATGCATGGTGGAGCATCTCCAAATATGCTTACACTTTGTATGAAAAAAGTTGACAACTCAACCAAAGCAGATGTTTGGTTTGCTTTTACTTGTAAAGAATTATCGTAAATAGTAATAATTACTTCTATAAATTATATTAAGAACTCATAAAAATTATGTCTGATAATATCTACTTAGGTAATCCCAATCTAAAAAGGGCAAATACCCAAATTGAATTTACAGAAGAGCAAATCTATGAGTTCTTAAAGTGCAAAGAAGATCCAGTATATTTTGCACGAAATTATATTAAGATTGTTACTCTCGACCACGGACTACAACCTTTTAAGATGTATCCGTTCCAAGAGAAGTTAATTAAAAATTTCCACGAAAATAGATTTAATATCTGCAAGATGCCTCGGCAGACAGGTAAATCTACAACTTGCGTCTCATATCTCTTACATTATGCAGTTTTTAATGATAATGTAAATATTGCTATTCTTGCGAACAAGGCATCTACGGCAAGAGACCTTCTAGGAAGATTGCAGCTTGCTTATGAGAACCTACCAAAGTGGATGCAGCAGGGTATTTTATCGTGGAACAAAGGTTCATTAGAACTAGAAAATAAATCAAAAATTTCTGCAAACTCCACATCATCATCTGCCGTTCGTGGTGGTTCATACAACATCATCTTCTTGGACGAATTTGCATTCATTCCAAATCACATTGCCGATGACTTCTTTGCATCGGTCTATCCCACTATTTCTTCGGGTCAGAGAACTAAAGTAATCATTGTCTCTACTCCACGTGGTATGAATCACTTCTACCGTATGTGGCACGATTCTGAGAGGGGTAAGAACGCATATGTGCCTACAGATGTCCATTGGTCGGAAGTACCTGGTAGAGATGCTGCGTGGAAAGAGCAAACGATTGGCAATACTAGCGAGCAACAATTTAAAGTTGAGTTTGAATGTGAATTTTTAGGATCTGTTGATACTCTTATTAATCCATCAAAACTACGAAATCTTGTTTATGATGATCCAATAAAACGAAATAAGGGTTTGGATATTTATGAGGATCCTATAAAAGATCACAATTATATGATTACGGTCGATGTTGCCAGAGGAGTTGGAAGTGATTATTCGGCATTTGCAGTTTTTGATATTACAGCATTTCCATATAAAGTAGTGGCAAAATATAAAAATAACGAAATTAAACCGATGCTTTTTCCAAGCATTATTGAGCCTATAGCAAAAGCATATAATTATTCTTGGTTACTTATTGAAATTAATGATATTGGCGATCAGATAGCAAATATATTACATTTTGATTTGGAATATGATAATATTTTAATGTGTTCTCAAAGAGGGCGTAATGGACAAATAGTTGGAACGGGATTTAGTGGTAAAAAATCATACCTTGGTTTAAGAATGACTGCCTCGGTTAAAAAATTGGGATGTTCCAATCTAAGAACTTTAATAGAAGATGACAAACTACTAACAAATGATTATGATATCATTAGTGAAATGACAACCTTTATACAAAGAAACAATTCATTCCAAGCAGAAGAGGGTTGTAATGATGATTTGATGATGTGTCTGGTTATTTTTGCGTGGTTGGTTGCACAACCATATTTCAAAGAAATGACAAATGATGATATTCGCAAAAGAATTTATGAGGAACAAGAAGATCAGATAGAAGCGGATATGGCACCATTTGGATTTATTTCGGATGGTGTTGATGATGTTGATGGCATATTTTTTGATGAAAAAGGTGGAGATAGGTGGATGTTTGCATCGGCATCTAAAGACAATCAACCGTTAGAAGTTTGGAATATGGACGAATACGGTGATCGGTCTTATATGTGGGATTATCAATAGTTGTCAAGGCATAGGAATTTATAAATATTTCTAGAATACATTGGCCTTGTAGGGGAGAATAAAGATGCCACTCAATTTAGCATCTCCTGGAATTATTGTAAGAGAAGTAGATTTAACAAATGGAAGAGTTGATCCAACTTCCAATGCTACCGCAGCTATTGTAGCTCCATTTGCAAAAGGACCTGTCGAAAGTGTAGTTATTGCCACTAATGAGCAGGAACTTTTAGCAAATTTTGGAGAACCATACTCTGTAGGAAACCATTATGAAAGTTGGTTTGTTGCATCATCATACTTAGCATATGGTGGAAATCTTCAAGTTTTGAGAGCTGATGGGACTAGTTTAAAAAATGCTAAAGTTGGATCAGGTTCTGCAATTAAAATTAAAAGTTATGAAGACTATGTAAATAAAGGATATGACGAAAATCCTATTACAAATATTACCTTTGCGGCAAGAAATCCTGGTTCTTGGGCAAATGGATTAAAAATTGCAGTTATTGACAGTAAAGCAGATCAAATTCTCACCGTAAATTCAACTTCCGGATTAACTGTTGGTCTTGGAGTTACTCAACCAGTTCCGGCAAATACAGTTTTAGCAGGAAGTGGAACAACATCATTGTTAGATGGATATTTTAAGGGTATCATTACTAATGTAGATACTGCCAATTTAAAAATAGATGTAAAACTTTTATCCCATGTAAGTGCTGCTGGAACAGCAACTAATGTTGATTATACTCCAAATGGTGTATATAAATTTGCATCTAGTACTAATATTACATTTGTTGGATCTGGTGCAGGATCTACTTCTTTCACAGCAACTAGAGGATCACTTGGTTCTACTGCTGGAACTATTAATGCTGGAGTTGCAATTACTGCATACAATTTAATTCTTTCCACAACACTGGATAATGCTGGCGGTCAATCTTTAACCAATAGTGCAACATCTCTTGGCATTTCAACTTCTGGCATTTCCACAGGAACTGGAAGTTTCCTTCTGATTGACAATGAATTAATCGGTATTTCTACAGCATCAATTTCTACTGGAACAATTTCCGGTGTTACTAGAGGTCAAGTTGGAACTAGTGCAACGGATCATACTGATGGTGTGGCAGTTGCATATTTGAAACAATATTCTGGTATTGCAACTTTAAGTTCTTCACTGAATGCTACCGAGACCGTATTGGGTCTCACAACAACACGTGCCGGATTATCAACAATTTTCACAGCAGATTCTTATGCTCAATTTAGTGGATCAACAGAATTTGTTAAAGTTAATTCATTTTTAAATGGTGATGTTGCAGCAAGAACAGTAGCATCTGCTCCAGATTGGTTTGATCAACAAACAATTACTTTAACCAATAGTACCGTAAATTGGAATTCTCTGGCAAATAGACCATCAACTTCAACTTTTGCACGTGCTCGTGGAACAAGATTTGATGAAATCCACGTTGTGGTTATTGATGGTGATGGAGATATTACTGGAAATGAAGGAACTATTCTAGAGAAACACCTTTCACTCTCTAAAGCAAAAAATGCAGTTTATTCTGTAGGAAGCCCATCTTACTGGAACAAATATGTTTCGGAAGGATCCTCATTTATATTTGCTGGATCAGAACCAACAGGAGTTGTTACTTGTGGATTTAGTACCGGATTTACATTAGCAACTAATGGAAATTGGAATGCTGATACAGAAGAAAATCTAGTATATGATTGCATCGGTTCTCAAACTTATAATATGACTGGTGGATTAAATTATGATGGTGGAAGTGACCTTTCAAATTCAAATGCTTTAGATTCCTCATTAACAAATTTATCTTCAGGATATGATCTATTAACAAATACTGAACAGTATGATGTCGATTTCATCTTGATGGGATCCGCAGCATATACAAAAGAGACTGCACAAGCATTGGCAAGCAAAATTGTTGCAGTTGCCGAAGAAAGAAAAGATGCAATTGCATTTATTTCTCCATATAAATCTGGTCTTCTTCAAGCAAGTGGAACCGAATCTTATTTACCAATTGCCGCATCATCAATTACAGATAATGTAGTTGGTTATTATTCGGCAATTCCATCATCATCATTTGCAATTTTTGATAGTGGATATAAGTATATGTACGATAAGTTCTCCGGAACATTTAGATATATTCCGTTAAATGGTGATATCGCAGGACTATGTGCAAGAAATGATACTCAAGGAGCTCCTTGGACTTCTCCAGCAGGAACAACTAGAGGTGCAATTTTAAATGCAGTTAAACTTGCATACAATCCATCTAAATTGCAGAGAGATGTTCTTTATTCAAATAGAGTTAATCCAGTAATTTTCTCACCAGGTTCTGGAATTATTTTATTTGGTGATAGAACTGGTCTTGCAAAAGCATCATCCTTTGATAGAATTAATGTTCGTAGATTATTCATCTACATTGAGAATGCAATCAGTGCTGCCGCTAAGGATCAATTATTTGAATTTAACGATAATACAACAAGAAGTACTTTTGTAAATATTGTTGAACCTTTCTTACGTGACATTCAAGCAAAGAGAGGTATTATCGACTTCCGCGTTGTTTGTGATGAAACCAATAATACTGCCGCTGTTATTGATAATAATGAGTTTATTGCTGACATTTATATTAAACCATCTCGTTCAATTAACTTTATTGGACTAACTTTTGTTGCCACGAGAACGGGTGTTTCCTTTGAAGAAATTGTCGGAACTGTTTAATTTAAATCAATAAAAACACCCAGAGGTAAAAACAATGGCATTAAGAAAAATTAGCGATTTTAAAAGCGCACTAACCGGAGGTGGCGCAAGGTCCAATCTATTTTCAGTAGATCTTGAATTTCCTTCCGGCGTTACAATTTCCGACGCTTCGGGCACCAAAAGTTTAGGAGAATTTCTTGTAAAATCTGCAGCACTTCCAGCATCTCTTATTACCCCAGTTGAGGTTCCATTTAGAGGACGTGTTTTAAAATTAGCGGGTGAAAGAACATTTGATACTTGGACTATCACAGTTATTAACGATACTGATTTTAGTATTAGAACAGCATTTGAACAGTGGATGAATGGAATTAGTAAATTGAGTAATGGTTCTGGTGTCACCGACCCATTAATCTATCAGGTTGATGGTATGAAAGTTAATCAATTGAATAGAAGTGGTGAAGTACTTCGTGCATATAAATTTTATGGCGTTTTCCCAACCAATGTATCTCAGATTGATCTTTCAATGGATACGACTGATAGTGTCCAAGAATTTACCGTTGAACTTCAAGTTCTTTATTGGGAATTAACATCTGATAATGGTACGACAGCAATTGCATAATAAATAGTAAATAATAATTAAATTATATAATATGGCAAGACTTTTTGGTTTTTCTATTGAAGATCCGGACAATAAGTCCAAACTCGTCTCCCCCGTTCCTCAAAATAATGAGGACGGGGTTGATAATTTTGTTGCAAGTGGTTTTTATGGACAATATTTAGATATTGAAGGTATTTTCAGAACAGAAAATGATTTAATTAGAAGATATAGAGAAATGGCACTTCACCCAGAGTGTGATGGTGCTATTGAAGATGTTGTTAATGAAGCAATTGTTAGTGATTTATACGATTCTCCAGTTGAAATTGAACTATCAAATTTAGATGTTAGTGATAAATTAAAGACAAAAATAAGAGAAGAATTTAAATATATCAAAGAGATCATGGATTTTGATAAAAAATCTCATGAGATTTTTAGGAATTGGTACGTTGATGGACGTTTATATTACTTAAAAATTATTGATCCAAAGAATGCTGCTGATGGCATTAAGGAGATTCGTTATGTTGATCCGATGAAAATTCGCCATATACGTCAAGAAAAGAAACCGGATAAAAATTCAAAAGTGAGTATGAATCCGGAGATGATCAATCCAATGAATGGTAGGGTTGATTATCGTTCATATTCGCCAGAAATAGAAGAATATTTTATTTACACACCAACACCAAATTACCCAACTGGAATGTTATCCAGCTCTGGTGCTCAAAAAGGAGTTAAAATTGCAAAAGATTCTGTTACTTATTGTACTTCCGGATTAGTAGATCGAAATAAAGGAACTGTTTTATCATATCTCCATAAAGCAATTAAGGCACTCAATCAATTGAGAATGATTGAGGATTCTCTGGTCATTTATAGATTATCTCGTGCGCCAGAAAGAAGGATTTTTTATATTGATGTAGGTAATCTTCCTAAAGTAAAGGCAGAACAATATCTAAAAGAGGTTATGAATCGGTATCGTAACAAACTTGTTTATGATTCCAATACTGGTGAGATGCGTGATGATCGTAAGCATATGAGTATGCTTGAAGATTTTTGGTTACCTCGCCGTGAAGGTGGTAGAGGAACTGAAATTACGACTCTTCCAGGTGGCCAAAATTTAGGAGAACTTTCAGATATTGAATATTTCCAAAAGAAACTTTATAGGGCACTTGGAGTTCCAGAATCTAGAATTGCTTCTGATGGTGGTTTTAATCTTGGTAGATCATCCGAAATTCTTCGTGACGAATTAAAATTTACAAAATTTGTTGGGAGACTTAGAAAAAGATTTGCAAATATGTTCACGGACATGTTAAGAACCCAATTAATTCTTAAAAATATTGTTTCTGTAGAAGATTGGGAAAGAATATCGGATCATATTCAATATGATTTTATCTATGATAATCAATTTTCGGAGTTGAAAGAATCCGAATTGATGAATGAGAGACTTGCATTAGCAGCAACAATTGAACCATATATTGGAAAATATTATTCTGCTCAGTATGTCAGAACAAAAATTCTTCGTCAAACTGATGCAGATATTGTTGAGATTGATAAACAAATTAAGTCCGAAATTGAAAAGGGTATTATTCCAGATCCTTCGGCAATTGATCCAATTACCGGAGAACCATTACCTCCAGAAGGAGTTGGTTATGGTACAGCAGGTATGGGTCAAAATGGGATGAATGCTGGACAAATTCCCAAAGAGGACAATATTGATAAGCAAAGTGCAGTAACAAATGCCCAATCGCAAAAGGATGCCAAAAAGGCAGAAATATAAATAAAAGTATAAATATACTAAATTTTTATGGATAATATTATCGATTTGATTGCTACTGATGCATCAGCATCTGATATTTCAGACAATATTAAAAGTGCAATTTTTAATAAATGTGCAGAAAGAATTGATGCTATTAAACCTTTAGTAGCAAAATCATTTTTTGGTGATGAAGTAACCACAGAGGATCCAGAATAATGTCGCTTAAAATTGTTCAAACAATTAATAAACTGTCCCCATCAGTTTCTTCTGCAAGTACTACTTCAGGCATTTCACTTAAAACTGGATATATTCGTGTTTCTACTGGAACAACTGGAGCATATGTAGCAATTGGAACTGATCCAGTTGCTACTACAAATTCTTTCCATATTCCACCAAATTCAACTGAAATTATAAAGGAAACTCCCATTCGCCAAAGACTATCGGGAATTGCAACTGGATCTAGTACAGTTATAACTTTCCCCGATGGATCCGGCAATTATTTTAGTGTTGGCGATTATGTAACGATTGAGGGAGCATCTCCTACAGGAATCAATACCGTCCATATGCCCGTAACTGCAGTTACAAGCACAACAGCAACTGTAGCATATGCAAGTCAATCAGTTACTGGCGTTTCAGTTAATGGAAGCACTTCTTTAGTAAAAAGTTTGAAGGTTTCGGCTATTGGCGCAGGTGCTGGTTGTGATGTAAGTATTGCAGAAGTTCAAATCGTATCCCAGGCATAAGAAAATGAAACTCATCACAGAAGAAGTACAAAAAGTTAAATTTATCACCGAAGGAAAAGGTGCTCAAAAGAAAATGTTCATTGAGGGCATTTTTCTTCAAGGTGATATTTGTAATCGTAATGGAAGAATGTATCCAATGCAAACTCTTGCAAAAGAGGTAGCAAGGTATAATGAAGCATTTGTTTGTAGAGGACGTGCTCTCGGAGAACTTGGACATCCTGATGGTCCTACAGTTAATCTTGACCGAGTTTCTCATAAAATTGTTTCCCTTGAACAAAAAGGATGCAATTTTATTGGTAAGGCACAACTTCTAGAAACACCAATGGGTAAGATTGCAAAATCTCTGATTGGTGAAGGTGTTTGTCTTGGTGTTTCTTCTCGTGGTGTTGGGTCACTTCAAATGACTAATGAAGGTCATAAAGTAGTTGGTCCAGATTTTATGCTAGCAACTGCAGCAGATATTGTTGCAGATCCTTCTGCACCTGATGCATTTGTATCAGGAATTATGGAAGGTAAAGAATGGGTTTGGGATGGAGGTATTCTTCGTGAGCAACTTGCATCCAAAACTCAAAGGAGAATTAATACCTTAGTTGATCAAAAAAGATTAGATGAACATAAAGTTGAATTATTCCAAGATTTCTTAGCAAATCTTTAATTTATAAATAAATATAGATTAATAACACAATCGAAACAAATGTCCGTTGGTAGCAATTTACAAGAAATGGAAAACGTAGTAACCAAAGGCGCTGCTAAAGCTGAACCAATGCCAAAGTTGTCCACAGGAATTGCTCCTGGACAAACTGGATCTTGGGAAGACTTGGGTGGTCCTACTCCAGAGAATTACAGGGTTGATGATGATTCAGCAAAGCTGAAAGATCCTTCAGCAACTCTTGCAACAGTCAAGAATGTTGTAAATAAGGGTGCTAAAGCAGCAGATCCTATGAAGAAAATGGCATCTCCTGTTAAAGAGGGGACTGAAGAGGACGAAGAAGATCTGATTGTGGATGAAGAAGAACTAGAAAATGATGAAGAAGTAGTTGCCGAAGCTTCTAAAACTGAAGATGAGGATGAAGATGAAGATGAGGATGAAGATGAGGATGAAGATGAAGATAGTGAGGGAGACAAAAAAGGCAATAAGAAAAAGAAAGTAGAAGAAGAGTTTGACATTGAAGAAGATGTTAATGCTCTCCTTGCTGGTGAGGAGCTTTCTGAGGAATTCCAAGAGAAAGCACGTACAATCTTTGAAGCAGCAATCAAATCTAAAGTTGCTGAAATCAAAGAAGAATTGACAAGTGCTTATGAAGAAGCACTTGTTGAAGAAGTTCAATCAATTAAAGAAGAACTTACTGATCGTGTTGATGCATACCTTGAGTATGTTGCTGACGAGTGGATTTCTGAAAATGCACTCGCAGTTGAGCACGGTCTTAAGACTGAGATGACCGAATCATTCCTTAAAGGAATGAAGGGTCTTTTTGAAGATCATTATGTAACAATCCCTGAAGATAGATATGATGTAATCGAGAGTATGGTAGATAAACTTGATGAAATGGAAGAAAAACTCAACGAGCAAATTCAAAGGAATGTTGCTCTCAATAGAAGATTAGCAGAGTCAGTTGCTGATGTAATTTTTGCAGATGTCGCTGAGGGTCTTGCACTTTCTCAGAAGGACAAACTCGCTTCTCTTGCGGAAAATGTTGAGTTTGATGGTGAATCTAGCTATCGTGAGAAACTAGTAACTCTAAGGGAATCTTATTTCCCAACTAGATCCGCTGGTACTCAAAGAGATGACTCTGAGAACTTGTCTGAAAGTACAGATGTACAAAATTCTCAACCACAAGTTGGTGGAATTATGGAAGCATATCTTCAGACTCTTGGCAGAGTTGCCAAAAATTGATTTTTTAATTATAAATTTTCAAACTAACACTTTTTAAAGAGGTAAGACAAATGCAAGGGTTCAATACAGAACAATTGCAGGAGAAGTGGGCCCCAATCCTTGATTATCAAGGAATGGATGCAATCAGAGATTCGCATCGTAGAGCGGTAACTGCTATCCTGCTAGAAAATCAAGAAAGAACTATGCGCGAAGAGCGTGAGTTCCTTTCCGAAGCACCAAACTCAACCACAGGTTCCTCCGGTGGAACTGCTGGTTTCTCTGCTAACGCAGGTGCGCCAGTTGCAGGTTTCGATCCAGTTCTGATCTCATTGATCAGACGTTCAATGCCTAACTTGGTCGCATATGACCTCGCTGGCGTTCAACCAATGAACGGTCCTACTGGACTCATCTTCGCAATGCGTTCGAAGTATGGCACTCCAGGCAGCACATCTGAAGCATTCTTCAATGAGCCAGATACTTCATATTCTTCTCAAGGTGACAACTTCAATACAACTTCTAACGGTTATACCCAAAACGAAAATGCATCAACTGGTGGTGCTGTTGGTTTCGGTACTACAAATGCTACTCAACAAGGATCTAATCCTGGTCTTCTAAGTCCAGATGCAGATGCAACTCAACTTGCATATAGCACTGGTCGTGGTATGAACACCGAAACCGCAGAAGCACTTGGTGATTCTACCGGTAACGATTTCAACCAGATGGCATTCTCAATCGAGAAAGTCACTGTTACTGCAAAGACAAGAGCACTCAAGGCTGAGTACTCACTTGAGCTTGCACAAGACCTCAAGGCAATCCACGGTCTGAATGCTGAAGCGGAATTGGCAAACATTCTCTCAACAGAGATTCTTGCTGAAATTAACCGTGAAGTTATCAGAACCATCTATAAGGTTGCTAAGTCGGGTGCTCAACATAACGTTGCTACCGCTGGTAAGTTTGACCTTGACGTTGATTCCAACGGACGTTGGTCAGTTGAGAAGTTCAAGGGTCTTATTTTCCAAATCGAGCGCGATGCTAACGCAATCGCAGTTGAAACTCGTAGAGGAAAGGGTAATATGATCCTCTGCTCGGCAGACGTTGCTTCGGCACTCACCATGGCAGGTGTTCTTGATTACACCCCAGCACTCAACGCAAACCTTAACGTTGATGACACTGGTAACACCTTTGCTGGTATTCTCCAAGGTAAGTATCGCGTTTATATTGACCCATATTCGGGTGGTTCAAACCCTAATTCTGGTGGTGGTCAGTACTACGTTGTTGGTTATAAGGGTTCTTCCCCTTATGATGCTGGTCTCTTCTACTGCCCATATGTTCCTCTCCAAATGGTTCGTGCAGTTGGTGAGAACACCTTCCAACCAAAAATTGGATTTAAGACCCGTTACGGTCTTGTTGCTAACCCATTTGCGGAAGGAACTACTGTTGGACAAGGTCGCCTTCAAGTTAATACTAACCGTTACTACAGAAGAGTACAGGTTCAAAACCTTATGTGATCTCGATTCACATATCTATCAGAGGGTCTTCGGACCCTCTTTTTTTATCTCTAAATAAAAATAAAACATTATGGCTTCGCCGTTTGCAAATCAAATTCAAAATAGGAATTTTTTATCTCCTATTGGATTTAAATTTACTTTAGCAAAGGAACCAAAAGTACCATTTTTTTCCAATTCTGCAAGAATTCCAGACATTAATTTAGGAACTGCTATACAATCATCATACCTAAAAGATATTGATGTTCCTGGAGATAAAGTTGCCTATGGAGATTTTTATTTGAAATTTTTGGTTGATGAAAATATGGAAAACTATATGAAGATTCATAATTGGATCACTGGTCTTGGTTATCCAGAATCAACAAAACAATATGCAGATTTAATTAGAAATGCTGATGGAACTTTAGATCCAAAAAATGCATTTAGTGATGGAAATTTGGAAATTTTAAATAGCAATTATAAACCTACAGCAAACGTAAAGTTCAAAGATTTATTTCCAATCAATTTATCCTCATTAGATTTTGAAGCAACAGATGTTGATGTTCAATATTTTACGGCAGAAGTAACTTTCAAATACACAATTTATGATATACTAGGAACAGACGGAAACCCATTATGAATCTTGATGAAATTCAGGAGATGTGGCAGAGAGATTCTGTTATTGATCCTGACAACCTACACGATGAATCTTTAAAAATTCCTCAACTACATTCAAAATATTATACCATCTATAATACAATTACTCTTCTTCGTGAGAAGGCAAGGGAAACCTACAATAGAGTGCGCCTAGAACGCTACAATTACTACACAGGAAAGGCGCCAGCAGAGGTCTATGTAGAAGATCCATTTCCGTATAAGGTAAGAGAAAAGGACGCCATAGAGAGGTATATGAGTGCAGATGAGAGGTTATCTAAAATAGACTTGAAGGTAAGATATTATGATATTATGCTTAAATTCTTAGAAGAAATTATTAAGACAGTTTCTAACAGAACTTATCAAATTAAAAATTCTATTGAATGGCACAAATTCCAATCAGGATTTAACTAAATAAAAATAAACTGTCCATAGAAATGAAGACGTTTAGAGAGTTTATTACTGAAGTAAGAAAATACACTAAAACTAGATCTAAAGAGGAAGCTGATAAAATAAGGCAATCTAAAGAAGATCCAAGTCTTTATAGATTAAAAAATAGACAAACTACAGAAACTCCTCTTTGGGGGGCAGAATCCAAAGAAAAAAGAAAGGGGCAAAAACAGAGGAGAACAGCAAATTTAAGACCAATTACTCATAAAGAACTAGAAGATCACGCAAAAAGAAATTTTTACCCCTTTCCTGCAAGGCTAGCACGTAGGGCATTGGGAATTGAAAGAGGAAGAAAAAGGGCACAAAAAGATGAGGTTCAAACTCAAACACAAAAAACAGGTAAAGAACATAATATAGGTCATATTGTGCCCCAACCAGATAAAAGGAGTGAAGCACTTAGATCAAGATTTCAAGCAATTCACCCAGGAGATGCTTCTGATAATAGGGGAGTAGAAGGTGGTAGAGAAAATCGTGAAAAAAATTCAAAAAATACTAGAACTACATTAACAAGAGCTGCTGCTGTTAGAAGAGCACTTGATAGAGCAAATTCAAATAATAACTGAGGCAGAAATGCCTCTTTTTTATTGAAATAAATACCTATAACTGATATTTTATGAATGAGTCATTTGATTATATCAAAAAAGAATGAAGTATATCTGTATATCAAGGCAGAACCTCACATCTATTACGAACTAGCAGATCAGTTCACATTTGAGGTTCCTAATGCAAAATTCAGCCCTCAGTATAAAAACAAATACTGGGACGGAAAGATTCGCTTGTTTAATACACAAACTGGTGAGATTTACATTGGATTATTAGATAAGATTATCAGATTCTGTGAGGATCACGAATACACATACGAATTTGCAGACAATAAGTTCTATGGACTTCCTTTTGAGATCAATGACGGAATCTCAAAGGAAGGCGTGAAAGATTATATGACTGCAATCAGTAGACACGCCCCACGCGACTACCAAGTTGAGGGAGTATTCGACGCCTTAAGACATAATCGAAAATTATTGATATCTCCAACTGCTTCTGGAAAGTCGTTGATGATATACTCTGTCGTGAGATATTACGTTGAGAGACAACAAAATATTCTGATAGTTGTTCCGACGACTTCCCTTGTAGAACAAATGTATAAAGATTTTGCAGATTATGGATGGGATGTTGGTTCATACTGCCACAAGATATACGCTGGTAAGGAACGAGAA
>Ga0114978_10003240_pt1 | contig 13372 bp, 25 predicted proteins | sample S_140212_EF_Meta_FD_87027 | JGI IMG/M metagenome (GOLD analysis project Ga0114978, IMG submission 87027) | Freshwater microbial communities from Lake Simoncouche, Canada to study carbon cycling - S_140212_EF_MetaG | ecosystem: Environmental > Aquatic > Freshwater > Lake | place: Lake...
GATCGCAGCGCCGATAACCACTACCCGACCATGAGCATGTTCGACATGCTGACGCTCGATGTCCCAGCAGCTGACGACTGCGTGATGTTCATGTGGGCGACGGTCCCGATGTTACCCGAAGCGTTAGACCTACTGGACACATGGGGTTTCGAGTACAAGTCGCACATCGTCTGGATCAAGGACCGCATAGGCACCGGCTACTGGACCCGGAACAAGCACGAGATGCTCCTGATCGGCACAAAGGGCAAAGTTCCAGCCCCGGCAATGGGAACGCAACCCCCATCGGTCATCGAACTCCCGCTAGGCAAGCACAGCGAGAAGCCAGCATTCTTCGCTGACATGATCTCGACATTATACCCAACCACACCCAAGTTAGAGATGTTCGCTCGCGTTGGGCGCGTTGGTTGGGACGTTATAGGGAACGAGGCACCAGATGGCGAAGAAGCCTAAACCACAGCATGAGCCAGAGGTCTCAAAGGGGGAGGTGGTTCCTACCACCGATCCCATCATCAGGGCGCTCGCTAAACGAGTCACATACAAGCCAGAGTTCGGGGAGCGCATCTTCGATGTGATGATCAATGGCAAAGATGTCGTAGAGGCTTGCGAAGTGCTGGGGTGGAATAGGGGGAGTGTTTATAGGTGGATGAGAGAGCATCCAGAGTTCGACTCATGGTGCGCGCGCGCGCGAGAAGGCCTCGCAGATTACAAAGTTCACGAGATTGATCAAGTCATCAAGAAGGTGACGCCCGAATCCGCCCCTGCTGACCGGGTGAAGCTCGCCGGGCTCCAGTGGCGGGCTGAGAAGATCTTCCCGAAGAAGTATGCGCCCAAGCAGCACACCGAGTTGACCGGCAAGGACGGCGCTCCGATCCAAGTGCAGGCGCACACAATCATCGACAGCGCCTCGCTCGACCAGAACCAGCGGGACGCTCTCAGAGCCATCCTGTTGGCCGCACAGGCGCAACCAGAGGGGGATGAAGATGCATAGGTTGATCGCGAAGTCTCGTTTCCCGGAAGACAAGAAGCCGCTTCCACGTTCGCAGATGCAAGAGTTCCGGGACAAGTCGCTGCCGGTCCTGCGGATACTGGAGGAGCGGTATCAGCCTTCTGGCCCGCCGGAATTGCTTAAAAAGTTAGAGGCCGCACAGAAGGGAATCAAACATGCTTGAGCATGATCCGGCCAAATGCCACTGTGGTTCGTCTAGCTGGAGCTTAGACCTGAGCGCAAGCCGCTACACCTGTTGTAGCTGCCACCGCCCTCTATGGATGCCGATGGAGGCCGCGCCAAAGGACGGGACAACGATCCTTGTGTACGGCGCTTGGCAGACTCCTATCTCGCCTGCCGTTTACGAAATCGCATTTGCCTGCTGGGACAAGGAGCTTGGCTGGTGGCAGTTCGATGGCGAGGAGATGCTGGAGATGCTGTACTGGATGCGGGTGCCGGATCTGCCAAAGTTAGACTGAAGGCTAACGCATACTAACTATTGGGGGATACATGAGCAATACAATGTTGCAACTCAACCCGCCGCTGCCCGTGACGACGCCTCGGGGCAAGGCGATGGCCCACATCCTAATCGACTACGGCCCGGAGCATGACCTGATCTGGACATGCTTCGAAGCCAATGGCGAATGCTGGTGCTGGCGGAATCAGGACATCCGCGCCGAGAAGAACATAACCTATGGTCGAGATAAATCCGTGGATGGTTAAGCTGCCCGCTTGACCTGTAATGCCTTGGGTTTACATTGTTCCTGCACAGCTAGGAGCAAATCACATGACCGCATATGTGCCAGCCGCACTCATAAAAGAACTCGAAGAAGCTCTGACCAACTCGGTGCCTGCGCGCCGACATAACGATGCCCTCGCCGCTTTAAAGCGTTGCCAAGAACTCATTGGCAGGCTGGCGACCACTATCGAAGATCTTGATGTTCGCCATGCGCATAGCGACCTCATGTTTGAGGCAAAGCTTTACGCCAATGTCCTTGGCGGGTTCTTTGACGAGAAAGAGATGTCGGCTACCCAGTGGATGGACGTTGGGAAAGGATATAACCCGCGCGAGTATCTTGCTGACAAGGGCGTCATCAAACCGATCAATCCGACTCGCGTTAAAATGGAAGAGCAATTTGCTGCCTTCCGTCAGGCAAAGCAGGACGAGATCAACCAAATCCTTTCGGATCTTGAATGGAAGCGCGCGCAGCAAAAGCTCAAACGCGCACAGCGCAAAGCAGCAACGCTCGTTGAGCCGGTAAAGCCGAAGCCTAAGCGCGGTCGCCCTGCTGGCAGTAAGAACAAGCCAAAGACAGGAGTCCGCAAATGAGCATGGCGCATTACTGGGAGAAGCAGGAGCAGCGTTGGTACGATCAGTACCTACAGGCTGAGAAAACCATTGACGAGATGGAGACTGCAATCCGTCAGATCGAGGATCTAGCCTTCAAACACATCCAAGACGCTGCGGTGCGAGATCAGATCAGCAAGATCGTTGACGCTGTTTGGAGAGGGGCAAGAGCATGACTGAGAAGAAACCACGCGGCTTTGCTGCGATGACGCCTGAGAGGCGCAGAGAGATTGCCAGCGCGGGCGGCAAGGCTGTGGCCCCTGAGAAGCGTTACTACAGTGACAAGGCCAACGCTTCGGCTGCTGGCTTCAAGGGCGGCTCATCTCCCAAGCGCAGGAAGACGCCTGATGCCAGCGTCTGACGCTGACACCATTCGAGAGCTGCGTGATCGGATTGCGGAGTTGGAGGAAGAGATTCGCCAGCTTCGGGCCGAAATGGTCCCGATTGACGCGACGTTCTTGGGGTTCCTATCGAAGAACGAGACGACGCTTCTGATGGGCATCTACAGCCGCCCGATAGCTGATTACGCCTACCTCGACCGGATCACCGAGCAGGGCGACAGGTACAATCGCTACACCGATGTCAATCACGAAGACCTCCGGGTTCGCGTGTCCGTCTGGAAGCTCCGCAAGAAGATGAGAATGCGCGGCATCGAGATCAAAACATGGCGTGGAGTTGGCTACTATTTAGATGAAGAGAACAAAGCAAAACTGAAGCAACTGATGGAGAAGAAAGATGAACATTAATCACTGGCTTGGGCTGCTGGACAGCAATCATAAAGATGACTTCTATTTTGAGATTAGCGGCCCTGCTGCTGGTCAACTTGCCGCCGACATCCGCAAGCTAATGGCGCGTAATGAAAAGCTGGAGGCGGCGCTGCGGGAGATCACGGAGTCGGCGCGTCTTGTCGGCGATTACTATCATGTGAAGATCGCTCGCAAAGCATTGGAGAAGAAAGATGATTGAAGAGAAAGAACCCTTTTACTACCGCCACAACATCATGAACGAAGTTGGCTACCATCGTCCTGTCACGACTCCCATTTCCATGAGCGAGACGCTGACCCTGCGCGATCAGTTCGCAATGGCGTCGCTTCAACTAGACATTGGATGCGATGTTGAAATGATAGCGATAGCACGAAAGGCTTATCAAATGGCAGACGCCATGCTTGAAGCGCGAAAGGAAAAGAAATGACTGAAGAAAAGAAAGATGACAACTGCCGTATGCAAGAGTCAATGTTCCCTGTGCCGCCTGATTGGTTTCTCGATACGCTACAAGGGCTTGCCCTTCTTTTCGGGGCGTTTGCCGGTTGCTTATTAGTGTACGAATTGTTTCAAGCAGGGATTATCCATTGGGTAGTTCTTGGCGTTGCATCTTGCTGGATAGTCGGCAGAGCATTTAGAAGGTGGATTGATCATGACTGAATGGCAACCAATCGACACTGCGCCAAAGAAATGGAACGATGAGATTTGCATCCTTCTATTTATTCCTAATTATGGAGCCATTGAAGGATGGTATTTCTCCAGTCCCAAGCAGATTGATGATGGATGGGAAACCATTGTTGGCTTTATCGGCGACCCCACCCACTGGATGCTTTTGCCTGCGCCGCCTAAGAAGGGGGATGAGTAATGACTGATCTCATCATGCCAAGACGCAAGTTCCTCACCGGCCTAATGGGCATTGTAGCAGCGCCTGCGGTTGTCAAAGCAGCCAACATTATGCCGGTGAAATACATACCGCAGCATCTGCATGAATTGGATGGCATTGGCTTAACTAGCATAGCGCATCCTGTTTACGAGTGGAAAGAAGTAAAACTGGGATACATCATCACCCATCGAGAAATAACAGATGAAATATATGCTGTGCGTATGGATTTATCGACTCGTGCGTTACACGAAGCGATACGGCAAACCAGAGAAATTCATGCAGCCAACATCCTTAATGGGGGAAAAGCATGACTGACGCTCCCGACTCCATGCTCGTCCACTGCGGCTGGTGCCGCCACGAGTGGTTTGCCTTTAAACTGCCAATGCCAGTGTTTGAGGCGGCAGAGCTTGCAGCGAAAATGCGCTGCCCTGAGTGCGACAGGCCAAGCAGCGAAATCTACTGCGGCCCTGCGCCAGCATATGGTGTTGAAATAAACACATCCGCAGAACGTGTTAAAAAAACGGGAGAAAGTTAACATGAGCGATGATCTTGTGAAGCGGTTGCGTGAAAGAGAAATCAGCAAAATTGGATGGGAGATTGGCGTTGGCCCTGATCCATTATGCTGCGAAGCCGCCGACCGCATCGAGAAGCTGGAGGCAGTTACAAAGGACGACGCTAAATGGTTGGCCGCGTACCATAAGTGGTGCGCGATGAACGGGTGCGCCCCGTCATCATCTGATCTGATTACCGCCCGCAAAGCACTGGAGGGGAAAGATGGTTGATCTTGTGAAGCGACTGCGCGACCCATTTTACACGCCGAGCCTAAAATCACACATTGAAGCTGCCGACCGCATCGAGACGCTGGAGGCGGCGCTGCGGTTATACGCCTGCGACTGCAAACATGACGATGGCTGCGGCGTCGAATACTACGATGGCGGCGCGAACTGTGGCCGCACAGCCCGCAAAGCATTGGAGGGAAAAGATGACTGACGATCTTATGAAACGGCTGCGTAGCCCTAATGGGCCATTTAATTGGGAAGACGCCGTTGCAACCTACCTTGAAGCCGCCGACCGCATCGAGAAGTTGGAGGCGGCGCTAGATGATATGGCTCAGTTTGTTTCTCAAGAAGATTGGGATTGCTTCTTAAAGCCTGAAACGCGCAAGACAGTGGAGAGCATAATATGACTGATGATCTTGTGAAGACCATTCGTTGGTACACCACACACAACGAAAGAATTATGCCTCAACACGCCAAAGCTGCCGCCGACCGCATTGAGAAGCTGGAAGAGCAAGCCCATTACGCCAATGGCGTAGCCGATCTAGCTATGAAGCATCGCGATTATGCAGAGCAGCGTGTCGAAAAGCTAGAGGCGGCTTTGAAGAAGATTGCCTATGATGTTGGTGGTGAGTATGGGCGAAAGGAAATGATGTCGATTGCCCAATCAGCAATAGGGGGAAAAGATGGTTGACCTTCAACAGAAGTCTATTGAGATGTGGCAAGATGAGGTTTGGAAGCTTCACGCCAAGCTCCGCAAGGCTGAAGATGCGTTGCGGGCAATAGTTGATGATGAGGCGCCCCGCGAGGTCGCTATCCCTTACCGCGATGACGGAATCCCGTCCAAGCATGACAAATGCGCCCACCATGAATGGATGTACAACCATTGCCCTTACTGCATCATGGAATATGCAGAGAAGAAGCTGGGCGAGGTAAATGCGCCATAAGAACTTGTCCAGACGCCGCTGGAAGGCCCGCATGATGTTGGGCCTGTGGATTCCCGGCATGGTCGTCCACGCCTATGGCTTCAGCCCGCCAAATGGTTATGTTGGCGAAACTCACCCTGACCTAGACTTTTGGCGGATAGTGAAATGTGGTACGATGAAAGCATGAAAGACGATACCTACGTCTCCAGTGGCTGGCATTACAACTACGGCTGGCTCCGTCGCCCGGAACTAGACGATGTGAACGGCTATGCCTACGAGGAGGCTGACGGGGACCTGATCTTTACCCGCCGCATTACCCATTCAGTTCGGGCCTACCTTGATTGCTGGCGGGATTCCGAGACCGGCGAGAAGTATCTTACGTTCACCCGGTTGCCTGTTAAGTGCTGGGCTAAGGCGAGCAAATGAAGATCCTCCAGCTTGACGGCAAGACGATCTCCATTGAGGAGCAGCTACAGGATCTTGATCGCGCCGAGTTTGAGGATTCGCTGTATGCATTCCTGATGAATGGGTGGAAATACATCGACCCTGCACCCTTCGCCCACGGCTGGCCTATTGAAGCGGTCGCAGAACACCTTCAGGCGGTCGTAGACGGGGAAATCAAGCGCCTCATCATCAACATACCGCCGCGCTGCGCAAAGTCGTCCCTGACCTCCGTAGCCTTTCCTGCGTTCACTTGGGCGCAGAGGCGCAAGAGCGACACCAGCGGGCCGGGCGTCCAGTTCCTGCATGCGTCCTATTCGCAGATCCTGACGCTTAGGGATTCCACGAAATGCCGCCGCCTCATCGAGAGCCCTTGGTATCAGGGACTGTGGGGTGATCGGTTTCACCTCATGGCTGACCAGAACACGAAGAGTAGGTTTGATAATGACAAGGGTGGCTCAAGACTCTCTACGTCTGTCGGGTCGTCTCTCACGGGTGAGGGCGGGAATATTATTGTGGTCGATGACCCCAATGCGGCGCAAGAAGCACACTCTGAAGCCACCATCGCCACCACCATTGAGTGGTGGGACGGCGCGCTGTCGACTCGTCTCAACAACGCCAAGACCGGCGCGTTTGTGGTTATCCAGCAGCGCCTCGGGGAAGAAGATCTTACCGGGCACATTCTTAGTAAAGAGGTGGGGGAATGGACCCATCTCTGCCTTCCGATGAGGTTTGAGCCGGAGCGCTCCTTTGTAACCAGCATCGGCTGGGAAGACCCCCGCACGGAACCCGGCGAGCTTCTGTGGCCCGAACGCTTCGGGGAGCGCGAGGTTGCTAATCTAGAGCGCCAGATGGGGCCGTGGACGGCTGCTGGGCAGCTTCAACAGCGCCCCGAGCCCAAAGGCGGCGGCGTGATTAAGCGGGAGTGGTGGCAGCTTTGGGAGCGCGAAAAGTTCCCCCCGCTGCACTATGTGATCGCATCACTGGACACTGCATACACCACCAAAACCGAGAACGACTATTCTGCCTTGAGCATATGGGGCGTCTTCTCCGGCGGCGAGCAGACCGCGATTGCCAACCGTGTGATCGGTCGCGATTCCGAAACCATTTCGATGATCAAGCGCACTTATACCGAGGAGCATCCCAAGCTGATGCTGCTATTTGCTTGGCAGGAGCGTTTGGAGCTTCATGAGTTGGTCTTGAAGGTCTCGGAGAGCATGCGGAAGTTCAAGGTGGACAAGATCCTCATCGAGAACAAGGCGGCGGGCATCAGTGTAGCGCAGGAAATCCGCAGGCTTTACAGCCATGAGGATTGGGCCGTGCAGTTGATCGACCCAAAGAGCCAAGACAAGCTCTCTCGGCTGTACTCGGTGCAGCACTTGTTCGCGGAGGGCATGATTTACGCGCCGGACAGAACATGGGCCGATCAGGTCATCACACAGGTCAGCACATTCCCGAAGGGCAAGCATGACGACTTGGTGGATACCGTGAGCATGGCGCTGCGCCATCTGCGCGAGATCGGGCTGTTGACCCGTGGCGATGAGTTTACCGCCGACCTTGAGGCTCAGATGCAGCATGTGGGTTCGCCTCCCGCGCCGCTCTATGGTATTTGAGAATCGGTGGCTGGATAGACCAGTGAGGCCCTGCCTGATCAGCAGCACCCAAGATGCTGGAGCCCTCGCCCAGCCCACCACATTCGTGCTATATTGAACCCCTCAATAGGGGATTCCAATGCCACGGGTACTTGCCAGCGCCACCGTTGAAGTGATCAAGCCAAACACGCCAAAGACCATTGGCAACTTTAGGGTTGAGGTATGGGGTCAAGCCCCCTACAACTTCGTTCGTCACTATGAAATCATGGCGCAATCGGATACAATCGCTGCGCAAGAGGGCATTCGACGCTTTGTCGAAGAGATGGAAAATCTTGATATTTCAAAGGGATAACCCATGCCGATGACGCCGGGGCTTGTGCCCAACATTCGCCAGTTAGCCCCGGAGATGCCATCTGTCGCGTCTAACGACGACGATCTTGTTGTCCACGTTGATGATGACGCGCCTGCGGTTGACAAGGACGACAAGGGCAACATCCTTCGCATCGAGCATCCCGATGGCTCTATCTCGATCTCTCTCAATGGCAAGGGAATCGGCGGCGAAGAGAGCGAGGCCGAGCGGGCTAAAGATTGGTTCCGCAACCTTGTTGATGACATTGATGGCGGGGAACTAACCCGTATTTCCGAAGAGTTGATGCGCGGCATTGGCGACGACATCGAGAGCCGCCGCGAATGGATCGAGGACCGAGCGCAGGGCATTAAGCTGCTGGGCTTGAAGATCGAGATCCCCGGTTTGCAGGGAGCGGCTGATGGCGCTCCGGTGGAAGGTATGTCCCGTATCCGCCACCCGCTGCTGCTTGAAGCAGTGCTGCGGTTCCAAGCGAACGCTCGCAGCGAGATGCTACCCACCGATGGGCCTGTAAAGGTTCGCAACGATGCGGTAGCGTCAACCATTGAGCAGGATTCCCTTGGCAACGCCCTTGAGAAGGACCTGAACCACTACCTGACGGCGGTGGCGAGCGAGTATTACCCCGACACCGACCGCATGCTTCTTATGTTGGGCTTTGGCGGGACAAGCTTCAAAAAGGTTTACTACTGCCCGTTGCGGAATCGCCCGGTGAGCGAGAGTGTGGATGCCGATGACCTGATCGTCAGCAACAGCGCCACTGATTTGCGCAACGCCAAGCGCGTGACGCACCGCACCAAGATGCGCCCTTCGACGGTGAAGCGTTTGCAGATCCTCGGGGTTTACCGCGACATCGACCTGTCTGATCCTAAGCCGATTGATCTTGACAGTGTGCAGCGCGAGAAGAACGCCCAGCAGGGTATCTCTGGTGACAGCTTCAACCCGGAAGACCGCGACCGCGAGATCTATGAGTGCTATTGCGAACTCGATATTGGCGGGTTTGAGCATAAGTACAAGAAAAAGATCAGCGGCCTTGAGATTCCGTACCGCGTGACGATTGATGTCTCCACCAAGGAGATCCTGTCGATTGTCCGCAACTTCGATGAGGATGATGCCGAGCTTCCTACGGCCCGCCAGAACTTCGTCAAGTACACCTTTGTTCCGGGCATGGGCTTCTATGACCTCGGGCTCCTGCACATTCTTGGGAACACCACCAACGCCCTGACGGCTGCGTGGCGTGAAATGCTGGACGCTGGCATGTATGCCAATTTCCCCGGCTTCCTCATGGCTGACACGGGCGCGCGGCAGAACACAAACATCTTCCGTGTTCCTCCCGGTGGCGGCGCTCTGGTCAAGACCGGCGGTCAGCCCATCAACCAAGCAATTATGCCGCTCCCCTACAAGGACGTTGGCGCTGGCCTGATGAACCTAACCGAGAACATGGCGACCACTGGCGCGCGTGTCGGAGGAACGGCAGAGATGGCCGTAGGAGAGGGTCGGGCGGATGCCCCTGTGGGCACTACCCTCGCCATGATTGAGCAGGCCACGAAGATCCTGAACGCCGTCCACAAGCGCATGCACAGCGCGCAGGCCGAAGAGTTCCAACTTCTGGCTCGTTGCTTCCGTGAGAACCCGGAAAGCTTCTGGCAGCGCAAGGGCAAGCCGTCCTATCCGTGGAGCGAGCAGACCTTCGTGCAGGCGCTCAACGACTGCGAACTGATCCCACAGGCTGATCCCAACACGGCCAGCCACACGCAACGCCTCATGAAGGTGATGGCGTTGAAGCAGCTACAGTCGGCCAGCCCCTCGATGTACGACCCAATCGCCATCGACACGGCGGCTCTTAAAGCCATCGGTTGGAGCAACCCCGAGCAGTTCCTTGCGCCGCAGAGCGCGCAGAGCAGGCCTCCGCCAGAACTGATTCAGGCGCAGGCGATGATGAAGACCAACGAGATGAAGGCGCAAGCCTCGATGATGGACTCGCAGACCAAGGCCCGCGCCGCAGAGATGAAGGGCGAGGCGGATCTGATGAAGGCCAAGATCGACATGATGAAGGCCCAGAACGAACTGGCCTTGGCCGAAGAAGAGTTGCGTAGCAAGTCAATGGATCGCGTGTCGCGTGAGCGCCTGCAACTCATTGATCTTGCTCAGAATTTGACGGTGCATCCTGAGAGCGCCGGACTAGTTTCCCCGCTGATCGAGCCAGCTATGCAGGAGATCGACCGGCAAGAACAGATCGGGACAGGGGGCGTTAAGCCCGAATCCCTTGGAGGTGAGTGATGGCTGATCGTACCCCCCTGACGCCCAACATGATAGCCCGCAGAATGCGCGTCCCCGAGGACGATCCTAACTACGTCAATGATCCCTACAGGGCGATGCTTGCTCCGCTTTTGGTTTACGGCGGGGGTCTCGGTCGGCTTGGCGTTGCTGCTAGAGCGGCTGAAGCTGCTGCGCCTGCCGCTGAAACGGTTGCGGCTGCTCCTGCTGCCCGGCAGGCATTTACATATGCGTTCCCGCGCCAGTTAACCGCAGAAGAGCTTGCTGCCATGCGGTCAGCTTGGACCGGATCGAGGCCCACTGCGGCTGCTGCCGAAGGAGCGCCGTCGCTGTCCTTGGCTGATCGCCTTCGCGCTGCTTTAACAGCTTCGGCTCGCGCTACCAATCCGTTTAAGGTAGCTGTTGAGACAACTGGAACAATCCCTCCTTCTGCTGGAGCGCCCGCCGCATCAACTTCTCCCTTGTCAGATGGGACAATAGCTGGGGAGCAGTATGGGGAACGAGCAAATTATCTTAGAGACCGTGGGTTATCTGATGGCTCAATAACGGGTGAAACATATGGCATGAGAGCCATGCCGCGCGATGTTATGCCTCCTCGCAGGCCGGTGATGGAAAGGGATCGCACACCCATTGATCTTACGTCAGGTCAGCAGGCTGCGCCGTCAAATCTTCTGTCTAAGATCTTCTCCGGCAAGGATTATCAATCCAATGCTGAATTGGTTAATAAACCAATGGGTGGTGCGCCCGTCAATTGGGGCAGTTCTGACAGCGCGGCTGACTTTTTCCGCGCCGACAAGGCTCTGAGAGAACAACGTCCTGAGATGTTTGAGCGTCAGGCAGAGGCTCGCGGCGGCGCTCCCAAGCCCGTCAGCGGCAACGGGGGCAAGGATGCTGCACTGCACAAGGCGCTTGAGATCATTCATCATCTGCTGACGCGCGGACGCTAAACCAAGGTGCGCTAATGAATCGCCATCCATTGATCCAAGACGCTCTTCGCATTGCTCGTCAGCGTTTTGCTGACGGCGGAGATGCATTAGCCCGGTGGCGAGATCTCCACAGTTCTGCCGACCAGCAACTTAGCCAAACTGCCAAAAAACTTTTCCCGCAAACTAACGGCGTGTTCCCCACGCTTGCCCAGCAGCCTGTGCCGCCGGTAGATCCGCTGCGCACGGGCTACGTTCCGCCAAACAACTACCAGCCGCCTGCTGCGCCTCAACGGGGCGCTAGTGAGCCTTCGGTGCCGCAGGGCGCGCTTGCTTACTACCAACCATATGACGGCAGCGGCGGCGGGTCTGATGGCTATGGCGGCTCCCCGCCTACGCCTAATGGACCCATGTCTTCGACCTCGACAGGCCCGTCTGCTCCCGCAGGAACATCGCCCGGCTTCTCGTTCACTGGCGCTCCTATTGGCGCGGTGGAATCGTATGATCTGCCTGCTCCTGTAGCGGATGCTCCTCTGCCTACGCAGTCTGTCCAAACCACTTCTGTGGCTCCTGCGCCCGGCATTTTTGGGAACATGTACACGGGGCAGCAGGCCGCGCCCAATCAGTCTGCTGCTAATCAAGCTGCGCTTGGCGCACAGGTAGGCGCTCAAGTTGGCAACGCGCTTAACACAATAGGCACAACGCCAGCGGCTGCTGCTCCCGCACAGCCATCAACAAGTCCGTTTGGGGCGCTTGTTGCGCCCAGCCGCTCTGATCCTGTTATTGACGCTATGGGAAATGTCGCTATGCCCGGCTCAAGGGGGCAGATAGGAGCTACGCCAGCACCGGCTCCTGCGCCATCGCCTGCTCCCTCTGCATCTCGCGGGACAACGCCGGGTGTCCAGCAGCCATCAGTTGTTGCGCCGCCTCCATTTGCAACGCCAGAACAACTTGAAGATAACCCAGATTTAACCGGGCCTACATCAGCCGGAGCAGCATTCCAAGCAGCCGATGCAGCAGCAAATTCTATGGATGCTGGACCCGGCCCTGAAGGCGCATCCGGGTCTAGCACAGGCGCACCGGGCGTTGGAGGCACTACTACTGGCGCTAGTGTAGGTGCAAGTGCGCCATCTGCTGCGCCACCTATGGGCCTTTCCGTTATGGACCCTGCTGACATGCCGCAAAGCATGATAGACGCAATGAATGCTGCAAATCCCGCACCCCCAACCCCTCCGACTGAGCCTGAAGATGAAGCAGACCAAGGAGACGATGGGGATGATGGCGACGGCGATGGCGACGGTGATGGAGACGGCGGTGACGGCGGTGACGGCGGTGATGGCGGTGATGGGGGAGATGGTGGCGATGGTGGGGGCGACGGAGGAGGCGGCGGTGATGGTGGCGGGGGTGGTGGCGGCGGTGAAAAGCGCGGTGGCTACATAGCCCCACGCCCAGATCATCGTATAGTTCACCATGCTATGCACGTTTTGCATCGTGAATCTGGTGGCATGACGGATTCCCCAGAGCTTCGCGCTCGCCTGCGCGAACTTGGATCGCGAGCCTATGATTACGGCCACGGCAGTTTTTCACCTGAAGAAAATGCCGAGTACAACCGGCTGACCAACTATTACAATTTCCCCCGCCATGTTGGTTCAGGTTACATGTCGCGAGAAGACGAGGACGCAGCTATGCTTCAGCATTTGCAGAACAACATGGCTCGTGAGCGGCTAGAAGGCAGTTATGCTGACGGCGGAATCGTAGACAAGGCGCTGGAAGCTTTTGGTGAGCAGGGTGATCCTGTTGCGGTTGCGAAAAAGGTATCCGCAAGCAAGCCAGTGCGCCGTGCCAAGACCAAACAGCACCCCGCCCTCAACATCCCCGGCGTCCACATCCGCACTGCTGAAGCTGGAGAGCCGTTCTTTCATGGAGAGAAGTGATGGCTGACGATCTCCAGCAGCCAATCAATGCTGCATATGCAAAAGAAAATGATCTTTTGCAGCCTATTGGCCTGTCCAAAATGGTTGGCGATGAAAAGCCTTTGTTTGATGAGGGTGTTTATAAGGCTGGCATATCTTCATTCCCGTGGAACAACCGGCGC
>Ga0114978_10003241_pt1 | contig 13369 bp, 9 predicted proteins | sample S_140212_EF_Meta_FD_87027 | JGI IMG/M metagenome (GOLD analysis project Ga0114978, IMG submission 87027) | Freshwater microbial communities from Lake Simoncouche, Canada to study carbon cycling - S_140212_EF_MetaG | ecosystem: Environmental > Aquatic > Freshwater > Lake | place: Lake...
AGACGTTGGCTGCCTGCACCATGGCACCACCGGCAGGGACACCCGCGCGGGCATGCGTCGAAGACAGGCCGGCGGCGACGATCGCCATGAGCGCAGCGAGCGTCAGGAGCGGGGCAGCAAGGCTGCGGAGGGGGCGGAAGGTCATCGACGGCTCCGGGGCGGGATCGTGGAACGGCGTGGACAAGCCGGGCGCGGCTGTCGGCTCGAACGAGCCCCCCGCCCCGAACCATGAAAATACCCGCCCGCGGCGGCCACCGACACCCCCGCGCGCCCAAGGCGTCACTCGTGCCGGTTCGGGTCGCGGTCGTGGTGGGCCTGGTCAACGTGGACATGGACCTCCGGATGGAGGGCGAAATACCGCTCCCACGCTTCGTCGGAGATCCCGGCGCCGTCGAGGTAGAGATTCCAGAGGCCGTCGTAGCGGGCGATGCCCTCGAGCCCGTCGTCGCCCACGGCGACATCGATGAGGTGGAGCGAGCGGAGGGCGGGGAACTGGAGGAGCGTCATCCCCAGTTCGGCCCCCCCCTTCCCCTCGGGGCAGAGATCCTGACTCCCCAGCCGGAGGTTTTTGAGCCTGGGCAATTCGGCGAGCGCCGCAAGGCCCACAAGCGTGCACCGGGCCTGGGGGAGATTGACGTCGCGGAGGGTGTGGCAGGCGGCAAGGTGCCTGAAGCCTTCGTCACCGAGGGGGGATTCCCGGAGCACGAGCCGCTCGAGCCGCGGTAGGCGAGAAAGCAGGATCGCCTTGGCATCGTCAGCCACTCCCTCCTGGAGATCGAGGTGCGAAAGCGCCTCGAGGCCGGCGATCGCCTCCCACTCCTCTTCGGTGAGCGGCCGATCGGCCACCCGGATCCGCGACGACGTCCCAGCACGAACCGCCGCGACCTGCTCGGCAAACAACGGCTCGGCGGCGGCAAGCGGGGGGGAAAAGAACGATGCGACGGCACCAGCGACGCCCCCTCCAAATACACGCAGTGCGAAGGACCGGCGAGTGGGGGCCGAGGAGATGGGAGCGGTCATGGATTCAAGGATTCATGGATTCAAGGATTCAAGACAAGCGATGGTGCGGGAAAGCCTATCGACCCCAACAGGAACCTGTGGCATCCCGTGGACAATGCTGCTCTGCGCGTCGATCGGCTCCCTGGCCTGAATCCTCCGTGAAACAATGCATCGCATTGAGCCGCCGCGACAGCTCGCTCTGGGCGCCGCCAGGACGGGAATGTACGATTTTCACACGTCTCAATCAAATTTATTGTATCTGAAGTGCTATTCTGTTCCAAGCATTCGCCGGGCACGGATGTCGTTGCCTCGCTCTTTCCATAGGTTTTCCGATGTTTCTCACGCAGAAAATCCTGGCTTCACGGCTCCGCGATGCGCGCCAGGGGGCTGGAGTCACCCAGGAGGCGGTAGCCGAGGCGTTAGGCATTCCCCGCACCGCCGTCGTTCAACTGGAGTCCGGGAATCGCTCTGTCAGCACGCTCGAACTAACGCGATTAGCCGATCTCTACCGGAAGACCGTGACGAGCCTGCTGGCCGACGAATCGCCTTCGGATGAGTCCGACGCCCTCGTGGCCCTTTTTCGCGCTGCATCCGTCCACGGTATGAGCGCGCCTTGGCAGAAGGACGCCGAACGCTGTCTGGCAATCTGCCGGGCGGGTGCCCAATTGAGACGATCCCTCGGGCTATCGAGCGGCGCATTGCCCCCCGCCTACGACAGACCTCCCCCCACTCGAACGATGGAAGCCGTCCGCCAAGGCATCGACGCCGCCAGACAAGAGCGAGGCAGGCTCGGGCTGGGGCATCGGCCTGTTCCCGATATGAGCGACCTCGTCAACAGCATGGGCATCTGGGCCACCGGTGCGGTCCTTCCTGACGGGATGTCGGGAGTGTTTCTCAAGGATCGGGAGGCTGGCCTTGTGATCCTCGTGAACTTCGACCATCCCCGCCCGCGGAAGCGTTTCTCCTACGCGCACGAATACGCGCATGCGATTTTCGACCGGCAGTCTCCAGCAGTCGTGTCGTGGGAAAAAGACGGTGACGCGGTCCTCGAAACCAGGGCAAACGCCTTCGCGGCCGAATTTCTTCTGCCAGAGGAGGGCGTGCGTTTGTTCCTTGCCGCTCTCTCCAAGGGGGGCCCTGCGGTCGCCGAGCACGCCCTCCAGCGCTCCACAACCGACAGTCAAGATGTCGCTCGAGCTCAATTCCGAGTGCCTGCCGGATCGCAGCGAGTGACGTTCGAGGATGCAGCCAGACTCGCATTCCGTTATGGCGTGGCCTTTAAAACTGCCGTCTATCGGATGAAAAATACGGGGATGATCGGCGAGCCAGAGTTCCAATCGCTCCTCTCGCAGGAGTCGCTCGCGGCCCGCTACTCGGCTCTGCTCCACCGCGACGACCAGCCCCCTTCGGGCACCCGTGATCGGGCCCTCGTCCCCGAGGTGATCCATCTCGCGATCGAGGCCTATCGGCGCGAACTGATCTCCGGAGGAAAGCTCCGGGATCTGGGTCGCCTCCTCGACGTTCCCGGCCGGGAGCTCGTCGAGCTCGCCGAGGCTGCTTCGGGATGAGCGGTCCGAGTCGCACGCTCGTGATCGATACGTCGGTATTGATCAACTTCATCGCCGTCGGACGGCTCGACCTGATGGCGGCGTTGCCAGGCACCACGGCGGTCGTTACCGATCACGTGCGGGGCGAAATCTCGGACGACCACCCAGACCAAATTGGCATCTTCGACAGGGCGGTCAGCGCGGCGATGATTTTCCCCGTTCGGGTCGACACCCCCGACGAACTGATCACGTTTGCCGGGCTCGAGTCATCCGGCCTCGGTACCGGCGAACGTTCCGCGATCGCAGCTGCCATTCACCGCGGTTTCGTCGTCGCCATCGACGACCGGCGAGCGATTGCGATTCTTAACCGGATCTTCGGGAATATTCGGGTGCTTCGCACACAAGACATCGTCCGCGAATTGATTGAAGCGGGGGTACTCACCGTCACCGAAGCGGATGCGATGAAGCGACGCTGGCAGGAGTGTCATCGGTTCACCTTGCCCTTCGATTCGTTCGCCGATCCGCCCTGACGGGCGTTCTGTTCCCTCCGGCGGCCGCCAGACCGTCCGGTGCCAGGGGAGCCCGCAGCAGGCCGGACAGCGGAGCAGTTTCCGCGGCTCGCCCGCCGCCTTCCAGCCGATGCCGCCGGTCTCCCACACGCTCCGCGCGTACCCGCAGGAAGAGACGAGCTTCCAGCTCCGTGCTTCGCGATCCAACGACTCCGCCTACGACGACGGCACGATCGCGAAGATCAGTCGCTGGAGTCGCCTCACGCCAGGACCTCGCGGATCGGTTCGACATGCTCGACGCCGACGAGCTTCTGATCGAGGCCGCCGAAGAAGTAGGTGAGCCGATTGGGATCGAGGCCGAGGCAGTGGAGCACCGTGGCGTGGAGGCTCTTCACATGGAAGCCGGTACGACCGTCGTGGACAGGCGCTATGGCCGCCGAGCCGAGCTCATCGGTCTCCCCCACGCTCACCCCTCCCTTGATGCCACCACCGGCCATCCACATCGTGAAGCCGTAGGCGTTGTGATCGCGGCCGGTTCCCTCGGCATACTCGGCCGTCGGCTGCCGGCCAAACTCCCCCCCCCAGACCACGAGCGTGCTGTCGAGGAGCCCGGAGCGCTTGAGATCCTCCAGCAGCGCCGCGATCGGCTGATCGGTGTTGCCGGCGTGGAAGTTGTGGTTCTTCTCGAGATCGCCGTGGGCGTCCCAGTTGTCGTCGTTATGCGCGCCGCCGGAATAAAGCTGCACGAAGCGCACGCCGCGCTCAACGAGCCGCCGGGCGAGGAGGCAGCGGCGGCCGAAGTCGGCGGTGCGGGGATTATCGAGGCCGTAAAGGGCCTGCGTCTCGGCCGTCTCGCTCGCCAGATCGACCGCCTCCGGGGCATGCTCCTGCATCTTCCAGGCCAGCTCGTAGGAAGCGATCCGGGCGGCAAGCTCCGAGTTGTCGCCGCGCGAGAGAAGGTGGGCGCTGTTCTCGGTGCGGAGGGCGTCGAGGAGCGCGCGCTGGCTTTCGAGCGACATGTCGTCTGGGGGGGCGAGGTCGAGGATCGGCGCCCCCTTCGATCGCAGGAGCGTCCCCTGATAGGTGGCCGGCATGTAGCCACTCGACCAATTCTTGGCGCCCGAGATCGGCCCGCCGGTCGGGTCGAGCATGACGACGAAGCCGGGGAGATTCTCGTTGACGCTCCCGAGGCCGTAGTTGACCCATGAGCCGAGGCAGGGGGCGCCCGACTGGATCTTGCCGGAGTTCATCTGGAGCATCGCCGAGCCATGGATCGGCGAGTCGGCCGTCATCGAATGGAGGAAGGCGATATCGTCGACATGCTTGGAGAGATGCGGAAAGAGCGTCGAGACCTGCTTCCCACACTCCCCGTGGGGCGCGAACTTCCACTTCGGCCCCACGACCCTTCCCTGGCTCTTCTCGCCACCGCGTCCCTTCGTCTTCACCTCGATCGTCTGGCCGTCGAGATCGTAGAGCTTCGGCTTGTAGTCGAAGGTGTCGACATGGCTCGGGCCGCCGTACATGAAGAGGAAGATCACGCTCTTCGCCTTGGGGGCGAAGTGGGGGATCTTCGCGGCCAGCGGATTGGCCCAGGCCTGGACGCCGTCGGCGGCCCGCGTCTGCCCGGCAAAGAAGCCGCCGTCGAGGAGCCCCGAGAGGGCAAGCCCCGTAAACGACGCCCCCGCTTCCCAGAAGAGCTCGCGACGCGTGCGCCGGCAGTAGCCGGCGCGGGAGTCGTGGTGATGGGTCATGGCTTGATCCCCCGTCAGTCGAGATAGGCGAATTCGTTCGTGTTCAAAAGCATCAGACAAAACAGCTCGAGGGCGCGTCCCGGGCCGACGCCGTCGGCATCCTCGAGCGTGTCGATGAGCGCCACGCCGCGGGATACTTCGTCGTCGGTGGGGTCGCGGACGAGGGCAATGCGGTACGCGCGGCGAACCTCGGCAAAAATATCGGCGGCATCGCGCCCACCAGCCTCGCGCTTCACCCGCGCGGCCAACACCTTCGCCTGCTTCTGGAGAAACTCGCCGTTCATCATCCCCAGGGCCTGCGTCGGCTGCGTCGTCACGAAGCGCACCGGGCAGGCAGAATCGGTGTCGGCCATGTCGAAGTCGGCGAGGATCGGTGTGAGGAGCGACCGCTTCACCTTGATGTAGACAGAGCGCCGCGCCTGCTCCTCCTCCGATACCTTCCCCCAGCCGCTCCCCGGCTGCGACTGGCCGGCGAGGATCTCCTTGGGGATGTCGACGGTCACGCCGGGGCCTTCCATCTTGGGATTGAAGGCGCCGCTGGCGACATGGATCGAATCGCGGATCTCCTCGGCCGTGAGTCTCCGCATGTCGAACCGCCAGAAGGCGTCGTTGAGCGGATCGACGGCAAGGGCTGCGGAATTGGCCGCAGAGCTCGCCCGGTAGGCCCGCGAGAGCATGATCGTCCGGTGCAACGACTTCAGCCGCCAGCCGCCGTCGACAAGCTCTGCGGCGAGCCAATCGAGCAGTTCAGGGTGCGTGGGGGGATCCCCCATGAGGCCGAAATTGCTCGCTGAGCGGACGATCCCCCGGCCGAAGTGATACTGCCACACCCGGTTGGCAAGGACCCGCGCCGTGAGTGGATTGGTGGGGGAGGCGATCCACTTCGCCAAGCTCGTCCGCCGGCCGCTGCTCTTCGCATCGGCCGCAGGCGCGGGGATCTCGGGAGCCGGGGCGCGGAGGATACCTGGAAACGAAGGCTCGACCTTGTTCTCGGGCTTCGTCTCGGCGTGCGGATTGCCGCGATAAAGGACGAACGTCTCGGGGGGCACCGGGCCATGCTCCGTAACGACCAGGGCCTTCTCCACCGGCACCTGCTCGCGCTTCAGCGCCTCGAGGGCCGCGGTCCTGGCGTCGTACTCCTTCTTCCCCTCCGCCCCGAGGATCCGCTCCCCTTCGGCGGCCATCGCGGCGACGAGATCGTTCCCCCTGCGGCCGCGCCGCTTCGCCTGCACCGAGAGGGGGCGCGACACGACGCCCGCTGCCGACCAGGCAAGAACGAGCCCCTTGTCGCCATGCGGGCTCTGGAAATAGTCGACCCGCAGCGGCACGCGCCCCGCCTCGAGGTTCACCGTCGCCGTCCGCGGGCTCCCCACACCGTGGATCCCGTCGTATTCCAGGATCGTGCGGCCATCGAGGGTGAGCCGGGAGCCGTCGTCGGAGTCGAGGCTGAAGGTGTACTCGCCGGCGGCGGGCACTTTGAGAAACCCGGTGAACACGTAGCCGAACGATGCCGGCCGCAGCGACGGCGCGATGCCGATGTCGAGGAGGTTCCCGGGGACGGCCCCGGTGTCCTCGGCCTTGAGCTGGTCGAAGTCGGGGAGCTTCTCCCAGCTGTCGCGGTAGAAGCGAAATTGGAGTTCGTCGAGGTCGCTCCCCTCCACGCCATCGCCGGCGAGCTTTTCATACTCGCTGCGGAAGCGGGTCTCGATCGCCGTCACCTCGGCCTGCGCCGCATCGCGGCGCTTAGCGAGATCGGCCACGGCCGAGTCGTAGGCGGCCTTGGCCGCGGCATCGGCGAACAGCGGCCGCTCAACGAAGTCCCCGCCGTTGCCCATCGGCGTCACATTCATGAAGAACGACAGGAGGCTGTAATAGTCTCTCTGCGGGATCGGGTCGATCTTGTGATCGTGGCAGCGGGCGCAGTTCACGGTGAGCCCGAGGAACGTCTGGCCGGTGGTGGCGACGAGATCATCGAGCCAGTCATAACGCCCCTGGAGCCGGTCGGCCGGTTCGTCGTCCCAGAGGCCGAGGCGGTGGTAGCCGGTGGCGACAAAATCATCGGGGGAGGGATTGGGGATCTCGTCGCCGGCAAGCTGCTGAAGCGTAAAGCGATCAAACGGCGTGTCGGCGTTGAAGGCCCGGATGACATAGTCGCGGTAGCGCCAAGCATGGGGCTTGTCGCCGTCGCGCTCGAAGGAGTTGGTCTCGGCATAGCGCACCAGATCGAGCCAGTGCCGCCCCCACTTCTCGCCGTAATGGGGCGAAGCGAGGAGCCTGTCGATGACCCGCTCCCACGCCCCCGGCGCCTCGTCGGCGAGGAAGGCTTCCACGTCGGCTTGCGTGGGGGGAAGGCCGGTCAGATCGTAGGTGGCGCGCCGCAGGAGCGTCCGCTTGTCGGCAAGCACGGGAGCAGAAAGCCCCTTCTTGGAGAGCCCTTCGAGCACGAACGCGTCGATGGCTGTCGGCGCGACGCCGTCATTGGGGACGGCCGCCGGATCGATCGCCGGCACCGGCGGCCGGCTCGGCGCGCGAAACGCCCAGTGTTCCTTCCACTCGGCCCCCGCGCCGATCCAATCCCGCAGCGACGCCACCTGGGCGGGGGTGAGCCGCGGCCCTTCGGGGGGCATCTGCAGGTCGGGGTCTGTGGAGACGATCCGCTCGAGTACCAGACTCGTGTCGGCACTTCCCGGCACGATCGCCCGGCCCCCGGAGGGAAGCGCGCTGGTTGCCCCGTCGGCGGAGTCGAGGCGGAGGCCCCCTTCCTGCGTGTTGGGGCCGTGGCAGGAGAGGCAGCGGCGGGCGAGGAGCGGCTGGACCTCGCGGGAAAAATCGACGGGGTCAGCGGCGGCCCGCTCGCCGGCCGACGTCGCCATCAGGATCGAAGCCAGCGCGACCAGCGTCAGAGCCCACGGATGTCGAACAGGGTGAATCGTCACGGCACCTCCTGCCAATCTTGGAGTCAACATTCTACCCTCCATCGGTGGCCTAGGCGTGACCGGTTTTCCCGGGGGGGAGTGTCCCTGCGGCGCCGTAAGCCTCCCCCGTTATGATGGCGCCACCCGTTCGCCGATTCCCTTCCTCCGAACCCATCAGCTCCACCATGACCGTCTCCCCTTCCCCTGCCCGCCCTCCCTTCTCCCTCGCCGGCAAGGTGGCCCTCGTGACCGGATCGTCGACCGGCCTCGGCCTCGCCACGGCCAAGTGCCTGGGACTCGCCGGCGCCAAGGTGGCGATGAACTACGCCAACAACCAGGCCCGCGCCGAGAAGGCGCTCCACGAGGTGCGCGACGCTGGGGTGACGGCCGATCTCTACCGGGGCGACGTTACCGATGCAGCGGAGATCGACGGGATGTTCATGGGGATCGAACGGATGCTCGGGGCCGTCGACATCATCGTCATGAACGCCACGCCGGCCCAGCCGCAAAAGCCGATCGAGGAATATGACTGGGCCTTCTACCAGGAAATGCTCGACTTCTTCGTGAAGAGCCCCTATCTCCTCGCGCGCCGCGCTCTCCCCTCGATGAAGGAGCGCGGTACCGGTCGACTCATCAATATCACGAGCGAAGTCTTCCTCCTCGGCGTCTCCCCTTTCTCGGCCTACGTCGCCGCCAAGGGGGGCCAGACCGGCTGGTCGCGGAGCATGGCCCGCGAGCTCGCCCCGCATGGTGTCACCGTCAACATGATCGCCCCCGGCTGGATCCCTGTGGAGCGCCACGAGAACGATCCGCAGGCCGACAAGGACGCCTACCTGGCGACGGTGCCCGCGGCCCGCTGGGGGATTCCGGAGGATGTCGGCTGGGCGGCGGCGTATCTGGCCAGCAACGAGGCGGCCTTCGTGACCGGTCAAACGATCGCCGTCAACGGTGGCAAGACGGTGTGGTGAGCGGTCGGATCGGCCGGCCTAGTCTGTCGTGCTGACGGGATTCCCCGCAGCTGCACGTGAAGGGGAGAATCATGACCAAGCGTCCGCAGCACCACGCCGACCGTTCCCGCAGCGTCACGCAACTCTCGATCGGGGAATACCTGATCCGCCGCCTCGGTGACTATGCTCTCCGCCATGTCTTCGGCGTGCCGGGCGACTATGTGCTCGGGTTCTACTCGATGCTCCAGCAGAGCCCGCTCGAGCTGGTCAATTGCACGCGCGAGGACTGCGCCGGCTACGCCGCCGACGCCTATGCCCGGATCAACGGCATCGGCGCGTTGTGCGTCACCTACGGCGTGGGGGGGCTCTCGGTCGTCAACTCGACCGCCGGGGCCTGGGCGGAAAAGAGCCCGGTGGTGGTGATCTCCGGGGCCCCGGGCTTGAGCGAGCGGGGCGATCGGCCCCTCCTCCACCACTGCGTCCGCGAGTGGTCGACGCAGTTCGAGGTCTTCGAGAAAGTCACCGCGGCCTGTGCGGCAATCACCGATCCCGAAACCGCCTTCCGCGAGATCGACCGAGTCCTCGACGTCTGCTTCCGGCAGAAGCGTCCTGTCTACATCGAGCTGCCGCGCGACATGGTCGACGTTGTGCCCGATTCGATCCGCCCCTATGCGGCCCCGCCGCGCGTCAGCGATCCGGCGGCGCTGGCTGAGGCGGTCCGCGAGGCGGTCGAGCGGATCGAGCGGGCCAAGGCCCCGGTGATCATCGCCGGCGTCGAGCTGCAGCGATTCGGACTCCAGGCCGATACGATCGCGCTGGCCGAGACGGCGGGAATCGCGGTCGCCTCGACGCTCCTCGGAAAAAGCGTCGTCAGCGAGGTCCATCCGCTCTACATCGGCCTCTACGAAGGGGGGATGGGGCGCCGCGAGGTTACGGCGTTCGTGGAATCGAGCGACTGCCGGATCCTCCTCGGCACGATCCTCACCGACATCGATCTTGGCATCTTCACCGCCAACCTCGACCCGCAGCGGACGATCCACGCCACGAGCGAAGACCTGCGGATCAGTCACCACCACTTCCAGGGCGTGCTCCTCGAGGATTTCATCCGCGAGCTGGCGTTGGCGAAACCAAAAGCCGCCCGCCGCGTTCTCCCCCCCGGCCCCGCCGAGATCGCCGGCACCTACGAGCTCCGCGCTGAGGCGGCGCTGACGATCTCCCGGCTGATCCACCGGCTCGACGGCGGGATCGAAGACGGCACGATCGTGATCGCCGACGTGGGGGATTCCCTCTTCGCTTCGAGTGAGCTGGTGATCCGCGGCCAGACCGAATACGTCTCCCCCGCCTATTACACCTCGATGGGCTTCGGCGTGCCGGCCACGCTCGGCGCCCGCTGTGCCCGCCCCGAATCGAAGATCGTCACCCTCGTCGGCGACGGCGCCTTCCAGATGACCGGGATGGAGCTCTCCACGCTCGTCGGCAGGGGATTATCCGCCACGATCATCATCCTCGACAACGGCGGCTACGGCACCGAACGGGTGATCCTCGACGGGCCCTTCAACGACATCAATCCCTGGCGCTACGAGAAGCTCCCCGAGGTGCTCGGCGGCGGCACCGGTTACGAGGCCCGCACGGAGGGGGATTTCGACCGGGCCCTCACCGCGGCCCTGGCCGACGAGTCTGGAATCAGCCTGATCCGGGCTCATCTGGCCCGCGACGACTTCAGCACCACCGTCCGCCGCCTCGGCGAGAGCCTGTCGAAGAAGCTCCGCGACTGACGCTCCGCCATCCTGGCGTGATCCCCGTCACGCCGACTGTATCGCTATCATGGCCCGCTTCCCGTCACGCGGCGCGGGCAGCTCGACCTCCGAGGTGAATCGACATGCTTCAAGGTTCCGACGTCTTCCGCGGTTGCATGCCGGCGCTCATGACCCCCTGCCGGGCCGATCGCTCCCTCGACCACGAGGAGCTCGTGCGCACCGCGCAGAGGCTCGTCGCCACGGGGATGAGCGCGGTCGTCTACTGTGGCTCGATGGGAGACTGGCCGCTGCTCACCGACGAGGAGCGGCAGACCGGCGTCCGGCTCCTCGTCGAGGCGGGGGTGCCGGTCGTCGTCGGCACAGGCGCCCAGAACCCGCGGGCCGCTGCCGCCCATGCAGCCCACGCCTGCAAGGTCGGGGCTGCGGGCTTGATGGTCATCCCCCGCCTCCTCTCGCGTGGCAGCGCGCCTGCGGCGCAGAAGGCCCATTTCGAGGAGGTGCTCACGGCCAGCGGCGATCTCCCCGCCGTGATTTACAACAGCCCCTACTACGGCTTCCAGACCCGCGCCGAGCTGTTCGCCGACCTGCGAAGGAACCATAAGAACCTCGTCGGCTTCAAGGAATTCGGTGGCGCCGAATCGTTGAGCTACGCTGCCGAGTTCATCACCTCCGGTGATCCCGACCTGGCCCTCATGGTCGGTGTCGACACGCAGGTCTTCCACGGCTTCGTCCGCTGCGGCGCTGTCGGCGCGATCACCGGGATCGGCAACGCGCTGCCGGGGCCGGTGCTGCGGCTGGTGGCGCTGTGCCAGCGAGCGGCCGGCGGCGACGTCGAGGCCCGCCGCCTCGCCCTCGAGCTCGACGAGGCCCTCCGCGTCCTCTCCACCTTCGACGAAGGACCCGATCTCGTCCTCCACTATAAGGCGCTGATGGTGCTCGAGGGGCACGCCGCGTACGAGCATCACATCAACCCCAGCGACACCCTCTCCCCGACGCAGCAGGCCCACACGCATGCGCAGTGGAGATTGTTTCGGGAATGGTGGAAGGCCTGGCCGGGAGCACGGGGATGAACGGCCGCCACGAGGCGATTCACGTCGTCGATTCACACACCGAGGGGGAGCCGACGCGCGTTGTCATCGACGGTGGTCCCGATCTCGGCCGCGGACCCCTCGCCGATAGGCTCGAGCGCTTCCGCGCGGCGCACGACGACTTCCGCCGCAGCGTGATCCTTGAGCCGCGTGGCTCCGACGCGCTCGTCGGAGCGCTCCTCGTGGAACCTGTCGACCGCACCTCTGCCGCCGCCGTGATCTTCTTCAACAACTCGGGCTACCTCGGGATGTGCGGCCACGGGACGATCGGCGTAGCGGTGACGCTTGCGCATCTGGGGCGGATCGGCCCCGGCCGCCACCGCCTCGAGACCCCCGTCGGCACCGTCGGGATCGAGCTGCTGGATCCCCACGAGGTGGCGATCGACAATGTCCCCTCCTGGCGCCACCGGGCCGGGGTGAGCCTCGACGTCGAGGGGCTCGGGAGCCTCGTCGGAGACGTCGCCTGGGGGGGAAACTGGTTTTTCCTCGTGTCGAGCGCCCCCTGCGAGCTTGTTCCCGGCAACATCGCCCGGCTCACGGCTGCCGCCGAGGCCGTCCGCCGTGGGCTTGTCGGGCAGGGGATCACCGGTGCCGACGGCGCGGAGATCGACCACATCGAGTTTTTCGGGCCGCCGGGGGCCGCCGATGCCGACAGCCGCAATTTCGTTCTCTGCCCCGGGGGGGCGTTTGACCGCTCCCCCTGCGGCACCGGCACGAGCGCCAAAATCGCCTGCCTCGCGGCCGACGGCAAGCTCACACCGGGGGAACCGTGGGTGCAGGAGAGCATCATCGGCAGCCGTTTCACGGCCAGCTACCGGCACGGGTGGGGCGGCGCGATCATCCCCACGATCCGCGGACGCGCCTATGTTTGCAATGAGGCCACCCTCATTCGCCAGCCCGGCGATCCGTTTGCCGCGGGGATCGTCCTCGGGACGACATCATGACTCGCGACGACGCCTCCGCCCCGATGACTGACCGACACGCCCCCTCCCGCCCCGACGTGATCGTCGTCGGGGCTGGCGTGATCGGCGTGGCCTGCGCCCACTACCTCGCTGCGGCGGGCTCGAGGGTGACGGTGATCGATCAGGGGACGATCGGCGCCGCCTGCTCCGGCGGCAACTGCGGCTACATCTGCCCGAGCCATGTCCTCCCGCTCACCGAACCAGGCGCCTTCGGCGTGGCGATCAGGTCGCTGTTCACCCCCGACGCTCCGTTCCGGGTCAAGCCGCGTCTCGACCCCGCCCTTTTCAAATGGATGTGGCAGTTCGCTCGGCGCTGCACCCACAAGCAGGTCCTCGAAGTCGGCGTCCACCTCAAGGGGATCCTCGACGCCTCGATCGCCGAATACCGGCGACTGGTCCGAGACGAGGGGCTCGACTGCCAGTGGCAGGAGACGGGGCTGCTCTATGTCTTGCGGACGGATCGGGGGATGCGTTCCTTCGCGGAGACCGACAAACTCCTCACCGACCATTTCGGCGTCCCCGCGGTGCGCCTCGACGGGGGGGCCCTGCCAGCCTTCGATCCGGCGCTGAAATCGGGCCTCGCCGGCGCCTATCACTACCCCGGCGACGCCTCCCTCCGCCCCGATCGGCTCATGGCGAGCTGGTCGCAGCGGCTCGTCACGCGCGGCGTCCGCTTCATCGAGCACTGCCGGCTCGAGGGGGTGGAGCGATCGGGAGGCAAAGTGACGGCGCTTGCCACCTCGCAGGGATCCCTCGCCGCCGATCGCTACGTGTTTGCCCTCGGCGCCTGGAGCCCGCGGCTGGCCAAGGAGCTCGAGTGCCCGATCCCGATCGAGCAGGGGAAGGGCTATTCGGTGACGATGCACCGCCCCGATCCCTGCCCGCGCCATCCGA
>Ga0114978_10003243_pt1 | contig 13362 bp, 12 predicted proteins | sample S_140212_EF_Meta_FD_87027 | JGI IMG/M metagenome (GOLD analysis project Ga0114978, IMG submission 87027) | Freshwater microbial communities from Lake Simoncouche, Canada to study carbon cycling - S_140212_EF_MetaG | ecosystem: Environmental > Aquatic > Freshwater > Lake | place: Lake...
GCGCGAACACAAGCGCGAACACAAGCGCGAACACAAGCGCGAACACAAGCGCGACAACCCCAACGACTTGGGCTGCGCGACGAGAGAATGCGCTCGATTCCAACCGAATCGAGCGGGGCGAAATGAGCCCGAACTCGGCTCCGTCGTCGGCAGCTCCCGCATTGGTGGCTCCGGCATTCACCAACCGAGTCAACGCTTCGAGCGCCGTGACGGAAGTGAGCGAGACGCGCACCTTCATCAGCGGTGTTGCAATCGAGCGGGCCGCGCGGACGGTGTCGGGGAACGCGCTCGATGCGGCGAACGCAGCCCTCATGGGCGATGCTCCGGCGTGCGATGGCTGCGGTTCGATCACGGTGCGCAACGGCACCTGCTACCGCTGCCTCAACTGCGGCAACTCCATGGGTTGTAGTTGAGGGGCTGTAGTTGGAGGATGGAACAGCATCAGCACCGCAAACAACCCATGTAGATATTCGGGCTACCAAGCCCCGGCCTCCCCGCGACGCACCGCGTGAGGCCGAACCAATCGTGTGCGGATGGAGACTGATGGCGGCGTGGAGGCAATCCCGCTGCAATGACTGATCTTGTTCCACATGAGGTGGCTGGTCCTCGAATCAACGGCGCCTTCGGACGCTGGCTCGGGACTCGAAATAGGAACGGAAGCCGAAATTCACACAAGGTCAATCGTCCGGGTGTCTGCTGAGGACTCCGACACACCTGGCACAGTTCGCGAACGACAGTTGAGCTGAACGCGTGAGCGTTCAACATCTTGGGAAGCTCGGCGAGTGGATGGATCCTTCTCGCAACGGACAGGCGCGCACGGAGTTCGCAGAGCCTGTCCCCGCCCGCATGGCCTCACATGCGACGCGGGAGATCGACCCGGAATCAGCTGATCGTTCGTTCCATACCACCACGGCGGGGCCAACCACGCGAAGGCCCCGCTCTCGCCCCCCGCGGACCCCACCTCCGCGGGGGGCTGTTTTTTTGGCCGCCTGCGATCGCCGCTCCTCGGAGTACGCTTCGTCGATGCGTCGATTTGTAGCCCGTCTGTCCGCCACGCTCGTCGTCGGACTCGTTGCCTGCCAGCCACCGAACATGCCTGTCCCAGACTCCATGCCTGTCCCCGATTCCATGCCTGTCCCCGATTCCATGCCTGTCCCGAATTCCATGCCTGTCCCAGACTCCATGCCTGTCCCGAATTCCATGCCTGTCCCAGATTCCATGCCTGTCCCAAACTCGCCAATCTCCCAGCGCGCTGCGTGGCATGCCGCTCGGGTTGAGTCGCTTCGGCGGGCGGATGGATGGCTGACGCTCGTCGGGCTCGACTTCCTGCGCGACGGATCGTGGAGCGTCGGAAACGGTTCCGGCGCTACCTTTCGTTACGCCAACTGCACTGCGGCGCAGATCGGCCGGTTTGAGGTTGCGGGCGACGCCGTTCGATTCGTTCCCACGCCGAGCGCCACCGTCACGATCGAACGCGGTGCTGTCGGCGAACCGCTGATCGCCGACGACAAAGGCGCGCCGTCGGTCGTCGTCAACGCCACCATGACCTTCACCCTCGTCCGCCGCAACGGCACGCTCGCGCTGCGGGTGCGCGACAGCGCCAGCGCAGTCCGTGCGGCGTTTCAAGGAATCGAGCTCTTCGATTACCAGCCGTCGGCCGTCGTGAAAGCCGCGGTGACGCCAGCGCTGCCCGGACAGACGGTCACCATCACCAATGTCAAAGGCTTTGTGGAGGAACAGCCCGTTGCGGCGGTGCTCGACTTTGAACTCGGTGGGCAGCGCCATCAGTTGATCGCAACCAGCGGCTCCGATGGCAGCCTCTTCGTCGTCTTCGCAGATCAAACCAGCGGTGCCGAGACTTACGGCGGCGGGCGGTTCCTCGATATTCCCGCCCCAATCGGCGGCAATACCACCATCGACTTCAATCGCGCAATCAACCCGCCCTGCTGCTTTACCGCATTCGCAACCTGCCCACTTCCTCCCGCGACCAATCGCCTCTCAGTCCGCGTTGTTGCGGGGGAGCGATTGCCAAGAAAGTTGGAAACTTCCAACGAGCACTGAGAGAACTGGCCCGTGACATGCGATCGTGGGTGAGTCCTCGTCTCGGGCTCAACATGAGCGCGTTTCGAGCGCTCGCAAAGGAGTTTCAAATGCGTAGCGTGATCATTGGCGGAGGTGTCGGCGGTTGCGCCGTCGCGGCAGCACTGCGGGGTAGTTGCGTAGGTAGCAATTGCACCGTCATCGAGCGGCGCCCAACTGGGCTGCCGGGCGGGATGGGGTTCATCCTCATGCCCAACGGAATTGCCGCGCTCGAGAACATCGCTCCCGAGTTTGATTGGCGCTCGGCTGGTCGAACGCTCGACCGGGTTTCGCTGCGAAGTGCGACTGGCCGCATCTTGGCCGAACAATCGATTGAGCCCGCCACCTGCGTTTCGCGCGAGCGGTTCCTAGGAATGCTGCGCGAGGCCACTGGCGCGACTCGGTTTCTCGATGGGCGCAATCTGTCGGGCCTGGTTCGCCAGTCCGACGGAGTAACCAAGGCTGCCGCGCTCGACAACGGATCGATGATCGAAGGCGACGCGTTCTTCGGATGCGATGGCGCGGCCTCGCGGACCCGCGCGATCCTCTTCCCAGAGGCGCAACTTGCGGATGTGGTGGTCAAGGAGGTCGTGTCGATGGCACATGCGCCGGCGCTGGCGAAGCGGCTGGGCTCCACCTTTCACAAGTTCCACGACGAGGAGGGCGGCCTCGCGGTTGGTCTGCTTGCCGAAAGTGCGGAGCGCGTTGTGTGGTTCCTGCAGTTTGATGCGCGACGCTGGGAATTTTCCGACACCTCGGCGGCCGGCATCGCGCAGTTCACTCGCGATCGAATCGCTGGTTGGGCCCCCGACCTCCTCGAGGCCCTGGCCTGCACCGACTTCGCCCGATCGCACCTCTGGCCCACACGCGACCTGCCTCCGATGGCGTCGATCTCTTGCCAGAACCTCGCGCTGCTCGGCGACGCCGCCCACGCTTGCCTGCCCTTCACCAGCCAAGGTGCCAACGGCGCGTTGGTCGACGCCCTCGTCCTGAAGGGGCTCCTGGCCGAGGTGACCGATCAAGCGGGGTTGGTCGCGGCGTTCGCGCAGTACTCCGAGAGTCGCCGTCCTCACCACCGCCGCATGTTCCTCGAGGGCCGCCGCCTGCGCGAAGCTTTCCTCGCGCCACTGTTGAAAGGCGTGCCGGCGTTGCCGCTGGTTGCTTGAAGGTCGCGTACCTTGACCGTCGAGAACCTGATGCCTGAAACGCCTGACCTTCATGACGAGCCTGATTTCGAGGCGTTGCGAGCCCGTGCTTTCAACCTGCGCTGGGCATCGGTTGCGCCCGATGTGATTCCCCTCACTGCAGCGGATCCCGACCTGCCGGTGGCGCGCGTGGTCACCAACGCGATCAGCGAGTATGTGCGCACGCGACACCTTTGCTACGGGCCGCCGATGGGGCTGGACCAGTATCGCGGGGCGGTTGCTCGGCATTTCACCCGCGAGAAGAACGCGCCCGTCGAGAACGCGCCCATCGAGAGCGCGCGCGTGGTGGCGACCAACTCGGCCGCCAGCGCGCTGACGCTGGTCGCGCGCCACCTCCTGCGCGCGGGCGACGAAGTGATCATTCAGGACCCCGTGGACTTTCTCGTTGCCGAAAGTGCGCGGCGTGCGGGGGCGACTCTGCGATTCTGGAAACCCGACAACGGGCGATTTACCTTGGACGGACTTCGCGCGGCGCTCACCGCGAACACGCGCCTGATTTCGGTCTGCCATCCGCACAATCCGCTCGGATCGCTGTGGAGTGCGGAGGAGGTCCAAGCGATCGCCGACCTCGCCCGCGAGCGCTCGATCCAACTGATCAGCGATGAAGTCTGGTCCGATGTTCTGCTCGACGGCGCGCGTTTCACCAGCTTTGCTCAGCATGTGGGAAACGGGCGCGCGCATGAGCGGGCAGATGATCAAACTGACGGGACTCGCCACCTCGCTCCTTGGGTCATCTACGGGCTTTCCAAGGGGTACGCGCTGGCGGGGCTGCGCATCGGCGCCGTCATTGCGCCCGACGCGACCGCGGCGTTGCAGTTCGCCACGGCGCAAGGCTTCGACCACACCATCGAGGGCGCGGCAACGCTTTCGCAGATCGCCGCGACGGCCGCGCTCGAACACGCTGGCCGATGGCGGGACGATTTTCTCGCCCACTGCACTCGCAAGCGTGATCTCGCGATCGCGCGGCTCAACGCACTCCCTGGAGTCCACGTTGCGCGCCCGCCGCAAGCGACCTTCGTCCTCTTTGCCGACATCCGCGCGACGGGCATCGGTGAATCGGAGCTCGCCCAACGCATCGAAACCATCGCCCGCGTGCGCGTTGTTCCGGGCAGCCCCCGCTGGTTCGGCGCCGGCGCTGCGGGCCATATTCGACTGAGCCTCGCGACGACGCGCGCGGTCCTGGACGAGGCGCTTACCCGCATCGAACGCGCGTGGCCGGCGATTCTCGCTGCCCCCACCACCGCCGCGACGAACGATTAGGGCGCGAAGTCGACGATGTACGAACGGCGCCACTTCGAACGCCACTCGCGGACGAGTTGCTGATGCACCGGATGCTCGAGGAACGCGCGGTAGTCCTCCACCGAATCAAACTGCACCACGATGGCGAGGTCGTAGTCGTGCGCGACATTGGCGCGACCGGTCTCAACATGAGTTCCGCAGACATAGCCCTTCACGGTTGGAATCGTTGGCAGCAGGCGGTCGCTTTCGGCGCGCATGCGGGGGATGTCGGCGTCGTCCTCGAGATCAACGAGCACGATGTGCTGAAGTCTCCCGGGCATAACGGTGGTACGCGCGGGCGAAATGGTGGTCGGTACCTGCTGACATGCTGCCAGGACGGTCGCGAAGGTAGTCGCAAAGGTGGTCGCAAGAATGACGGTGGCGGCGATGCGATTCATCGACGCATGCTACGGTGCGCGCCGTCCGAGAACGCCGCGAAATCACGCGGCATGTGGGGCCCACCAGCACGCGGGTTCGAAGATCGCGAAATCGAGCGCAACAACTGAGGGTCATCGAACCGAAAGCAGATGTGCGTTTTGCGCGAGCGGCAGAGCGGGCCCGCATTCAAAGAAGCAAGAGAATCGAAACAATGGCTATCGAGACCAGAATTCAAAACCGTCAGACGATTCAGAATGTCGCCTACGCGATCATCTGCCTAGCCCTCGGCCTGTGGGGTTGGTACGACTACGCCGTCAAGATCCCCGCGCACGAAGCGGCGTTTCAAGAGTTCGTTGCCGCCGAGGACACTCGGACGAAGCTGGAAAAACTCGCGCTCGTCACTCCGCTCAATGCTGAGCAGCGCGTGGAGTTCAATCAGGCGCGCGAGTTGCTCGAGCAGAAGTACAAGGAAAAGCCCGCGGAACCAGCTGTTTATGACCGCGCGGTGCAGTTGTGGCTCTACATCGTCGGCTGTGGCGTGCTCGGTGTTCCCTGGTTTGCCTTTGCGCAGTGGAACCTGTCGCGCAACCGCTACCGATTGAATGATGACGGTTCGTTCGAAAGCGGCAACAACAAGATCAGCGCCGAACAACTGACCGGCATCGACCTGAGCCGCTGGATGGCCAAGTCGATCGCCCAAGTGCAGACTGCCGACGGACGCAAGATCGATCTCGACGACTACAAATACAAGGGTGTTGAGGACATCGTCGCGGCGCTGGCTGCGCGGTTCCACCCGGGCGAGTGGACGAGCGATGCCCGTCCCATCGGCGACCCGAAATCGCGCGACACCAAGAAGCAGGCTGAGGCGGATGCCGAGTCTGCGGCCATGTCTGCGGCCACGTCGGACGAGAGCGTGCCGCCCTCTGGCTCGAAGGACTAAATCCCCGCCGCGGGCAGGTTTTGGCTACCCTTCGCGTTTCGCGTTTCGCGTTTCGCGATTCGCCTCGGGAGCCCAGACATGCGCGCCACTACTGAACCGACCACCCCGATCGAGAAGCAGGACCGCTGCGCCGATCTCTCCCACCGTCCGCGCGTGCTCCTGGGCAAGATGGGGCTCGACGGCCATGACCGCGGCGTCAAACTGATCGCGCGCATCATGCGCGACTCCGGCATCCATGTCATCTACTCGGGCCTCTGGCAGACCCCCCGCAGCCTCGCCATCAGCGCGCGCGACGAGGACGCCGACTGCATCGCCTGTTCGATGATGTCCAATTCGCACCTCGTTCTCGTGCCCCGGCTCCTGCAGGAATGCGCGAAGGTCGGTCGCCCCGACATGATCGTGAATGTCGGCGGGATCATCCCGCAGGACGATGTGCCCAAGTTGCTCGAGGCGGGCGTTGCGCGCATCTACCACACCGGAACTGGCATGACCGAAATCGTCGCCAGTGTGCGCGACAGCGTGAAGCTCTACGCGCCGCTGGCTGCGAGCGTGAGTTCCGACCCCACGGCGCACCTCGCGCGCAATGTTTCGCTCGCGCACGCGGGCGTGAAGGTCAACGCGCCGCATCGCCGGCCCACGCAAGTCATCGGAATCACCGGCTCGCCGGGCGCGGGCAAGAGCACGCTCGTTGCGGCAATGGCGAGCGAGGCGGTTCGCCGCGGCGAGAGGATCGCCGTCGTTGCGTTCGATCCCATGAGCCCGATCACGGGCGGCGCGCTCCTCGGCGATCGACTCCGCGTCGACTTCAACGCTGTGGACGAAGGCATTTTCTACCGTTCGCTCGCGATCGTCGGCGAAGACTACCGTACGCTCAACGAGATCATCGAACTCATCGGCGGCGCGGGCTACGACAAACTCATCGTCGAAACCGTGGGCGCGGGACAGAACGATGTGGCGATCCGCACCTTCGTCGACCGCACCGTGGTCGTCGTGGTGCCAGGCATGGGCGACTCGGTGCAGATGGACAAGGCGGGAATCCTCGAGATCGCCGACATCTTCGTCGTCAACAAGGCGGACTACGCCGGCGAGTCCAAGCTCGTGCGCGAGCTGCTCGACATCGCTGGTGGACGCAAGATCTACGAAACCATCGCCACCCAAGGCAAGGGCGTGGTGGAGCTGCTGGAAGGCTTGTTCGCGTAAGCGGAGGCGCTGGAGCAGCGGATCAACCTACCGGCGGGACAACTGCATTTCGCCGAGCCTCGCGTCGATTCGAATCATCCATTCGCCGAAGCTGAAGACGAGTATGCCCAGCGCGAAGCAGCCCAGCCCGCTGTAGAACACGGTGAAATCCATGGGAATGCGCGAGGCGACCACCACGCCTTCCGCCGCGATCAACCGTGTGTGGCGCGAGAACTCGTCAGAACACCCGATCAGGGCCGCGGCGCCTCCGAAGAAGATCTGTAGGCCTCCGACAATCTTGAATGCGAGAGCTCGGTACGGCTTGAGTGGTTTCGCGGCAGCGGATGTCGATGACACAGGTGCATGCGCCACGGGTGCATGCGCAGAGGGCGCAACCGCCACGGCCTGCGCGGGCTCAACGACCTCCACCGACAACACGGTCCACCCGCGCTTCATGATCTGCTCGAGCAAACCCGCGCGGCTGGCCGCCTCGACATCGCCCTCACGCTCAGCGCCCTTCCCGTCCGTGCATATGTAGTGAAACAGTGGCATCTTTGCCTCCTCTTGTTCATCTACCGTAGCACAAGTCGACAGTACTCTGCGCGCGGGCGACGCTCACATGCGCTTGTGCGCGAAATATGTCGTCCCGGCCGCGACTTCCTTTGCGGTGTCGAGGCCGTGGTAGCCGAGCTTGCGGTAAAGGCGAACCGCATCGGAGTTGGTGGCGGCGACTTCGAGGGTGATCTTGGCGAAACCGTGGTTCTTGGCGATGTCGGCCAGAGTCTCCATCATCTCGCTGCCAACACCAACGCCGCGCGCGGACGGCGAAACATGGAGATCGTGCACATTGAAGAGTTGCCCCTTGCCGAAGGTCGTGTAGCCCTCGAACGCAACTAGCACGCCTTCGGTGATCTCGGATTCCTCGCGCGCGGCAAGAAGAACGAGCGTACCTGCGCGATTTTCCAGATCGACCGCGACCGCTTCAAAGTGCTCGACGCCGAGGTGGGGCAAACCGGAAGTGGGCTCGGCGGCGAACTCGGTCATCAGGCGCACGAATGCGGCGCGATCCTCGGAATCGGTGAAATCACAGATCCAGACATCAAGCTCAGGGGCGTCGGGTTTGTCGTGATCGGAAGCGCTCATTCGTAATGCCCTCGGTTCGCGATGCTGAAGTCGTTCAGGCCGGCGAGGTCCGCCGCCGACATCGCGGCGATGCGGTTGAAGCGCTCGATGATCGGCTGCGCGTTGTCGGATGCAAGCGCACCGAGCAACAGCGCCTTTTTGGCGAGAATTCCCTTGAGATCAGCCTTGGTGTTGCGCGCGTGCCCCGCGGGATACATCACCAAACCAGAGTCGAACTTCGCGCCGTCCTTCATGTGAATGACCAGCGCGGTCGGGATGCCGTCGGGATAGCGGCGGTCGTACTCGGGTCCGCCGTGGGTGAACTCAAACTTCTCCATCAGCGCGCGGGTCTGCTTGTGGACGATGGCATCGGGCGCATAGTCATGCGGAACGAGCATCAGGTTTTTCCAGTAGCAGTTGTCGCAGTGGCCGAGCTTGGTCGACTTGGTGGACTGCGCCATCTCGATGGCCTTGCGAAGAAGCGTCGACACGATGTAGACCATCGAGTGGTCGGCCGACTGGCGCGTCTTGGGGTCGCGCTTGGCGGGGTCGCCGATGATGCCGAATGCGGGCTCGTAGGCAACGATGGTGATCTTGGCGATGTCGGCGGACTTCTCAAGGATCTGCGGATTCTCGCGGATAAGCGTGAGCAATCCCTGCAGCGCGCCCGCCGACTGGTGCTCGTAGAGGCCGAGCTTGAAGTGCATGCCCATGACGGCAAAGTCGCTGCCTGAGTGCGAAAGAACGAGGTCGAACGGGCTGTCGCCGTTGGTCTTCTCGAACTGGCGGAACATGCACTCGGGGTTGCGGAAGATGTCGCGCGGGCCCATGAATCCGCGCATCGAACGCATCATCGAAAGAACCGCGGCTTCGGTGGTGATCGCGGCCGACGCGCCCTTCGAGTCGCTGAGTTGCTTGCCGGCGCGGATCGCGCGCCACGGAATGTAGTGGGCGACGGTCATGCCGATCGCGCTTTCAATTTGCTCGGCGGTCGCGCCCATCATGGCGCCGTAGGTCGCGGCGCTGGCAATCGCGCCGTGCACAACATGGTCGATCTTGTAGGTCTTGAGCGAGAAGACTTCGGCGAGGCGGCCGCGAATCTCGTCAATACAAACCATGCCGCGCAGCGCGTAAGCGCCGTCGCGCCCCTGCTGCTGCGCCGCGGCGATGGCAACGGGATAGAAATCGTTGTGGCCGAATTCACCAGCGGTATGGCCGAGGGTCGGGTTGTAGCCAAAGTTGGTGCCGTTGGAGTCCCACTCGCGCACCGCGTTCGAGTTGGCAACGATCGCCTTCTCGGCGGCGACCTTTGCAGTCGAACCAAAGACGGTCGCGCCCTTGGCGTTGGGATACTCAGCGGCTTCCTTGCGAAGGATGATCGGCGCGTTGGTATTGAGCGCGATGGCGCTGATGCCGCACAGCACCGAGTCGGTGTGGAACATCGTGGTGCGCTCAAGCACCGACGCGTCGGGGTTGCCGATCTTGCCCGACATGAAGTCGATGGCGAAGTGGCCGATGCCGAGCGCCTGATTGGTGTTGCGCGCAAGGACGGTCTGGTTGTTCAGTGCTACTGCGTCGGTGGGGATCGCCATGGTGATTCTCTGCTTCGATTTGGCTCGCGCTCGCGGTGCGAGGGGGGCAGATGGTAGCAGAGGTCGAACTGAAAAATTGCCGCGCAACGCGGGGCTTCACGAGCCCGTGGTTTCACTGGCGCGGGATTTCACTGGCGCGCGGCGGCGCATCACTGCATGAACTTGCGCGACGCCTGCGCCACCGCGCCCACCTGCGCAAATCCGATCGCCATCGCGATCGTCCAAATGATCGGCGCAAGAAACCAACCGAAGTACGGCACGAGGATCATCGGATAGACCACGACGAGCGAGCCGCAGGCAAGCACCGACAGCACCGCATTCCGACTCGACACGGCGATGCGGGACTCAGCGCGCAGCGAGATCAGCGCGCGCAGCGTTAAGAAGTCCGATGTGATCGCGACCAGCGGAAGCAGAAGATACAGCGCGACTAGCTCAAACTCCCAATTTGGAGCATCTGCGTTGCCGAGAGCGAAGATGACGCCCAGCATCCACACGGGAATCGCGCACGCGCGCGCAACCGAAAGAATGCGCAACAGCCGCACGCGCGTTTTGCCCAGTTCGGGCATCGCCATGCGCCATACCGCGACCAACTGCGTGCACAGCTGCAAGGGAATGAGGATGTAGAGCAAGACGAGCGTCGTCGGCAAAGCTCCTGGCACCCTGAAAGTTCCATAGATCACCGACACCGGTACCGCCAGCAGCGCGATGCAAGGAATCCACGCCAACCGAGACATCAACGAAAGCCGTTGCAGGCACTGGGTCGTCCACCAGCGCGGGCCGGGCGCGTCGATCACCCAACCGCACTCGGGGCACGCATCGCCCACATGGCGACCGCGCAGGTTGTAGCCGCAGGGACACGGATACATGCGTTCCGTGGCGCTCACGCTGTGCGCTCCGTGGCGCGCATCCGCCGCGCAAGCAGCACGACTTCGACCGCCGACCACGCGACCAGCAGCACCCAGCACGCAGATGCAATGCGCGGCAAGCCGCCAAACCGAGTGTCCTCGCATATCCAAAGAAGCAACGCCAGCGCGGCCACCACCGTGAGGGCGATCGCGCGCGCGCGCGGTTGCGGCGCCACCGCGGAGCCGCGCGCAAGGCGCTCGATCCAGACCGCGAACACGCCGTCGCAGGCGACCATGGCGATGTAGGCCATCGCTACCACGCCCGTCGGCAGAAGATAACCGAACCCGAGCGCAACCCCGACTGTGAAGAGGTGCAGCACCATGCGAACACATGCCACCGCCGCGAGCAACTTCCAAAGCCGATCGTTCGCGCACGACCACGCGATCAAAAACATGGCAATCGGAAGCACGATCTGCGAAACAAAAAACGCGTTGATGATCACAGTCAGCGTGCCTGGCCAAAATCTCATGTTTGCAGCCAACCCGCCCAACCCCAGCGCGAGCAACGCCGCACCCACCGCCATCAGCCACGCTGCGTTACGAAAGCGCCTTCGCACGCGCGCAGCGATCCATCGACCGCCGAAGCGGATCGGCGCGATCGTCCGTCCGCATTCGGGACACGCCTCGCCGATGCGCCTTCCCGCGAGGTCGTAGTTGCAGTTCTCGCAATTGGCTGGTTTTTCGCCGATCGCGGCGACCGGCGCGCGCGCGTTCAGCCGCGCGCCCTCAGGCATCGCCGCCGCCACATCGATCTCGGCGCGCGACGCAAGCGACGGAATCGCGCCCACGCGCATCGCCGCCAGCGCGCCCGCGGCGTTGGCGCGCGCGAGCGCTGCGGGCATATCGATTCCCTCGGCGATTGCCGCAAGAAACGCACCCACGAATGCATCGCCGCAACCAACCGTGTCGACCGCATCGACCACGAAACCGCGATGCGCGTAGCGCGCGTTGCCGACCGCCGCGATCGCGCCTTGCGCACCGAGCGTGACAATCACGGTCCCGCCCGGCATGCGCGCCGCGAGCAGCTCGAGGGCGCGCGCGGGATCGCGCTCGCCCGTCATCGCCTGCGCCTCAGTCTCGTTCACCACCAGCCCCGCGAGCTTCTCGAAACGCAGCGCGCCGAGATTCGCATCTGCTGGCGCCGCGTTGAGCCACACGCGCAGCGCACGCGCCGCCGCGCAGGCGATGCCCTCATGCAGGCACGAGCACTCGTTCTGAAACAGCACGATCTCGCCTTGTTTGGCCGTGGCCAAGAACCGCTCGATGTCGAGCGCGGTGATGCGCGTGTTCGACTCAGGCGCAATGATGATCGCGTTCTCGCCATTCTCGGCGACCATCACCGTTGCCGCGCCAGAGAAATCGTCGTGAGTTGCGATGCCGCGCGTGCGCACGCCAGCGTTTTTGAGCGCGTCGACAATGAAGCGTCCGTCCGCACCCGTGCGCCCGAGCATGCGCACATGCGCGCCGCACTTTGCCGCGGCGGCGGCTTGATTCGCACCCTTTCCGCCGGCATAGGTCGCAGTCGAGATCGCGCTCACCGTCTCACCCGCACGAGCAAGCGCGGCCACGCGCACGACGCGGTCGATCATCATGGAGCCGACGACATGCATGGGCACCCCTGCCTGCCGTTCGACTCCTGCGGGCCGTCCAGTTTTGAGGTTTCGACCGAACAGCTCCATCAACACAGACTAGCAGACCGTCACGATTCGCCCTTCATAATGGCGCCAGATGCGCACGGCCGCGGCGGCAGTACACGCCGAGCCCGCAATGGCGAGCATGCATGGCATCCACCAAATCGACGGGATCGCCCAGAGCATCACCGTGTTCGCGCCGACCGCTGACCAGATCATGCCGCCCCAGGCGCCGATGTCAGTTCCGTAGCGGTGCTTGCTGATCGCCGGCAGCGCGAAGGAGAGTTCAGCCATGAGCAGCGCGGGCGCAACCGCACCGAGATATGCCAACGGATCGTGAGCAATGTCACTCGAGTTGTAGACGAAGCGATGAAGGAACAACAGCGAAAGTGGCGCGGTGAACAGCCAAAGCTTCCGCAGCATCGAGCTATGTTTTTTGCCCTTGATACGCGGGGCCTTCGCAAGAATCAGCGACACCCGCATGCCAAACCAAATCGCCACGCTGCCGAAGCCGAGCAGCACGATGCGCGCGGGCTGCATCGTCGCCGAAGCGACTTCGCTCGATCCAAACGACACGCCCACGCCGAGAAACCAGGCCGGCATCAGGCACGCCACGAACGCAAGAAACAACGAGGCCGTCCACACGCCAGCGTCGCTGGCGGTTTGGTTGTGCGACTTCACACGAACGGGTTTGGTCACGATTTCGTCCGCGTCGGTTGCGTGGATCGTTGCAGTTGATTTTAAGGTCGAATTGCGAATCGCCATGGGAGTCCTCGTTCTTCGTTCTTCGTTCTTCGTTCTTCGTTCTGAAGCTCACGCCGCCAAACTCAACCAACACATGAACCATCACATGAACCATCACATGAACAAACACATGAACAAAAACTGGCACACGCAAAGTCGCGCGAGCCAAAGTGGATCTCGTCATTTCCTCGCGCCGCTCACTGCATGGCGGCGCGCACAACATGTATTGCCTGATCGAAAGCGGCGTCCATGACCGCAATCATTCCTAAGTCTCGTTCAACGACTCAGCGAGGCCGAACAGAAGGCCGC